>Ga0315320_10000073_pt1 | contig 74767 bp, 47 predicted proteins | sample M140m21515metaG_FD_203458 | JGI IMG/M metagenome (GOLD analysis project Ga0315320, IMG submission 203458) | Ammonia-oxidizing marine archaeal communities from Monterey Bay, California, United States - M1 40m 21515 | ecosystem: Environmental > Aquatic > Marine > Coastal | place: USA: California... | reverse complement strand
TCAATTGATAAGATCCGTGTATAAAAAACTGCCGACTAAATGTCGTCAGATAAAATTAGTTCTGGCAATTTAATCTAATTTCCGACTCCGGCATCACCCATTTGTTGGGACAAGTAATTTTCGATACCAACCATTTTAATGAGGTCCAATTGAGCTTCGGCCCAGTCTATACTTTGTTCAGACTCTACGACCATACGCTCCATGAGTTCTCGACTTGAGTTGTCTTTCACATCTGCCGCCAACTTCACGGCCTCGTTGTAAGTGGATGCACCTTTAATCTCGAGTTCCATCCCATTTTTGATCATTGCCTGAGGCGTGTCCCCTACATTAATGACGTCGTAACGAGAGATCGCTGGCACTCCATCCAGGAAAAGTATGCGATCAATTACTTCATCAGCGTGCTTCATTTCCTCAATGGATTCCTTGTAGTAATAGTCCGCCAGTTTTTTAAGCCCCCAGTTACTAAGCATCTTGGAGTGGATGAAGTAGAGGTTTATTGCGGTTAACTCGATCGTTAAGCCCGCGTTCAAAGCTTCGATAACCTGATCATTTCCTTTCATGTCTATTTCCTTTTATTTTCCGAATTAATAATGAGTGCGCTCTACACACAGCCGATGAGAATAGCACAAACAAAGTAGATGTAAAAAAATATGTTTGCTACCGAGACTCAATCCCAACGCTAAGAGCTATGCAGCCTGACAATTGCATAGACTCCTGACATATCCACAACCGGGACATAAAGCACAGGGACCGCACTCGGCAGGGAAACCGGCGAGGATGCGCTGGATGCGACACTGGCAACTACCACAGCCGCTTCCCGCATTGGTTTGGCGAGTTACTTCGCAGATGGTCTGCGCATTCCCCTCGTTAATGGCCTCATGAATGGCCGACGCCTTCACCTGAAAACAATCACAAATTAGCAAATCCGCAGACTTCGACCGCTCCTGATCGGGCATTTCCACGATATTTTCCATCACTTGAAGACGCACTTCATCATCTAAAAGATATACGGTGCAAGCAATTTTTGAGAATGAGTCACATTAGCAATTCACAATTAAAACACTGAATTTATGGTGTTTCTTGTGCTTTTGAGTCAACGACGCTCGTTTTTGTGAATTTTTTTAAAGATTTCCTCGAGTCGTTTCGCGATAGCCGGTTCGGCTTCAGCAAAATTTTCCTGCTCATCGCCATGTGTCTTAATGTTCGCCAGAAAGTATGGTTTCTCAAATGCCTTCCCGCGCGGTTGTTGGCGACCGCCGGAGCCGTTGCCGAGAACGAGTTTCCAGTCACCATCACGGATAGCGAACATGCCGCTAGAAGAATGATGAATCACCGGCGGACGCGCGTAGCTCTTGGCTTTCCCGAGTAGGAGCGGCAGAAAACTGTAGCTATCGGCCGCAGCACCCTTGGGAACCTTGGCGCCGGCAATGGCGGCAACGGTGGCAAAGAGATCAGTATGGGTGATCACTTGCGCACTCTCGCTACCGGCCTGCACCTTGCCGGGCCAGCGGGCAAAGAACGGCACGTGATGTCCGCCTTCCCAGATGTCCGCCTTGGTACCACGCCACGGGCCGTTGGCGGTGTGGCTCTTGGAATGGTACTGCTGCTTAGTCGGCGCCTTCACGTGATCATCCTCGTCATCCATACGATACATAAAAGATCCATTATCGCTGGTGAACATCACAAGCGTGTTATCGGCGAGCTTGGTTTCATCCAGTGCCTTGAGCACCTGGCCAACAGTGTCGTCCACGTTCATAACAAAATCGCCGTACGGCCCGAGGCCGGTTTTGCCGACAAACCGCGGATGCGGTGTCACCGGCTTGTGCGGCCCGGTGAGCGGCATGTAGAGGAAGAAGGGTTTATCACGCTTGGCCATACGCTTAAGGAAAGCGGCCGTGCGGGTGCCCAGCACGTCGAGGCCTTCCTCGAATTTCAAATCCTCCGCGCGCGGTCCCGCCCGCACGAAGCCGGGAAAACTGATACCCGCTTGTTGCACGAGTTTGGCCGGCACAAAGCGGTCGTTTTCGATCCACACATACGGCGCCATGTCGAGCGAGGCGCTCACGCCAAAGTATTCGTTAAAACCGCGCGTGATCGGGCTATCGGCAATTGGCTTGGTGAAATCCACGTTGCCGTCACCATCCCAGCTGTCCTTAGCCGGCTTACCGCCAGCACGCCGGGTCATGTTCATGCCCAAATGCCATTTACCGATCGCCGCCGTGTGATAGCCTGCCAGCTGCATAATGCTGCCCACCGTCGGCCGATCCTTTTCGATCAATGGTGCACTGTAGCCGCCGAGCACGCCGCGTTTGAGTGAAGATCGCCAGCAGTAACGGCCGGTAATCACCCCATAACGCGTGGGTGTGCAAACGCCCGAGGGGCTATGCGCATCGGCAAACGTCATGCCCTCCTTCGCCAGGCGGTTGAGGTGCGGCGTGGGAATCTTGGATTTCGGGTTCAACGCCTGCACATCGCCGTAGCCCATATCATCGGCCAGTATGAAAATGATGTTGGGCGACGCCGCCGGCAATTGGGCTGCCAGTAAAACGAATGTAACGAGAAGAATGCGTTTCATGAGAAGCCGAATCATCAGGCCAGCCGATGGTCGAGACAAGCAAAACAAAGGCAGCGGTTACCATTCCGCTTTGGCATTATTCGGTCGGCCGACGGCGGCATTCGGGGCGGCACAAACTACGGTGCCACGGATGAACTTGGCTGGGAGACGGTGGTGAACCCCACCTACTCCTACGATTTTCACACCACCGCACTTCACTTGCTGGGTATCAATCACGAACAACTAACTTTTTACCACAATGGCATTGAACGTCGTTTGACAGATGTACTCGGTCATGTGATCAATGAACTGATCATTTAGAACCTAAAATTCAGTTATTCGAGTCGGTTCATTCTCCACCTAAAAAACTCTTTATAGACTCCCTGAACAATTCGGGCTCCAATAAAAAGGCATCATGTCCCTTTTGTGATTTCACCTCTACAAGCCTAGATTCAACGCCTGCCAATTTTAATTCTTCTGATAAAATTTTTTGTTCCTCGGGATAAAAACAAACATCAGAATCAATTGAAAATACCAAAAAACTTTGGTTAGAGCATCTGCCAAACATTTCGCTGATACTATCAGCACAACTGTCCTTTAATAGGTCGTAATTCAACCATCCCACCAGAAGAATCAGATAAGTATTTGCATCGAAACGTAGAGTAAACTTATCGCCATGATGCAGCATATAAGACTCAACAGAGTGTTGAAATTTGTAGCGAGAAGAGTCCCTTGATGGTTGGTTTAATTTCCCGGACGCACGACTTTTCATTGCTTCAAGTGACACATAAGTCTTATGTGCAATCATTCTGGCAAGGGATAAACCATTGATAGGGCCAGAATCGTGATAGTAATCTCCATCTAAGAATTGTGGATCTCTCTCTATTGCTTGAACCTGCTCTAAATTTAAAACCCTTTGCAAAACAGTAGAATAAAAGCTTGTTGCAATCGGGCAAACTAAACGAACTTTATCAGGGTATCTTACCGATAAATTCAATGCCATCATCCCCCCCAATGATGCTCCAACTACGGCATGAAGTTTACTGATTCCTAAATGGGTAAGGAGCTCGACCTGAGTATCGACAATATCTGAAAAAGATACTGCGGGAAAGCTGGAACCATAAGGCTCACTCGTCGCCGGATCGAGTGACGAAGGCCCTGTAGTGCCATAGCACCCTCCTAAATAGTTGCAACAGATTACATGGAAATGATTGGTATCAATTACTTTACCGGGACCGATAAAATCATCCCACCAACCAGTATAGCATTCACTCTGCCAGAGATCTCCCGCCTCAGGCAGGGATGGGTTGCTGCCTGCAGCGTGCTGACTTCCACTTAGAGCATGGAACACCAAGATCGAATTATCTCGTGCGGTATTTAGCTCTCCATAAGTCTCATAAGCCAAGGTTACCTCACTTAAGGTTTCCCCACTTTCAAGCCTAACTGGATTGGAACGACTACCGTAGGAAAAAAACTTTGTCCTTACAGACTCCATTCTGAATAAATCTAGTCGGAAGTAGCTTTATCCAAAGCAACTTTTATATCTTCCAGAATATCATCGATGTGCTCCAACCCAACCGACAACCGAATCAACTCCGGCTTAATTCCTCCAGCTATTTGAGATTCCTCGGAAAGCTGTGAATGCGTGGTTGAAGCAGGGTGTATCGCTAAACTTTTTGCATCACCCACATTTGCCAAATGTGAAAAAAGTTCTAGGCTTTCAATGAATTTTTGCCCGGCTTCCTTACCACCTTTGATGCCAAACACAACCATTGCCCCGCCTTTACCTCCCAAATATTTCTCCACCATGGAGGCTTGGCCATCATTCATACCTGGATAACGAACCCAATCGACTGATGATTGTTCATTGAGAAACTCTGCCACAGATCTAGCATTTTCACAGTGGCGTTCCATCCGAAGGGGAAGGGTTTCAATTCCCTGTAAAAAGGTCCAAGAGTTATCAGGTGTAGTACACGCCCCTAAATTCCGGAGAGGCACCACACGCATTCTTAAGATAAAAGCTATTGGTGATAGTGGCCCCAAATCGTGAGCCCATCGAACACCATGATAGCTACTTTCGGGTTCATTCAACAAAGGAAACTTGTCTGACTGCCAGTCAAATTTCCCTGAATCAACCACGATCCCTCCGATTGCAGCACCATGACCTCCCAACCATTTGGTAAGTGAGTGGATTACAATATCAGCACCATGATCAATAGGGCGTTGCAAATAGGGCGTAGTAAAAGTGCTATCGACCATTAGTGGCAAACCATGTTCATGAGCGATTTTGGAAATTGATTCTATGTCAGCAATATCCAGTCCCGGATTACTAACCGTCTCGCAAAACAAAAGTTTTGTTTTTGGGGTAATCGCATCTGCAAAGTTTTGGGGATCATTAGAATCAACAAATTTAACCTTAATTCCAAACTGAGGTAATATATCATTAAACTGGGTATATGTTCCTCCGTAAAGATTGTTGGCAGATACAATTTCATCCCCAGATTGACATAAGTTGATGATAGAATAAAAAATTGCACTAGTACCTGACGAAAGGGCAAGTGCTGCAGCTCCGTTATCTAATGCAGCGACTCTTTTTTCTAATACATCCTGCGTAGGATTCATGATCCTCGAATAAATGTTTCCTAATTCTTTTAGCGCAAAAAGATTGGCAGCATGCTCAGTATCCTTAAATACGAACGAACTCGTTCTATAGATAGGCACAGCACGAGAAAAAGTGGTTGGATCGGGTTCCTGCCCTCCATGTAAACAAAGTGTCTCAGTTTTCATTTTTAAAATGTGCTCGCGCGATTAATACACCAGGAAGCGAACGGTAATGAAGGATTATCTTTGGATGGCGCCTAGTTTTAGTCAACAAAGCCCTAAGACAACATGGTCACACGAATGCTGCGCTCTTACTTATAACATTAGTGCTTTAATCGGATGTACTTCTTCCACACCCGTTAGCCGCTGATCAAGACCTTGAAATGGGAAAGTGAATCGTGAGTGATCAATACCCATACGATCGAGGATGGTAGCGTTCAACTCATTGAGGTGCACGGGATCGTGGGTGATGTTGTAGCTAAAATCATCGGTGGCACCGTGAGTGATCCCGGTCTTGATACCAGCACCGGCAACCCACATGCAGAAATTACGCGGGTGATGGTCCCGCCCATAATTCTCGCGCGTGAGTTTGCCCTGGCAGTACACGGTGCGACCGAATTCGCCACCGAAGACCACGAGCGTGTCATCCAGCAAACCACGTTGCTTCAGATCTTTCATCAACGCAGCGGTGGGTTGATCAGTGTCCATGCACTGGTTCTTGATCTGCGCGGGTAACGAGCCATGCTGATCCCAGCCGCGATGTAGAATCTGCACCACGCGCACGCCGCGCTCCATCAAACGCCGCGTGAGCAGCGCCGAATGGGCGTAGGTGCCGGGCTTGGTGACGTTCGGGCCGTACATTTCCAACGTAGCCTTAGTCTCGCCCCTAAGATCGGTGAGGTCCGGCACGCTTGACTGCATACGAAAGGCCATCTCGTATTGCGCAATGCGCGTTTGTGTCTCGGGATCGCCAAAGCGTTCGAAGGTCTTTTGGTTCAACTTACCGAGAGCATCCAGCATCGTGCGTCGGTCACCGGGATTCACGCCGGGTGGGTTCTTTACGTACAACACCGGATCGCCGCTGCCGCGCAGTTTCACGCCGTCGTACTTGGACGCCAGAAACCCGCTGGACCACATGCGCGTGAAAAGCGCCTGACTGGGATTCTTGACGGTGGGCGTAAACACCACGAACGCCGGTAGGTTTTGGCAATCACTGCCGAGCCCGTAGCTGAGCCAGGAACCGAGGCTGGGTTTGCCGGGCACCTCGCTGCCGGTCATCGCAAAGGTGCAGGCCGGATCGTGATTGATCGCCTCGGTGTGCACGGAACGAATCATCGTGATGTCGTCCGCAATGGTTTTCATGTGCGGCAACAGCTCGCTCATCTCAATGCCCGACTGGCCGCACCGCTCGAACTTGAATTTGCTCGGGGCCACCGGAAACCGCTTTTGGCCACTGGTCATCGTGGTGATGCGCTGGCCGTTGCGGATGGAGTCCGGTAGGTCCTGATCGAAATGATCGGTCAGTCGTGGTTTATGATCGAATAGATCAATCTGCGACGGCGCGCCGTTCATGTGAAGGTAAATCAGCCGCTTAGCCTTGGGCGCAAAATGCGGCAGGTCGGGCAGGGCCGGATGCATGTCCTCACCGGCCCCGGTCTGGGCGCCCCACGCGCGTTGACCAAGCATGGAGGCCAACGCGATGCCGCCCACCTTGAGGCCGGCGCCCTGGAAAAATTGCCGGCGGTTCTGCTGTTGGAAAAATTCGTTTGCGGGATTCATGTCAGTTTTTGTTCACGACCTCGTCGAGGTTTAAAAGGAGATTTGCCACCAGCGTCCATGCCGCGAGATTCACGGGGGCGAGTTCGGGGTCGGCCTTGCTTTCGCCAAAGGCGATGAGTTGCTTTGCCCCTTCGACGTCCTTTGCAAAACGCGCGCGATGGCCAGCCAGCACATTTGTGATGATCAGGGTCTCAGCCGGTTCCGGATGGCGCGCAGTCACCACGCGCCACGCCCAGCGGACACGCATGTTGGCGTCTACACCGCCTTCCTTGATAATGCGCTGGGCCAGATTGCGGGCGGCTTCCACATGCTGGACGTCGTTCATCAGTTGTAACGCCTGCATCGGCGTGTTGCTCCGACCGCGGGCGGCACAGCTTTGCTCGCGGTTCGGCCCATCGAAGCTCGACATAAAGGGTGGCGGCGCGGTGCGCTTAAGGAAGGTGTACATGCTGCGGCGATAGAGATCGTCGCCCAACCCCTGCTTGTAATTGCGCGTGTTGCTGTTAGCAAACCCGACCGGTTCCCAGATGTTAGGCGGTTGATACGGATTCACGCCACGCCCGCCGAGCGTGGGCACTATCAATCCACTGAGGCTCAGCACCTGGTCGCGCAACACCTCGGCATCCAGCCGATAGCGCGGGCCACGGGCGAGTAGACGATTTTCCGGATCCTTCTCCAGCAACGCCGGCGTAACGGCGGAGCTTTGGCGATAGGCGTGACTGGTGAGCAGGCGAGTGATCAGCCGCTGCATATCCCAGCCGTCTTCAACGAACTGCACGGCCAACCAGTCAAGGAGCTCGGGATGGCTCGGGAGATCGCCCTGCGTGCCGAAATCCGAGCTGGTTTTTACCAAGCCCGTGCCGAAGAACTGTTGCCACATGCGGTTGACCGCCACGCGCGCGGTTAGCGGATGCTGACCGCTGACCAGCCAGTTTGCGAAATCCAGGCGGTTGTAATCGTGCTCCTTTTGCTTGGCCGGCAAAGGCGGCAGGAAGCTCGGTACATTGCGGCTAACCTTTTCGCCGGGCTGATTATACTGGCCGCGAATCATTACATAGCTTTGGCGTGGCTTGGGCAAGTCGGCCATCACGAAGGTGATCGCGGTGTTTTTGCTAATAACATCCATCTCGCCGGCGAGCTTCGTCTTCTCGGCCTTAAGATCGGCCAGCGCCTTGGGCGGCTGAGCGTACACGCGCTCAATCCACAGCACAAAAGCTTCCTTCTGCTCGGCGTCCGTCCACTTGTCCGGCGCCTTGCCACGCAGACCACGCCAGACGGCATCGGGCAAATCCTTTTTGCGCACGTTTTCCGGCTGTGCCTTCCACACGGTGTACGAGAGCGCGGGATCCTTCGCCGGATCGCTGGTCACTTCCGCTCCGGATTTATCCCAGAACGCCTTGCCGTCAAAATGAGTGAACGCCCAGCCATTGATTTTCGCCCCCGGTTTGAGGCCGACCTTTGTCGCGTCCACTTCCAGTCGCACCCATTTCCCGGTTTCGGGCAAATCTCCCAACCGCTGTCGGCTTGTGGTCTTATCTTTACCCCAATTAATTTTGTTATCGCCCCAATACGCGCGGTGTTCCCACGTGCCGTCATTGAACTGCAGCATGATCTGTTTGGGCGGATTGAGCGTGTCGAGGTACACGTGCGAAAACAGTTTCATGCCTTTCTCAATGACCAACGGCGGGTTGGCGCCGCCTATCACAAGCTGCTCCAGTCCGTTCGCTTCCAGCACGAACGCCTTGCCGCCGCTGAACACAGGCTCGGGCTTACTCACAGTTTCCCATTCCTTGTTGCCTTGACGAGTTGCTTTGGCGGGGAAACCGTCCTCAATCCAAACCGTCTCCTTCGAGGTAGGCTCTGGCGCCAAGTCGAGTTCGGCAGGGTCAACATATGCCACCTTAGTCGCCGCCTCGCTGACGCGTTCCTCCACCGCAGCAATTTGCTTCTCCAAGGCCACAAGTTTTTCCTTATCGCCCGGACGTGGTACGCGCAGGATCGGTGGCGTGTCCTTCTTGTTACCGTCCATCGCCGGATCGGCCGCGCTGTGAAAGAAGGAGTACATCGAGTAAAACTCTCTCGTGGAAAGCGGATCAAATTTGTGATCGTGGCATACCGCGCAGCCCGCCGTGAGGCCCATCCACACCTCCACCGCCGTCGAGGTGCGATCGACCGCGTACCGGTAAATCCATTCCTCACCGATACTACCGCCCTCGCTGGTGCTTACGTTGCAGCGGTTGAAGCCAGAGGCGATCCGTTGATCCATCGTCGGTTCCGGCAACAAATCCCCGGCCAACTGCCAGCGCGTGAATTCATCGAACTTGATGTTCTGATTGAACGCCCGCACCACCCAATCGCGGTACGGCCACATGGAACGTTCGTTGTCGAGGTGCAGCCCGTGCGTGTCCGCATACCGCGCGAGGTCGAGCCAATACCGCGCCATGTGCTCGCCATAGGCCGGCCGCTTCATGAGACCGCTGATCAACCGCTCCAGCTTGTCCGGTGTTTTGTCTGCTAGAAAAGTGTCAATCTCCTTGGGTGTGGGCGGCAATCCCATCAGATCTAAAAACACGCGCCGCACTAACGTCTCCGGCATGGCCAAGGGCGCCGGCTTCAGACCTTCCTGAGTCAGGCGCTGTTGTAAGAATGCATCAATCGGATTCGGCGCGCCTTTCGGTGCCGCCGGTTTCTTCGGCGCGATGAACGCCCAATGCTCCTCGTACTTAGCCCCCTGCTCGATCCACGCTTTGAGGATGGCCTTCTCCTCCGCGCTCAGGGTTTTCTTCGAGTCCGGCGGCGGCATTAGGTCATCGGCATCGTCCGTAATAATCCGCTGCCACACCTCGCTCTCCTCGAGGTTGCCCGGCACAATCGCCGCCACCCCATCCCTCGGTTTCAATGCGCCAGTCGCTTCATCCAACCGCAGCTTGCCCTTCCGAGTCTCCGCATCCTGCCCGTGGCACGAGAAACAATTCGTCGCCAAAATTTTCCGCACATCGCGGTTGTACTGCACCGTGTCTGCCGCAAACGACGCCAGCGGTAGGCCGGCCAGCAGAAAAATCGCCCATAAATTCATGCCCCAATCGTCCCGTACAGCACGGTTTCGGGCAAGGAAAACAGATGCGCGAACGCACTACTTCTGAAACTCAATCCAGTTCAGGCCCAGCAAGCCTTTGGTTTTGGCGATCACCCACACATCGGTGAGATCATTGGTCTTCAGCTTGGCGGGTAGTTCTACAAATTCACCGTCGCCGGTGGATTTCACTTTCACCGCGGCCAATAGCTTGCCCTTGGCCGATCCGGCGCGCAGCTCAAGGCGACCCGTTCCATCAATGCCTCCGGCGCGCACGAGGATTTTCGACACCTCAGCCAGATTTAGTTCGCGGAACACAATCGCATCGCCATTTTGGAAATGGCCGATGATGCCCTTCTCACCCTCGACCTGTTCCACGTATTGCATACCGTAGTTAGCGTCGTAGAGCGCCGCCTTCTTGCGGCGCGAATGAAGCACGATTGTTTTCTCTCCGCGTAATGGCGGCATGCCTTCGGCTCCTGCATCGGTGTAGCCGGCAGTGAGCACAAGTACGCCCTCGTTCACACGAATCTTCGGCTGCGCCGGCGCAGCGTACGCGCCGGACAAACCGCGACGCGGTGTGCTGGCGGTGTTGTCGTTCAGCGACAAAATCCAGTCCACCATCAAGCGCGTTTGCTCGAGAGTATGCTGCGGGTGCGGCGGCATCGGTTGCTGCCCCCACGCGCCCACGCCGCCCTTGAGCACCTTCTCGGCCAGGCGCGCGGCCGCACCATCCTCATCAGCATATTTCTCGGCGACCAATTCGTAGGACGGCCCAGCCGAGGGCGCATCGGAAATGTGGCAGGCAAAGCAGGTGCTCTTGCGCATCAAGGCCAAACCGGGCGTAGACAGCTCGGTATCTTCATCAGTGAGATAACGTCGGTTTCGAAACTCGCCCTGCAGGGCCACGAGGTTGCCGTCGATCGATTTCGTTTCGGCATCAGAGACCGCCAGTTTGTAGGCGAGCTTCTGCTGCCAGTCGAAAAACGAGCCATGAGCTGGCGATTGAAACGTCACTTCAGGACGCGCGTTGCCCACATGGATCGTTTGTGTGGCCGTACTCTTCGATCCGCTGGGGTCGGTAACGGTCACTGAAATCTGATGCACGCCGGGTTTCTTAATGGCCTGATTCCAGGTCGATCCCGTGCTGCCGTCGCTCCATTTGTAATTCAATGCATCACCGTCCGGATCAAATGATTGCGCGGCGCTGATCGCCACTTTCAACGGCGCCTTGCCGGCCGAGACATCCGCCGCCAAAATCGCCTTCGGAGCGCGATTGCCGCGGCGGTACACGATGCGCGCGATGCGGCTGTCGGTGTTTTCCCACCATTTGTCGCCGTATTCGATGATGTATAACGCGCCGTCCGGTCCGAGCTTCATATCCACCGGCCGACGGAAATTCCAGTCCGGCAAAAACGGCGTGACCGCCGGGCCGCCAGTGCCGAGCTTGGTCGTCTGGATCCAGTTGCGCATCCACTCGTAAATGAACAGGTGCCCATCGAGTTCCTTGGGCAGGCGGATGGACGATTTGCTTGTCGGATCATACCGATACACCGGTCCGGCCATGATCGAGCGACCGCCCGAGCCGAGGCTGGGAAAGCGTTCGCTTTTCACGTTGCCGTACCAGATCAACGCCGGCTGCGCAGGCGGCAGTTTCTTGATGCCCGTGTTGTTCGGCGAATGATTCTCCGACGCTCCCGGCTTGAAGGTGGCCACTACCTTATTGTTTTCAAAATCATAAACCGGATACGGCTCATTCGGGCCAATGAACAGTGGCCATCCGAAGTTGCCTGCCTTGGGCGCGGCATTGATTTCATCATATCCGAGCGGATTAATCTTCAGCTCCGGAAACACATTCGGTCCCACATCGCCGAAGTACAGCGTGCCGTCGGAGTCATCGACTGTCATGCGAAACGGATTGCGCACCCCCATCGCGTACACTTCCGGTCGACCCTGTTTTGGGTCGGTAAACAAATTCCCCCTCGGAATCGCGTACCCACCCTCATCCTTCGGTTGGATGCGCAGAATCTTGCCGCGCAAATCCTGCGAGTTACCTGCCGAACGCATGGCGTCCCAACTCTTTTTGCCCGGCCGATAATCGATCGGCAGCCCCGGCTTCCAGTGGCAGTTGTCGCCATTGCCAATGTACAGGTGGCCGCGGCCGTCCATAAACACCGCACCGCCCATGTGAAAAATATGTTCATCATCATACGGCCACTCGAGCAACACCTCCTCGCCCTTCACATCCATCACGTCGCCCTTGACCACAAACCGGCTCACGCGCATGGTGTCCTTCTTGATCGTCGGACAATGCAGCGTGAAGAGATGACCGTTCTGCAAAAAATCCGGGCTCACCGCAAACCCCAGTAGCCCCACCTCGCCCTTGGCATAAGTCGGCACACGACCCAACGTGGTCACCGCGCCGGTCTGGGCAGTCCAGCGTTTCACGCCACCGGCAAATTCCACAAACACAATGTCGCCATTGGCCAGCACTTCAAACTGGATCGCATCGCGGCTGCTGCTCACCAGCACCTCGCGCTCAAATCGGCTGGGATCGTACGTCTCCGCCGCCACCAACAACGCCGGCAGCAAGGCGACCAGGGAAAGGATAATTCGTTTCATGATCATCAGGATAAAATATTACACGGCGTCTTCGCCTTCAAAATTCGGGAACCGGCCGATCACCGGGTATTGCTCAATCTCCAGCACCGATCCGCTTACCGGAGCACTCTCCGGGCTCACCCAGTACACCGCGGCCGTCGCAATATCTTCCGGGCCCATCAATTTCCCAGAGGGCGCCGCATGTTCTGGCAGCTTGTCCGGCCAATTCTCCGGCAGACCGTCGGCAATCTTCACGTGATACTCATTCTCCGTCAGTGTCCAGCCGACATTGAGTTGATTGAATCGCACCTTATGCCGCGCCTGCGAGTCGGCGAGATTGCGCGTCATCGTCATCAGCGCCCCCTTGCTCATCGAGTACGCCACTAGATTCTCCTGACCGCACCAGGCCAGAATGGAGCCGATATTCAGCACCGACCCCTCGCTCTTCTTGAGCGTTGGCAACAGCGCGCGTATCAGCAACAGCGGCGCGCGCGCGTTCACCCCAATGATTCGATCGAAAAAATTTGCGTCCGTCTCCTCAATCTTATTGCGCGTGACCAGCCCCGCATTGTTCACCAGTCCATCAATGCGCCCATACACCGCCAGCGCATCTTGAGCCAACTGCTCCGGATACGTCGCATCCCCGAGGTCGCCCTGACAAAACGCGGCGTTATCCGCGCCCAGTTCCTCGACCAACGCCGTGCCGCGCTCAGCATTGCGTCCATGCAAAATCACCTTGGCCCCCTCTTCCACAAAACGCCGCGCCATGTGCTCGCCAATCCCGGTCGTACTGCCGGTCACCAAAATTATCCGATCCTTCAAACGCATGAGACGCACAAATTACGAACGAACCGCCACCGTTTGTCGAGCCTACGGATTATTTCACCAAAACCATCGGCTTCGAACTTTTCAGTGTCGTGGCCGGCCGCTGCTCTTTCCCCTGAAGATCCTCGTTACCCAGCGTTGCTTCCGCCTGCGCAACCAGTTCGCGCATCTTGGCCATCACCTTCGGGTTAGTGGCGGCCACATCCACTTTCTCCGCCAAATCCGTTGTCAAATTCACCAACTTACCCGGCCGCCCACGGCCTTTTTGATTGGCCGTGGTCCAATTGGGGAACGTGTTCGCCAACGGCAAATTCCATTTCCAATCACCCCAACGCACCGCCTGCAACTGCCGACGACGGTAATAATAAAATACCTCATACGGCGAAATCGCCCCTTTCGTGCCGGTGAGCAGCGGCGTTATGTCGTGGCCATCAATCTTGTTGGCGGACAACAATCCGCCGCTCAGGGCCGCGAAGGTCGGCAGGAAATCCATCGTGCTGGACAACTCATTGCACGTGCCGGCGGCGGGAATGCGGCCGGGCCAGCGTGCGATCATCGGCACCCGCATGCCGCCCTCCATCGTACCGCCTTTCGCACCGGACAACGGCGCGTTGGAGCCACCGTTACGCCCGTTGGAGCCATTGTCCGAGGTGAAAATCACCAGAGTTTTCTTGTCCAAGCCGTGTTGCTTGAGCGCATCCAGGATCTTGCCAGTCGACCAATCAATCTCCTCCACCGAATCGCCGTACCGTCCATTGGCACTCTTGCCGTGAAACTCCTTCGAGGCGAAGAGCGGCAGATGCGGAAAGGTGTGCGGCAGATACAGAAAGAACGGCTTCGATTTATTGCGCTCAATAAACTGAATCGCCTCGCGGGTGTAACGTTTTGTGAGCGTGGCCTGATCGGCCGGTGCTTCGATCACCTTCGTGTCCTGAACCAGTGGTAAAGGCGGATCGCCCCGGCGCGCGCTGGCCATGTCGTTCGAGTACGGAATGCCATAGTACTCATCAAACCCGTGCGCAGTTGGCAGATGCGGTGGCTGATCGCCCAAATGCCATTTGCCGATACACGCCGTCGCGTAGCCCTTGGCCTTGAGCATTTCCGGCAATGTAAATTCGTCGGCATGCATCCCACGGCGACTCCGCGGAATGAGCACCCAGTGCCCGGTGAAATCCTCATGCATCCCCACGCGCCGAGCGTAGCAGCCCGTCAACAGGCTAGCCCGCGATGGCGTGCACACCGGGCTGGACGAAAGAAAACTCGTGAACCGCATCCCCTCCTTCGCCATCGCATCAATCCGCGGCGTGCGATTCTTCGTCGACCCATAACACCCCAAGTCGCCGTACCCCAGATCGTCACAAAAGATCAGCACATAATTGGGTGCGGCCGCAGCCGCGTGCATCGCCCACACACCGAATAGGGTCAGAAGTATTGTTCGCATGTTGCCTTACAGTTTACTGATGGCGGTCTGGAGTTTTTTGCGACTGGCTGTAAGGTTGGCGTAGCCGCCGAATTCGATACCGCAGTAGCCGCGGAAGCCGGAGGCATGCACGAGCTTGAGCATGCGGTCATAGTCGAGCGCGGATTGCTTGCCCTTGTCGTCCCACACGCGGTCTTTCACCGACACGCCCTCGGCAAACGGCAGCAGCTTCTGCATCCCGCGATAGGAATCATAGCTTTCGCCCGCCTTGATGCGGAAGTTGCCGAAGTCCGGCAAGGTGCCGCAGCGTTTATGGTCAACCTTCTTAATGACCGCCACCAGCCAGTCGGCGTTGCTCGAGAGGCCGCCGTGATTTTCTACAATCACATTCAATCCCAGTTTCGCGCCAATCGCCGTTAGCCGGCTGAGACCGTCTGCCGCCAGCTTCACCTGCTCGTCCCACGTGCCGCTACTGCCGGCATTCACGCGGATGGAATGGCACCCGAGAAACTTGGCTGCATCGAGCCACTTGCGGTGGTTGTCCACCGTCTGCTTACGCTTGGCCGAATCCGGATCGCCAATATTGCCCTCGCGATCACACATGATCAGCAGGCTCTTTACGCCCTGATCGGCCGCGCGCCTTTTCATCTCGCCGAGATATTTCGCGTCCTCCGCCTTGTCCATGAAGAACTGGTTCACGTACTCCACTGCGTGGATGCCGTGTTCCGCGGCGACCTTGGCGAAATCGAGATTATCAATCTTGCCCGAGCGCAGCTCCCGGTTGATCGTCCATTGCGCGAGGGAAATCCTCAGCGACGGCACATCCTTAGCCATTGTCTGTCCGACGGCCAAAGCGCCTGTGGCCAAGCTGGTTTGCGTCAGAAAACGGCGGCGCGAAACATCATGAGAAAACTGCATGCCCCGACCCTACGCCCTCACCCGCCCAATTCAATCGCAAATGGAAATCAGCCACATCCTACTTTGTTCCCATCACTTCGCTGCTGACGAGGTACTTCCGTTCGTCGCGGACGTCGATGTACCAGACGGTGGCTTCTTTGGGAGGAGCGGTGCCGTGGATTTTTTGGCCGTCAATCTTTAACGGCACGGTTTTCCAAGCGCGCGAATTGTTTTGGGGATGCGGGCCGGTGGTGTAGTGCAGGTTGGCAGAGATGAGCTTGGTCTTCGACTGCACAATGGTACGGAGCTGACCGCCCTTCACGTTTGGCCGGGTCACCACAGGCATGGGCGTGCCGTCGCGCAGGTGTTGATCCACGAAGCCGTAAAATTCCGGGAAAGTGAAGATATGCCCGTGCCGCATGCGAATTTGTATGCTGTAGTTTTTACCGCCCTGCACCAGCGCGCAGGTTTTGGCGTAGCTGTCCATAGGGTAGGCAAAATCATTGGTGCCGTTGAGAAACAGGATCGGCATTTTCGCCGAGCCGATATAGCGAGAGGGATCCCAGAGCCGATGCCATTTGTCCGATTGCGCCGGCGTCATTTTACCAAACTCCGAGGTCTTCCAGACACTATTCTCCCGCAGGAATCCGCAGCCGTACACGGGCATGGCCATTTTGAATCGGTCATCCACGCCGGCCACGATGCAGGTGAGGTAACCGCCCCAGCTGATGCCGGTAAGGCCAGTGCGTTTGGGGTCCACCTCCGGCAAACTGCGCAGCAACGAGTGCCCCCGCACGACGTTGGCCACCGCATGGTACGACCATTGATTCTCCACCGGATCATCGATGGTGCCGAACTTAAACTCATGCCCCTGATCCGGTCCACCGTTGGCCAACGGCTTGCGCCCTTCCCCTTTGCCGGCCAGATCCATGGCGATGGCCGCGTACCCGCGCTTGGCCCAAAGCTCCGCCCAATTGGCAAACGCCGCGCCGCCACCACCGTGCACCAGCACGATCCCGGGCACCTTGTCGTCCCCGCCTTTGCCCAGCGTTTTGGGTGAGGCGTAGTACGCGAAGACACGCGTGGGTTTGCCGCGGTATGTTTCGCCGGAATAAGTCATCGAATGCACACCGCCTTTTTGGCTTAACCATTCGAACTCCGGCGCCTTTTTCAAGGCGGCCAAATCCCACGGAGTCTCTTTGGGCAACGGGAATGGCTCCGCGGCGGAGAGAAATTGACCAAACGCCAACAGGCAGAGGCTGATGAAAAGGCGAACCATGAGGGAACCATCGGCCGCCCATTCGATTCCCACAAGAAAAAGCAGTTACGCCAAAATTTCTCTCACCACGTGGCCATGCACATCGGTCAGTCGGAAGTTGCGACCGGCGTGGCGATAGGTGAGGCGTTCGTGGTCCATGCCGAGGAGGTGCAGAATGGTGGCTTGGAAATCGTGGATTGTGACGGGGTCGCGGGCGATTTTCTCGCCGAGCTCATCGCTGGCGCCGTGGACGATCCCGCCTTTCACGCCGGCGCCGGCCAGCCAGCAGCTGAAGACCTTGGCGTGGTGCCCGCGCCCGCTCACGCCGGGGTTGGGCTGGAAAGGGCCACGACCGAACTCAGTGGCGAAGACAACCAGCGTGTCCTTCAACAGGCCGCGATTCTTGAGGTCCTTGAGCAGGCCGGCGATGGGTTGGTCCACGTTGCGGGCGAGCTTGTTGTAGTTCACCATGTTGGCGTGGGTGTCCCAGTTAAAATCAATGCGGGTGTCGCCGTCGATGAGCTCAATGAAACGAACGTCGCGCTCGATCAACCGGCGGGCGACCATGCATTGCCAGCCGAATCCCTGCGTGTCACCGCGTTTCAGACCGTATAGCTTGTGGGTGGCATCGGTTTCCTTGGAGAGATCGAAGGCCTCGGGCGCGGCGGTTTGCATGCCGGCAGCAGTCTCGAAGGACTTGATCCGGGCGCGCAGGTTGGAATCATTCTCGCGGCCCTTGAGATGTTGGCGGTTGAAAAACTCGAGCAAGCCCAGTTCATCGCGCTGCTGATTGGCGGTAGCGGCGCGGCGGTGCATGTTGGCGATCGGCTCGGCACCAGGAACGATGCGGGTACCCTGATGCAGGACGGGCAGAAAATCCGAGCCCCAGACCTGTTCGCCGGCGTATGGTAGTCCGGGCGAGATGACCATGAACGACGGCAGATTAGCATTGTGCGTGCCCAACCCGTAGCTCACCCACGAGCCGATGCTCGGCCGCTTAAAAGTATCCGACCCGCCGTGTAGCCCGATGGTGGCGCCGAAGTGGTCGTTATTGATGTTCTGCATGGACCGGATCAGGCAGATGTCATCCATCATGCCGCCGATCTGCGGGAAGAGATCGCTCACCTCGGTACCGCTTTGGCCATATTTTTTAAACCCCCAATCGGCCGCCTTGTAAAAGCGTTTGCCCTTGGCCACCGGTTGATCATGATGTTGGGTGAGGTAAGGTTTGGGATCAAAGGTGTCCACGTGGCTGACGCCGCCGTTCATAAACATGAAAATCACGCGCTTGGCCTTGGGGGCGAAGTGCGGCTTCTTGGGCGCGAGCGGATTGTCCTCGGCCGCCAGTATCTCCGAAAGCAGCCCCGGCAAAATCAACCCGCCGCCCGCCAGAGAGCGAATCACATTACGTCGATTAGTTTGCATGTGTGTCTCCTGATTGTGTTAATCCACAAATAAAAATTCGTTGCTCCCCAGCATGCTGCGCACGTAGCCAGCCCAGCGTTCGGGGCTGCTATCTTGGGAAAAATATTTTTTAGCAAATGCCTGTTCCTCCGCTTTGGCGGGTCGGTTAAAAATCAGACGGTACAAATTCGCCACGCGATCGGCCTTGGGCAACCGGTCGCTGATGGCCGCGGACTGGGTGTGGACGAATTCGGAATTCAAAAAGTAAAGCGCCTGCAGGGTGGTGATGGTGGACTCGCGATCGCCCACGTGTAGGCCGCCGTCGGGGGCGTCGAAGAGATCGAGGAAGGCGTTCTTTTTAATGCGCGGTTGCATAAGGTACACGCTGCGGCGGTTGGAAATGTACTGCTCCTGAAACGGTTCATGCTGACGATAAAAGTAGCTGAGCCGATGCGGGAACGGATGCCGACCGCCACGGGTGAGATCCAGTCGACCGCTGAAGGTGAGGAGCGAATCGCGGAGTTGCTCGGCATCGAGCCGGCGGCGATTGGCGCGCCAGAGGAATTGGTTTTCCGGATCCTTCACCAGATTGCCCGCGTGCTCGGTGGCGGCAAGGCGATAGGTGTGCGAGTGCAGAATCAGCCGGTGCATGGATTTCACTGACCAGCCGGATTCGATAAAATGTTTGGCCAACAGATCGAGCAATTGCGGATGCGTTGGCGCAGTGCCACGCACACCGAAGTCACTGGGAGTGCTCACCAGCCCGCGCCCAAAGTGGTAATGCCAAATGCGGTTGGCCATCACGCGCGCGGTGAGCGGGTTGGCCGGATCGGTGAGCCACTGCGCCAACTGCAGGCGGCCGCTGCCTTTGGTTTTTTCCGGCAGTTTTTGACCGCCGAGAATCTGCAGGAATCCGCGCCGTACTGGTGCGCCGAGATCCTTGCGGTCGCCTAGGTTGTGAATCTGCGCATCGGCCGCCGGTCCATCGATAATGGCGTAGGCGATCTCGGGATTGGGGAAAATCTCGGCTACGGCCGTGCGTTGGGCGCGGATTTTCTCCAGCTCCGCCCACACCATGCGCCGCGTGAGGTTGCCCTTCACCACCTTGCTCTGGAAGGATTGGTACAAGCCGTACTGGTCGCGCTCCTTCTTGTTCCACGGGGCCAGTTGGTCGCGGAAGGATTTCAGCAACGCATCCGATTTTGCCTGCCCCATACGGTACACAAAACTGTGGCGATACGGGCTGTGCTCCGCCCCGGCGTGCGGGTATACGGAGCTGTCGAAGATGCCGTAGAGCGCGTAGTAATCGGCCGTGGGGATGGGATCGAACTTGTGATCGTGACAGCGCGCGCAACCGATGGTGAGTCCCAGAAAGGTTTTACCGAGGTTGTTCAGTGTGTCCTCAATGGTAATATTCTTGAGGTTGTGCGGGCTCACGCCGATGCGCCGCGAGATGGCAATATAACCGGTGCCGATGGTCTGTTCCCAGCGTTGGTCGTCATTAGCCGCAGGCAACTGGTCGCCGGCGATCTGCTCGCGCACAAACTGATCGTACGGTTTGTCGTTGTTAAACGCATCGATGACGTAGTTGCGATACTTGTACGCCTCGGGCACCGGATAATCCGCCGCATCACCGGCGGTATCTGCGTAGCGAACGAGATCTAGCCAATGCCGGCCCCAGCGTTCGCCATAACGAGGTGAGGCCAGCAGGCGTTCGACCACCCGATGCCACGCGCCGGGCTTGTTGTCATTCACGAACGCCTCCACCTCCGCCGGTATGGGCGGCACGCCAGTGAGATCGAAAGTCACCCGGCGGATGAGCGTGCGCCGGTCGGCCAAGTCCCCCGACTGCAATCCCTGCTCCTTCAGGCGCCCGCGCACGCGCGCATCAATAAAGCTCTCCCCATCCGCCGTCTGCACCGGGTTGCCCTTGAGCGGTTGATACGCCCAATGCTGGCGTTGTTCATCGGTGATTTCGCCCGTGGCAAACCCAAGCGCCTTACCCTCTGGCCACACGGCGCCCGCGCGAATCCATTGAGATAAATCGGCAATGACCTCCGGCGGCAGTTTCTTCTTCGGCGGCATCTCCAGCTCGGGACCCGTGTGCTGCACCGCCGTCATCAGCAGGCTTTTTTGAGGGTTACCGGGAACAATCGCCGGACCGCTGTCGCCGCCCTGAAGAATCGCCGTGCGACTGTCCAGCTTCAGTCCGCCCTTGTCCTTGTGCCCGTGACATTCGAAACAATGCGTCGCCAACACCGGCCGAATCTTCGCCTCAAAGAAATCCGTCTTCGCATCCGCCCAACCCGCCATCGGCAGGCCCAGCATCAACGCGACCATGAACCTCATTCGTTTCACGCCAAAAGTGTAGCCTCCGGACGCGATTCATCAAGCTCTCCTGAGCGATTCAACTATTTCTCAAACACCACTTTCATTTCCAGAATACCCATCGCGTTTTGGTCACGAGGGGTCATATGGATGCGGATGGCGTCGCAGGTGAGCGGGGCGGCGGGATGAACGACGTTGTATTGGTTGGCACGCGTGTCGTAGCGGTCGGTGGTGTAGAGCTCGAAAGGTTTCCATTGGCCATCACGCAAGGTCTCGATCTTCCATTCCTTCGGGAATTTCACCGGATGCTGATAGTGATCCATCCAGAAGACACCGATGCTGCGGACCTTTTTGGGACCGTGAAAAGTGGCCGTCACCGTCTGCGGTTTACCTTCCTGCCCGCGACTAGTCCAGCGCGGTACCTTATTGCCGCTGGACCAGCGCGACTCGAGGCCGTCGCCCATGGCGTTCACGGTGTCGAGCGGTGAGGTGTGCGTGGCGGTGATGGCCTTGAACACGCTCTCCTTCGGCAGGGCCAACGGATCATACACGGCCATCGTCTTTTTGCGCGGGAACCAAACGGTCATCGAACTGGGCCCGCGATTGTTCCAAGCGTAATACGGCGTGAGCACCAACGGCTGCGACTTCGCGACGCCTGCAGCTGTGAGCGATTGGGCTGGCACAGTGGTTTGAATGAAGCTCCCCGATTCAATGGACAGCGTCTTCACCGAGGCTCCGGTGACCTTCGGCAATTGATCAAAGAAATATCGCTCGGTTACCCCGCCGTTATCCACGCCTTCGGCGCATAACACAAATGGCCCGCGCGTCAGGGCGACGCGATCGTGATTGGCCTCCACTTTCGGATGACAGGTGTTGAGGCGCACGGGCATCGGTAGGTTCAACTCCACCTGATCGCCGCGCTTCCAGGTGCGCTCGATTACCGTAAAGCCTTTTTCCACCTTCATCTCCACGGGCTTACCGTTTACCTTGAGGGTCCACATGGCCGGCGCGGCGTTCGCGTACTGGTACAGCTTGCCGGGCACAAATTGCTTGCCGGCCCAGGTGGGGATGCGCAATCGCAGGGCAAAGTCGACCGGTTTTGTGGGATCGAAATTAATGCGGATCTTGCCGTCATTCGGATAAGCCGTCGCCTGCCGGATCCCCACTTCCGCGTCGCCCATCTTCACCGTAGTGGCGGATTCCGCGAAAAAGGTGACGTACAAATTTTCGCCGTCATGCGCGTAGGTCATGCCCTGCACCTGCGGCAGCAAGCGCGCCATGTTGCTAGGGCAACAGGCCGTACCAAACCATGGCGCGCGTCCGGCGGTGCCGTGATTGAAGGGATACTTACCATCGGTCGCCAGCGGGTTGACGTAAAAGAAGCGGTTCCCGGCGAGGTTGACCGCGGCGAGCACGTTGTTCAGCAGTGCCACCTCGGCCACATCGAGATACTTCGCATCTTTATGCAGTAGAAACATGCGGTAGTTGAACAGCACATTGCCCACCGCCGCACAGGTTTCGTTGAAGGCATCCGCGTTGGGCAGCTCGTATTCCGGACCAAACCCCTCGATGCCGTGCACGGCGCCCAGACCGCCGGTGATGTGCATGCGTGTGTCGGTGATGTTCGCCCAGATATGATCGAGCGCCTTGGCGTACGCGGTCTTACCAGCAAAGACGCCAACATCCGCCATGCCGGAATACAGATAAGTGGCGCGCACGGCGTGGCCGACCGCCTTGGTCTGCTTCGCCACCGGCCGATGTTGCTGGGCGTAGGTCGGCGACATCACGCCTTCGCCGTCGGGCACGTAGGTGATGCCGCGGATTTCCAGAAACTTCCGCGCCATGTCGAGGTACAGTTGCTTGCCCGTCACGCGGTACAGTTTTACCAACGCCAGCTCCATCTCCTGATGTCCCGGCGCCTGCTGGATGGGTTTGCCGCCGTTGTATTTCAGGTCGCCCTCAAAGAAGACCTTGTTGACGTGAACCGCGTTTTTCTCCGCCACCTTCAGCAGCTTGTCCTTTCCGGTCGCCTGATAATACGCAATCGCAGCCTCATACATGTGGCCCATGTTGTACAGCTCATGACTATGCACCACGAACTCGTAGGGCTTGTCGCCCATCATGTCTTTCTCCGCGCCCACGCCAGTGGTGTGCGAGGGATACAAATACCCGCTGGACTCCTGCGCCGCGGCGATGACGTCCACAATCGCGTCAAACTTCGCCTCGAGCTTGGGATCATCGCGCAGCTTCGCTAAATACGCCGCGCCTTCCATCACCTTGTAGAGATCCGAATCAATGAACCGATGTGGTCGATGGTCGTCGGTCTTCTTACCTGCCAAGGCGTCCGCCGCCGCCTGCAGGTGTGCCACGCCGGGTTCGGTTTTCCCAAAGGCGAACGGCACCAACACTGTACGCTGCGTCTCTAGCCGTGGCCGCCAGAAGGCGCTGGTCATTTCCACCTCGTGAAACGGAACCGGCTTAAGCGGATAATCCGCCGCGGTCGCCACGAGGGTTGAAGCCAACAAACAAGTCCAAGTGATTTCTCTCATGATGGGTGGATTACTTTTTCTCCTGATCTTCTATTTTCTGTAATTGCTGCTGCAGCGCCGCAAGTTGCGGATCACTCTGATGCAAATAATCCTGCTGCGCGCGATACGCTTCCGCGCGTTTCGCCGTCAGCGCCTTGTATTCCGGCTGGGCCTTGATTGCCTGCCGCGCGGCGTCGCGTTTGGCTTTGATCGCAGCGTCGGAAACGAACAACTCCGGGTAATCCGCCTCCAGTTTACGCTGCGCCGCGGCGGCGGTTGCGGCGAGTTTCTGATAAGCCGGATCGTTCTGATGCCTCAGGCGCGTCCGCTCTAGCGTCGCCTTGCGACCGGTCTCCGGCCCGGCCTCGATGGTCGGATTTTGTTCCTTGAGATACGTCTCCATCGCACGATTGGCGCGGTGGGTCGTGACGAGGGTCTCTTTGTAAAGAGGATCTTCCGCGTGCAGTTTCTTACGTTGCTCCGCGATCTTTTTCCGGAAGGACTTGTTCGTGCTGAATACAGCCGGGAAACGCTTTTTCTTTTCCGCATCCAACGTATCCACCGCCGTCATTAGCTCGCGGTACTTCGCATCATCCAGATGCAACCCCGCATGCACGTTGCGTTTTCGAATTTCGTACGCGTCCTGCGGCGATTTCTTGACCGGAAATTTCCCGGCCAATTTCGCAATACGTGCCCGATTGGCCTCGTGATCACGATGCCGGCCGGCGGTGAACACCTGCAGATTATCAAACTCTGCCCCGGCGCGATCGACTTGCAGCGCGAAGTACGTGCGTTCCTGGTCGATGATCGGATGCTTGGCGTACACGAGATGCTCGGCATCCAGATGCGCCACTGCCTCGTCGCCAAGAAACTCTACGGTCATCGTATACCATTGGCCCGGCACAAAGTCGTACGCGCATTCACCGTGACGCATGGAGAACCAAGGCCCGCGCGGGTCGCTCGCTGTTTGTAGATAAAAATGATCGCGCCGAATGTGGATCACCGTGTTGTAGTTGCCCGAGGCGCCGGTCACGAGCCGGAGATCTTTCGCTCCATCAAACTGAAAATCAAACCGCACCATCGCGTCCTTGAAATTCGGGTTCTTATAAAAGATCCGTTTGTTCTCGCCGGAGATCTCGTTGCGCCGCAGCACGCCCTCCTCCACCTGCCATTCCTTATTAAATCCCCAACTGCCACTCACCTGCCCTTCGGAAAAGTGATCGCCGAATTTCAAATTTCGCGGGGACGCCAGCAAAGGCCGCGACGGAATGCGCGCGCCGACCTGTGTTCGCCATTTCGCCAACCGGCTTTGCAGGGCGAGTACACGCTCAGGCTCCTGAACCGCCAAATCCGTTTTCTCTGAGGGATCCTTCGCGAGATTGAAGAGCGCGTGGTTTTCTTTTTTTGCCGGATCAAAAAACTCGATCAACTTCCAGTCCCCCACACGAATCGCGCCACCGGAAACGCCGCCGAGAAAATGCGGTTTATCCAGCGGATAATGCCAGTGCAACGCCTCGCGCTTGCGCGCCTGATCCGGTTTTCGTAAGATCGGCAACATCGAGACACCATCCAGCAGCTGCGCCGGGTCCGGATCAATATCCGCCGCCTCCAGGAAGGTCGGATAAAAATCGTGATTCACCACCGGCTGCTTGGAAACGCGCCCGGACGGTACCTTGCCATTGGGCCAACGCACAATCAACGGCACGCGAATGCCACCCTCATAGAGCTGACTCTTGCCACCGCGCAACGGCGCATTCGAGGTCACGTTTGTCTCGCCGCCATTGTCGCTGCTGAAAATAAAAATCGTGTCCCGATCAATCCCCAGTTCACGCAACTTGCGGTCAATCATTCCGATACCATCATCAATGCTCTCCAACATCGCCGCCAAATGTGGATTGTGATGACTCGCCCAATGATAACACGCATCACCCTTCATGCCGGAATCCTTACAAAGATAGCACCGTTCTCGATCGCGCATACTCGGCCCCGGCGGGTGCTTACGCAGGTATTTCTCTACGAGATCCAGTTTACCATTCAGGATCGTGTGCGGCGCATAATGACTGAGGTAGAGAAAAAACGGCCGCTGATGATTGCGTTCAATGAACTCCACCGCCTCATGATTCAGTCGGTCGGTCAAATACTCACCTTTGCCAAATTTATTCTTCGGTAGATCAATCCACGAGATCGGTTGTGTGCGAAACACGTACGGGAAAAAATTCGCCCCGTTCCCCACGCCCTTCACCTCGCTGCCCGTGTTCCATCCAAACCCGTGATCCGTCGGCCGCAGTTCAAACTCCGCCTCGTGATGTTTGTAGCCCGTGAGATGCCACTTACCCACCATTCCCGTCGTGTACTCGTGTTTCGCCAGAATCTCCGGCAACGCCACGTGACTCACCGGCAGGCCATTGGAGGAATTCGGCCGAAGATAATCCGTGATGCCCACCCGAGCCGGATGCTGCCCCGTGAGCAGTGCCGCCCGATACGGCGAACACACCGGCGCCGCCGCATACGCATGCGTAAACCGCACCCCTTCCTTCGCCAACCGATCCAGATGCGGCGTCTCATTAAACCCATTCCCGTAACACCCCAGTTCTGCCCAGCCCAAATCATCCGCCAACACAAACACCACATTCGGGCGGCGATTTTGCGCAGTGCTTTCCAGCACCAGCCCAAGCAATAACAGGAATAATAGAAATCGTTTCATCGTTCGTTTAATTTTTCAATTTCAACGCCTTGCGCAAAATGAGTTCGAAGGCATCGGCTTGACGGAGGAAGCCAAGGTCGTTGGGATGCGAGGCGTCGGTTGTGCCTTCGGTGTCATCGCCCAAAAGTTTGTCGCCGCCGAGATAATGTAAGTACGGCAGGCCGCCGGCCCGGAGTTTTTCGTAGGCCTTGCGGAGAGCGGCGTGGTTGTCATCGTGAAATTTCGACTTGGCCGGCGTCAGCCAGCTGTTGGCAAAGCGGCGGTCCTCCACGAGCACGATCGGGGTCTCCGGTCGGGCCTTGCGCAGGAGTTTCACGAGGGGCACACAACGCTCGGTGACCATTGCCGCGTTCATGTTTGGCAGACAATCGATGATGTAACACGCGGCATTCACTTCAGCCATGAGCTTGCCCACTGCCTCGTGCATACGTCCATTGCCGGAGAAGCCGATGTTGATCACCGGCCGGTCAAGGCGCCGACCAAGGATGGCAGGATGCGTGATGCCCGGGCGCGAAGCGCAGGCGCCGTGTGTGATCGACGTTCCATAAAACACCAGCGGCTTCGCCTTGCGCGGGGCGAGCCCTTCGAACTTCGCCCCGGCCGGTATTCCGATGGAAAGTGACTCGGTGCCATTGTACAGCGGCAGATACACCGCGTACTCGCGCTGGCCCGGGGCGATACCACGCAGCAGTGCTGCCTGCATGTCCTGTTTGCTCGGGCGGGTCGCGGCGGCCCAGCGCCACTGGCCTTGAGCATCGCGTGCGTAAAGGTCCAAGCCACTCACGCCGCTCGGCGGCATGTGCGGCATGCCAAGTCGCGCGCTCATCAATTTCCAACGCGCATGAATCTCGGTCGCGTCCGTCTTGAAACGCACCATCATCCCGGCGCTGTGCCGACTAAGATTCCAGACCGCCGGCGTCACGGTCTTCTCGGCCTTGGCCGGAAAACGATCAAACCACCGCGCCCGATCCTGGTCGCCCCAACCGCGCCCTTCCACGTCCCATTGCGTCACGTCGTGCCACTGGACTTTTTCCTGAGCCCACGCGTGGAGACTTCCAAAGGTAATCAGACAAGCCAATGCAAGTTTCATGACTGGTGATCGATTTAGTTTTTTAACCAAGGCGAACGGGCGTTCTTGGTGATCTCGGCGTCGAGCGTTTCCATACGGGCGCGGAGATCCCGGACGACCGCCGGCTTAGCTTCGGCGAGGTTGTTTTGTTCACCTAGATCCTTGGACAAATCGAAGAGGAACACCTCTGGCGGCTTGTTGTTGGGATTGCGCCGCGGCTTTTTGATCAACAGCTTCCATTTTTCGCTCCGGATTCCTTCCAGATCACCGCGAGAAGTATAGTGCAGAAACTCCGTGCGCGGGGAATTTTTCTCCGTACCTTTCCACAGGCCACTGACGTTCACGCCATCGATTTTCTTTCCCTTGGGCAACGCCTTGCCGGTGATGGCAGCGATGGTGGGGAGTAAATCAATGGTGCCGGTGAGTTCATCGCACACAGTGCCAGCGGGAATGCCAGGGCCGCGCATTACATACGGAACGCGCTGACCGCCCTCGAAGGTGGTGCCTTTGCCATCGCGCAACGGCCCAGCCGAACCGCCGTGATGCAGGAAAGGCAGCCACGGGCCGTTGTCGGTGGTGTAGATGACATAGGTGTTGTCGGCGAGTTTCAGGTCATCAATCGTCTTGAGTAGACGACCCACCTCGGCGTCGATGTGCTCGATGGTGTTAATATAGGCTTTCTTCGGATCGGGATCGCGCACATCGTCCGGTACATAGAGAGGGATGTGCGGCATGGAGTGCGGGATGTACACAAAGAACGGCTTGTCCTTGTTGGCCTTGATGAAGTCGATGGACTTTTGCGTGCAGCGGCGTGTGATGGTGCGCTGGTCGACCGGCAGCTCGACGATCTTCTCATCCTCAAACAGCGGCGTCTTCCACTTGGTAAGCGTGGACTCTGGGTCGGCCCAGAGAATGTCCATCCCCTGCCAGCCACCGCGCGGCTTGCCCTTGTTGTCCGGGTGATTCATGTCGTTCGAGTACGGGATACCGAAGTAAGTATCGAAGCCATTGGCTGTCGGCAGCGTTTCCTTGTGATGGCCGAGATGCCATTTGCCGTAACAGGCGGTGGCGTAGCCCTGCCCTTTCAGGTGATCGGCGATGGTGTGCTCCTTGGCATTCAACCCCTTGGTCGAGGCGGGGAACAACACGTGCTGATGCATGCCCACGCGCTTGGGATAACAACCCGTCAGCAACGCAGCCCGCGAGGGCGTACACACCGGCGAGGCCACCATGAAGCTCGTAAACTTCCGCCCTTCCTTGGCGATGCGATCGATGTTCGGTGTCTTGATCGTCTTCGAGCCAAAGCAGCTCAAATCGCCGTAGCCCTGATCATCGGTGAAGATGATCACGAAGTTGGGCTTGGCGGCTTGAAGAATTCCTGTGGCCAACAGGAACGCGGACAGCACAGAGGCTTTAAATAAAGTAGTCGGTTTCACTCGGGGAGTGTTCCAGCCAAACCCCAATTCAGTCAATCCATCATATATTTGGATTGATGTTCGAATAACTTAATCCGCTCACTTTGGTAGATCGCGGCGAAAAAGCATACTGTAGAATGCCTCCTTATCGCCATCGCCGATGGTTCTAAATTTAACGAACTCCGCGGATACTTCCGGTTGGGCGGGGTTGATTTGAATGCCCCATAACGGAACGGTCGAGGTGGGCAGCATCCCGTACCGAACATCGCCAATCACGTCGACCGCTTCCGGGTGTTGCCCCAAAAAGCCATCGGACAAGCGGCCAAAACGGGCCACACCCTTGGCCAGACGCGACGAGGCGCTGGGCGCGGGATCGGTGTCCCGGAACTTATACGCCGCCACTTCGCCGCCGGTATATATCTTGGGAACCAAGCCCGGAAACACATGAATTGCATCCACGTGATACACGCCTTCGTGCAGATAAACCGACCGGTGCAGAAACACATTACCGATACTCGGCTTCACAATCCGCCTATCGGCCGCGTGATCGCGTTGTTCGATCAAAGCAGCTTGGGCCGACTCGGCCTGCCAATGTTGCTTGAAGGCAAACAACAGATAGCTCAGGCAAAAAATGGAGGCTGCGCGCGGAAACCAAACTTGCCGGCGTTTCACTCCAAGAATGAGCAGGATCAACAGCGGCAAACTGAATAGCGGATCCACAATGGAAACGAGATTCCACGACACCCGCTCCAGCGCAAACGGCCACAAAAGGTGCGTCCCGTAACTAGTGCAGGCATCGAGCAGCCCGTGCGTTGCATAGCCCAACATGCAGGCCTGCCAAATTTCTCGGAAATCGAATCGCCGCCGCGAAAGCCACCAGATCAACAAGGCCACGAACGTGGCGCCCACGGGGATAAAGGCCAGTGAATGGGAAAAGTGCCGGTGATAATCGAGGTTCAGCAAGGGATCGGCCGACGATCGAATGAGCGCGTCCAAGTCCGGCGCCATGCCGGCCACTGCCCCGTACCATACCGCCCGGCCTTGCGCCTTGGGGCCGGCAAACGACTGCGCCACCGCCGAACCCACCAGTCCCTGGGTAAGCAAATCCATGAAAGCGTATCCCTCGCGGTTCGGTTGCGAACCATCAGGCCTTCATTTGGTGAATCTGTTGCGTGGCAATGCCAATGGGGCGGTCGAGCGGTACGCCGGCGCAGGCGAGCAAGGTGGTGAGTAGATCGCCCTGATTCCTCTTGATGCCAGACAGGAACCGGCCCGTCTTGAGGCTGCCGCCGCCTTTACCGGCGATGATGAACGGGAGATTGTCGCGCCGGTGCTTGTTGCCGTCCTCGAGGCCGGAGCCCCACATCATAATGCAGTTGTCGAGCAACGTGCCATCGCCTTCCTTGAGCGCGTGCATCTTCTTCACCATGTAGGCGAACTGCGCAACGTTGAATTCGTTAATGGCCGCGACCTTCCCGATTTTTTCCTGATCACTGCCGTAGTGTGTCTGCGAGTGATGCTGGTTACTGAAGCCCAACTCGGGGTAGGACGCGCCGTTGGGGCGGGACCCCACGTAGGTGCTTACCCGCGTGGTGTCGGTTTGAAACGCCAGCACGGTGAGGTCGCACATGACCTGCATGTACTCGCTGCGCTTGTCGCCCTCGGGGATCTTCACCTCGATGGGCGCCGAGTCAGTGGCGTGGCGCTTGGAAGGGCCAACGCCGTTCTTCTCCAGTGTAGCCTCCTGCTGGCGGGTCTCGATGGCGGCGATACGCCGTTCCACCGAACGTACGCTATCGAGATATTCGTCGAGCTTCTGCTGGTCAATCTTGGATAGCGTCCGGCGCAATTCCCGGGCGCCGCCCAGTACTCGGTCGAGCATCTGCCGATCCAGCGGATTCGCCTGAGTGACCTTGCCTTTCTGACCGCGCTTACCGAAGAGGCGGTTCAGGACATTGCGCGGATCGGTCTCGGCGGGCACAGGCTGCGTGGGCGAGCGGTAGCTGCAGTGGTTGTAGTACCCCTCATGCAGGCCTTCCTGATTTTCCTTCCAAGTCTGCGGCATGGTGGCCAGCTCGAGCGACGGCAGCAAGGTGTGGGCGCCCACGTAGTTAGCCATGATTTGGTCGGCGGAAATGGAGATGTTAACGCGTCCGCGCGTATCAGGATCGGGCAACCGCCCGGTGAGCCAGGTGGACAGCTCCAGCGCGTGTGGCGCGCCATTGAACGGCGAGATCGGCACGCCGGAAATGCCCTTCATCATCAGGCATTGGTTCATGATCGGCTTCAACGACTTGAGGATAGGCGGCGCGGCGTTGCGAAACGCTTCCTGATCCTTGGGCCAAAACTGGTCCATGATGACGCCGTGCGGCATGTACATGAAGGCGAGCCGCACAGGCGCTTTTGCGGCAGCCTTGGAATTGGCCGCCCTGCCGAGGGAATCCATAAACGGCAGCGCGAGGGAAACGCCCGCGCCCTTCAGAAAGGTCCGGCGATCGACAGAAGATTTTTGATGCATGGTTTTCATTGTTTAACTCGGCGATAGGTGAACAGGTAACTGGTGGCAATCTCGGTAACAACCGTTTGAACGCGATACTCGTCGCGGGCGATCCGATCCATCAACTGATCAAGGATCACCTCGTCGTAGCCTTCCAGCTGACGACCCAGCGCATAGGCCATCAGGCGCTCGGTCAGGTTCCGGGCGAGATCCGCTTCACGCTGGGCAAGCAGCTTCTTTAATTCTGCGGGCGTGGAGAAGTCTTTTCCATCAGGCAATTTCCCCGCCGAATCAATCGCCGCGCCGGCGTCGTTCTTCACGCGCCAACGGCCGATGGCGTCGAAATTCTCCAAGCCGAAACCGATCGGATCTAGCACCTTGTGGCAGTTACGGCAGGTGGCTTCGGATTGGTGTAGCTCCGTCCGCTGGCGCAGCGTCAGGCCCTTCACGTCCTGATGCTCCTGCTCTTCGAGTTCAGGCACGTCAGCCGGTGGCGGCGGCACGCGCTCGCCCAGCACCTGTTCCAACACCCATACCCCGCGCTTCACCGGGCTGGTGCGGTTGGGGAACGACGTGGCCGACAGCGTGGCCGCCATGCCGAGGATGCCGCCCCGGTTAGGATTGGCCAGCTGGACTCGTCGCATCTTGGGCCCCGGCACGTCCTGCTTTAATTCGTACAACTTAGCCAACGACTCGTTCAGGAAGGTGTAGTCGCTGTCCACGAATCTCATGATGCGTTGGTTCTCACGTAGCACACTTTCGAAAAACAGACGGGGCTCCTCCATCATCGCCTGCCGCAAGGCCGGGGTGACCTGCGGGAACAGGTCCGGGTCGAACACCTGCCGGTCCAGTCCATCCACCTTCAGCCATTGGGCGCCGAATCCATCGTACAACGCCCGCGCGTCCGGGTCTTTCAACATGCGCGCCACCTGCGCCCGCAACACGGCCGGTTTGTGCAGCGTACCCTGATCCGCCAGAGCGGCCAGTTCCGCGTCGGGCGGCGCGGACCACAGCAGATAGGAAAGCCGGGCGGCCAGTTGGAAATTGTCCAGCGGCACAATGGATTCCTTTGAGTCCACTTCACCCGCCGGCGTGATAAAGAGAAACTGCGGCGAGACTAGGACGGCCTTCCACATCAGCCCCAGCGACGCCATGTAATCCAGCTTGTTTTCCTGTCCCAGCTCGAAGATGCCCACTAGCACGTCCAACTCCTTCTCGGTGGGCGGTCGCCGGTACGCATCGCGCGCCAAGGAACGCGCCTCTTGCCGCGCCGCCTTGCGAAGATCCGCGCCCTCGGGCGGCGTCTCGCCAAAGAGCCGTTTCTGAACCTCCGTGGGCGCTTGACCGGCCGCTGCCATGACCTGCCCAACCACCTTGTTGGCCACCTCGAGAAATAGCTCCGACTGCAGCGGAGAAATGGAATTAAGATACCCCTCGCCCACCGCCTCGTCTGGCAGGATGTCGGTGACCGACGGCGCCACTCCGTACAGGTCACGCAACGTGTTCCCGTACTCCGCCTTGGTCAAGCGCCGGATTACAAATGGCCCGGGATCGCGCGGCGCCAGATACTTGAGCTTGCTGATCCACTCCACGAACTGCTGCCGTTCTTCGCCGGTCGGTTTCTTGGAGGAATCCGGCGGCGGCATATCGTGCACCTTCACGTTGGCCACCGCCTTCTTCCAATGCAGGGACGCTGACTCGCCGCCCGGATTCTTGAGCGCCGATTGAAGATTGATCCCCGCCTTCGCCCGCGATCCGTGACATCGCGTGCAGTACTTGTTGACGAACGGGCCGACCTTCTCCTTGAACACCTTTTCCGCATCCGCACGCAGCGCCGCCTCATCCGCGCCGATGGCAGAGCCAGCCATCAACAAAGCAAGCGCGAGTGCGGGCAATTTCATTTTGAAGATTACCCGGAACATAACCATTACCTGCCTACACCTCGCTCAGGGTATCTGTGCTGCCGGCGAAACCGTTTGTCTCAACGCCGAGCTTGTGGAGCATGGTGAGGTAGAGATTGGCGGTGGGCAGTTCGCTAAAGCTCATCTCACCGCGCCATCCCGCATCGGTGTCGATGCCGGCAGTCGATTGGTGTTTTTGGTTACCCCGACCGTACTTGAGGTATTGGCCGTGCTTGAAGCCCAGCTTGCGGCCGCCGATCAGTAGCAACGGATAATTGCGCGACAGATGGAACGCGCTGGAGGCCGAGCCGAACAGGATGGCGGTGTGGTCGAGCATGTTGCCTTCTCCGCCGGGTTCGGGCGTAGCCTTGAGTCGATTAGCAAAGCGGCCGAGTTCCTCGTTGATAAAGCGGCAATAGACGCCAAAATTTTTGTAGCCGCCGGGTTTCTTTACCTCATGCGTCAGCCAGTGAGCGGCCTTGAAGCCCACGGCACGCGCCAGATAATCACTAACGCCCACGCCGTTTTCGCGCCCGAGCTGGTAGGTGGCCACGCGCGTGGTGTCGGTCTTGAACGCGAGATAAATCAGCTCGTACATGGTGCGCAGGAAATTGCGCGGATCCTCAGGCGTCACATCAAGCTTGAGATGGTCCGTGTCCACCTTGGGCATGGGGATATTCAGCCACCGCTTGGCCTTAGCCACCCGCACCTCGGTATCGCGCACGGACTGCAGATATTCCGCGAGCGTTTCCTGGTCGCGTTTGGAAAGCGCTCGATTGAGCGACCGCGCGTCCTCCAACAAATCATCCAACGCACTTTGGCTCAGCGCCAAACGGCGGGCCGCGTCCGGGCCGTTCTTCACAAAGAGCATATCAAAAATGCGCTTGGGCTTGTGCTCAGCGGGAATGGGCCGGCCCTGGGCGTTGAAGGAGAGTGTGTGCGCGCCACGCGGCGAACCGGTACCGCCATCGGTGGACATCACCAGCGAGGCGTGGCGCGTGTTTTCGCCGGCGTGCGCGGCAAACACTTGGTCGAGCGAAATGCTGTTGTGATAATCGCCATCAGCGCCGGTATCCGCCGCAGTGATAAACTGATCGGCATTGGCATGGCCATGCACCCGGCGCAGCGCGGGATTCGACAGGCCAGAAAATACGGTCAGCTCATTGCGCAACGGCTCCAGCGTTTCCATGCACTTGGTGAGCTTGAAATCCTTGCCCTTGCCATGCGGAAACCAACTCCAGTCCTGAAACGCCGGATCCTTCTCCAGCGGCATCGGCACGCCGTCCGGCAGATAAAAACAGGCCAGCCGCTTGCGCTGCCCCGGGGACTGCGCCGCGCCGGTAAAAGATTCCAGCCACGGCAACGCTAGCGCCACTCCAGCGCCGCGGAGAAATTTCCGCCGATCCAATGTCGATAAATTCACGTTCATCACTCCACAATCTCCGACTTATTTTTGCCGAAATAATTCACTTTTCACAATCAGAAACACCAGGTCCGCCAGTCCGTCGCCACGCTTGCGCAGGGCGGCGGTAATGCGGTCCACCTCGGCGCGATCGCCGAAGGTCAGCGGCCGGCCCAAGGCGTACGCGGCCATCTTGTGCGCCATGGCGCGCGCGAACTGATCCTGCCGGTTGGCAAGCAGGTATTCCTTCAGGCCTTTCATGCCGCGCAGTTCGTCCTTGTTAAACAACACACTGGCGGCATCAACCGGTTCATCGCCAATCTTGTCGCGCCATTGTCCGAGCGCGTCAAAATTTTCAAACGCGATGCCCCACGGATCGATCTTTGAATGGCACGAAATGCACGCCGGATCACTGCGGTGATCCTCCATGCGCTGCTTGAGGGTCATCTTGAGAATCTCCGGATCGGCCAGATCAATCTCCGGCACGGCCGGCGGGGGCGGCGGGGGCGGATCGTGCAACAGATTTTCCAGCAACCAAATACCGCGCTTGAGTGGGTGTGAATCTTTGCCGTCCGAATTCATCACCAGCAATCCCGCGGAGGTGAGCAGTCCGCCACGCCGGATCCCGGGTGGCATTGTCACCTTGCGAAACTGATCGCCGTACACCTCCGGCACGCCGTAATGCCGCGCCAACCGGTCGTTCACCAACACGTAATCGGCATGAAGAAATTCCGTGACCGGCCGATTGGCCCGCAGCATCTCGGTGAAGAGCGCCACCGGCTCCTGTTTCATTGCCTCCAGCAGGAGCGGATCCATTTTGCCGTGCGCCTTGGCATCGATCTTCACGAAATCCAGCTGCTCCATGCCCAGCCATTGGCGCGTGTAATGCCGCGAAAACCGGGCGGCGCGCGGATCGGCCAGCAATCGCCGCGCCTGCTGCTCCAGCACGTTGGCGTCTGACAGCTTATCCGCCTTGGCCAAGCGCATTAGCTCGGCATCGGGCGTGCTACTCCAGAGAAAAAACGACAGGCGCGAGGCGAGTTCCGGATCCATCACCCGCTGTTCCGGTTTCGCTTCCTCTGCGCCGGCGCGTACGAGGTAGAGGAATTTTGGCGAGGCCAACACGGACGCCAGCACCTCCACTATCGCTTCCTGGAAATCCGAACACTGCGGTCGCAGCTTGGCGTATAGCGCCAGCTTCTGGTTCACCTCCGCCTCGCTGACCGATCGCCGCCACGCACGCTCCATAAACCGCCCCAACACCTCGCGTGCGTAGGTTGCCTCATCGGCATTCCCGCGCTCATGAAAAATGCACGTGTGCGTTGCGGACGGCCATTGTTCCAGCACCGGCGCGATGACCTCCACGTAATCAATCACCAACGCCACCGGCGTGCTGGAGGTGTTGCGCAGCTCAATAAACTCGGCCGGGTTCGGCAGTTGCCCAAGCTTTTGGGTGCGCCGAAATGCGTTGCGTGGAATCTCAGCCAGCGGCACGTCCCAATGATAAAAGCGCGGCTTGCTCGGCGGCGCATCGATGGTGAGGTCATGCCCGCCGACCTCCACGGACACGCGCGAGTCGTTGCTAGCCTGATTACCAAAATGTAGCCGTAAGGTCGGCAACTTTTTACTTTGGACCGTTTCCTGTGCCGCCCGAATGCGCACGCGCATGATGCCCGTATCCGGCAATCCGTCGCCCACATCGATGATAAACTTTTGGTTCGCCGGCATCACCAGTACATCCGGCGAAACCGCCGGCACAGTCGGCCGTTCGGTCACCGGCTTCCACGCGTACTTCGCGCCGTGGTACGCCCACTTCGTCCGCACCCCCTGACCAGTCACTGAATCCTTGAAGTGCGCCCCGCCGGGATTGAGTGAGAATTTTTCCTTCTCCGCTTTTAACACTTCCGCCACCGGCATCCCTTCCTCCTGCACCTTCTGGCGTGTGCGCTTCACTGCGGCTGCGTACTTTGCCTCAAAGCGTTCGGTGAACCCGCGCATGCTCAGTCCATAATATACCGGCGCCGGCCGGTCGCCGCGCACCGTCGCCAGTTCCAATGCCCGCCGTGCTTGCGCACGGTATTGCGCGAATTGAACGGCGGTCATTTGCAGCATGTCCGAGCTGTTCTTGAAGCCGTCCTCTGAGGAGGTCTCCGGCGGGAGATCGCGTGAAAAGTCATGCGGCAACCCGAGCAGATCCTGCATCGCGTACTTGTATTCGTACCGCGTCATCCGGCGGAACGTGGTGTGACCGCCTTCCGCTCGTCGCGCCTCTGAGGCCACGCGGATTTCCACAGCCAGCCAATCAATCACCTTCACGCGATCGGCATCGGCCAACTTCACATCCGAATCAGGCGGCGGCATCTCGCCATTGGTCAATACTCCCTGCACCTCCAGCCACCAGCTCACGTCCTTGCCCTTAAGCAAATCCGGATCCAATGTATCCAACCGAAACTTCGCCTTCTGCTTGTCCGGCCCGTGGCATCCCACGCACGCCGCCTTCAGCACCGTCCCGATCGTCTTTCGGAAATCCTCCAAATTCGCCTTGGGCGCTTCGGTCGCCGTCAATGATCTCGAGCCGAAAAATAACATCGCCAAGACCCCGATTACGCGAAGGCAATGGTGGAAAACGACACGCCAGCCGCAGCGTTGTAGTGAACTCATCATCGTGACTGCTTGCCCGCCAATAGCAATTTGCTACGGACGGATTCGTGCATAGGATGACTTGGACGTCCCCGAAGGCAAGTGCCTTCAGTTCACTAGAGAAATTGTCACCGAAATCGGCTTACATGCGGTTCAGCGTGCCCGTGCATCCGGCAAAGGAGTCGGTCTCGACGCCGAGCCGCTGGAGAACGCTGACGAACAGATGACCCAACGGCTGATCTTCCTGCTTAGCCGTGCCGCGCCAACCCGCGTCGCTAATGACGCCGGCACCGGGCAGACTGCCGTCCTCAAGCAGACTAACGTACTGGAGGTATCGGCCGTTATTGAAGCCGAGGTTTTTGCCGCCCGCGGAGACGATGGGATAATTCCGCGAGAGGTGAAAACTGCTGGAGGCCGAGCCGTGCATGGCGAAGGTGTTGTCGAGCATGTTGCCTTTGCCGGTCGGTTCAGGCGTATCCTTGAGCTTGTTCACGAAGCGCCCGAATTCTTCCATCTGATAGCGGTTGTAGGTGCCGAGGTTTTGCCAACCGTTCGTTTTCTTCACGGCATGCGTCAGACCATGCGCGCCGCCCAGATCGACGGCCTTGGAAAGCAGATCGTGCGGGCCACCGCCGTTTTCCCGGCCAAGCTGGAACGTCGCCACACGGGTGGAGTCGCTCAGAAAAGCGAGGTAGATCAGGTCGTACATAGTCTGGAAATACTGCTTGGCCTCGGCGGGGCCGGCTTCCAGATGCAGATTCGCCGAATCGATGTCAGGCAACGGCGTGTCCAACCAGCGCCGGGCTTTGGTGAGTCGAACCTCGGTGTCGCGGACGGAGTCCAGATATTGCTGGAGTGTTTCCTGATCGCGCTTGGAGAGTTTGCGTCCGAGCGAGCGGGTATCTTCGATGAGCAAATCCAGAGCGCTCTTGCTCCTAGCCAATCGGCCGGCGGCTTCCTTACCATCGGCGACAAACAGCAGGTCGAAGACTTGCTTGGGCTTGTTTATCGCCGGGATGGCGCGGCCTTCCCGGTTAAAGGACTGCGTCTGCGCACCGCGCGGACCGCCGATACCGCCGTTAGTGGACATCACCAGAGAAGCGTGCCGGGTGGCGTCGCCGATGTGCTCGGCGTAGAGTTGATCGAGCGAGATGGAATTCTTGTAAGGACCGTGACCCTTGGTGTCCGCGCCGGTCAGATACTGGTCGGCATTGGAGTGACCGTGCACGCGCCGGACGGCTGGGTGAGAGAGACCAGAATAGATGGTAATGTCCTTGCGCAGCGGTTCGAGGACATCGAGCACCTTGGTGAGTTGGAAATCTTTTTCGCCACCGTGCGGGAACCAGCTCCAGTCTTTCCAGGCCGGATCTTTCCGAATGGGCACCCCGACGCCATCGGGATGATAGACGCTGACAAAACGCTTCGGCGTCGCTTTGGCTTTCCGGTCGTCTACCGCAAAAGTCTCGAGCCAAGGCAAAGCCAGGGCGATGCCAGTTCCACGCAGAAATGTTCTGCGGGTGAATGCGCTTGCGATGGATGTCCTCATCTCAAGAGCAGTATACTGATATTGGCCCGTTATTTGGAGTTAAAAATGCGACTTTGAACAAGTAGATGAACCAGGTCGCAAAGCCGATCGCCTTGCACCCTGAATTGCGTCGTCAATTCCTCCACATCCGCGCGATCGGCAAACGTCAGGTGTCGACCCAACGCGTAGGCGGTGAGCTTGTGCGTCATCGCGCGCGCGAACTGATCCTGTCGTTCGGCGAGCAGGTATTCCTTCAGGCCGGCCATGCCGGCCAAGGGTTGCTTGTTGAACAGCTTCGAGGTGGCGTCCACCGGCTTGCCCTTGATCGTGGTGCGGAAGGATCCCATCGCGTCGTAGTGTTCAAACGCGATCCCCCATGGATCAATCCGCGCATGGCAAGAATAACAGGCTGGATCATCGCGATGATCGGCAATGCGTTCCTTCAAGGTCATCTTGGCAATCTCCGGATCGGCGAGATCCACCTCGGGCACATTGGGCGGAGGCGGAGGCGGCGGATCGTGCAGCATGCGCTCCAGCATCCAGACCCCGCGCTTGAGGGGATGGGAATCCTTGCCGTCCGAATTCATCGCCAACACCGCCGCGCCGGTCATCAATCCGCCGCGTTGATGCCGGGCCTCGAGGGCCACCTTGCGGAAATGCAGACCGTGCACATCCGGAATCCGGTAATGCTGCGCCAGCTTGGCGTTGACCATCACATAGTCCGAATGAATGAAATCCATTACGCTACCATTGGCCTGCAGCACATTTTCAAAAAAGGCAATCGGCTCGGCTGCCATGGCGTTCTTGAGCTGATTATCCCGGATATGGTCCACGCTGTTCAGGCCGTCCAGCCCGAGCCATTGGCTGACGAAATGTCGCGTGAACCGTTTGGCGCGCGGATCAGCCAACATGTGGTCCACCTGTGCAGCCAACACCTTGGGCTCCCTCAATTTTCCTCGACGAGCCAGATCAAGCAACGACTCATCCGGAATGCTCGACCAGAGAAACATCGCCAACCGGCCTGCCAATTCAAATTCGTCGATCCCCGAGGGCCCCGCCTTGGGCACCCCAGCATCGTGCTGGGCTAGGTAGAGAAATTCCGGGTGCGCCAGCACCGTGGCCAACACTTCGACCATCGCGCCTTCGAACGACTCAAATTGCGGCCGGTATTCGTCGAATAATTTGACATACCGATCCACTTCCGGCAGGGCGACCGATCGACTCCACGCACGCCCCATGAACCGCTCCAGCACCTCGCGCGCATACACCGCCTCGTCTCCGCGATTCCCGCTCTCGAAGAAAATCGCCGTGTGCGTCTTGGGCGGCCATTGCGCGTAAAACGGCGCGGTGATCTCGACGTGATCAAACTGAACGTGCAGCCCGTTCACCAGAGTCACATTCCGAATGTGCAGAAACTCATCACGCCGCGGGAATGTGGTTTCCAGTTTGCGAAATGGATTGCGCTGAATATCGGCCAGTTGAATGTCGAAATGGATGAACTCCGGTTTACCTGCCGGCGCCTTGACGAGCACATCCCGCTCGCTGATCACGTTTGAGAAATTCGCATTGTTGCTCGTGTGCGCGCTGAACCCCAACTGCAAACTGGCGTCTCCCTTCAGTTCTTCGGTGGATCGCGCCGCCCGAATGCTGATCCGCATCGTGCCCGCGTCAGGTAGAAACCGATCCAACCCTACCTTCCATTCGTTATTGCGCGGCAACTCCATGTAGACCTTGGAAGAGGGCTGAACCTGCACAGCCGCCGTATCTTCCAGCGGCCGATACATCCCGCCGGAAAAAGGAACGCCCACACCCGTCTCCCGGTTAAGCAGATGGGCGCGCTTGCGGTGATTGGCGTATTTCTCATCGTCTTGACGAAAGACCTTGGCCTTCTGGGACTTGGCGGTTTGCTCGAATAACTTCTCGAACGGCAACACATACTTCACCGGCTTGGGCCGTTCACCGGTCACGATCGCCCGTCGCAATGCTTTCAGGCCAATCTCGCGATAGGTTTGAAACTGCATGGAAGACATCTGCAACAGCTCCGAGCTGTTTTTGAACCCATCCTCCGAGGCCGTCTCCGGCGGCAACCGATCCACTAGCGAATGGTCCAGCCCCAGCAAATCGCGCAGTGCGTAGTCGTATTCGTAGCGAGTGAGGCGACGGAACGACGAACGCCCCTGTGCGCTGCGGGCCACGCGCGAGGCGTGCTGGATCTCACGGGAAAGCCAATCGATCACCATCGCCCGGTCGGCATCCTGTAAGTGCACCTCGGTATCCTCCGGCGGCATCTCGCCATTGCCGATCACGCCGAACACCTCCAACCACCAGCTCACGTCCTCTCCGTTCAGCAAGTCGGGGTCCAGCGTGTCCACGCGAAATTTCCCCTTCTGCTTGTCCGGCCCGTGGCAACTCACACACGCCCGCTTCAGCACAGGCTCAACCGTCTTGCGAAACCCATCCAAATCCGCCTTCGGCGTCGCCGCCCAAGCCAGTCCGCCCAGCATCCCCCAAGCCACTGCTGTCCCAATGAATCTCATAACTGTTCGCGCTGATCAGACCCGACAATGCCAAAATCCATTCGAAGCTATTTCAATTCCTTCACGCGAATGTTGCGGTATTCCATCTGACCGCGATCGCCTTCGAGGCCAATGGGGCCAGTAGCGGGCACTTTAAATTCGGCGTTGAGCACTTCGCCATTGCAAGTGCAGTGGGCGACACCGTCCTTAACCACGGCCACAATTTCGTTCCAGTCCTGCGGCTTGTATTTTTTTAGCTCCTTCCACGGCCCGGCGAGAATGTAGTCGCGGCACTGCAGTTGCGGTCGCCGAATGAACACGCCGCTGTCGGCATTGGGCGTGGCGCGGAACTGGAGTTTCAATATAAAATTCTTGGGAAACTCGCGCGTGGTCCAGAGCTGCTGAATACGCCGACCCTCGGGCGGTGTGGTCACCACAAGGCGACCATTGATCGCGCGGTAACGACCGTCGCTGCTGGCCTTTTTGCCGTCAAAGATGGCGGTCTTTTCCTGCGTGCGCTGATTCCGAAATCCCCAGCCGGTGAGATCTTTGCCGTTGAAAATACGAACGAAACCGGCTTCCGTTTCAAACGCCGGGCTGAGCGTCTCCACAAAACCATGCGTCGCCAGCAACGGCTGCAAGGCGGCGGCCCATTTGTCGTAGCCGGTCTGGTTCGGGTGCAACAAATCGGGAAACTCCGCCTTCTTCGCGTCGCCCTTCGCATCAGCAAAAAGCATCCACGTGTCGAGCACGGTGACTTGCGGATCGCCTTTCACGGCGGCGAAGTACAGCTGATTGATCTTCTTGATCTGATCGGCCGGACGTTTTTTGGAAGCCGAACTGGGGAACGTGTTGCAGAGAATAATCGGCATCGTAGCATTGTATTTCTTGAGTGCGGCAATGATGAGCTTGAGGTTGCCGGCAATGACTTCCGGTGCGGCACCTTCCTCGAGATCGTTGGTGCCGATCAGGATCACCACGCCCTTGGGATTGAGCGACAGCACATCCTCCTTCAATCGGATGAGCACGCCGCGCGTGGTATCCCCGCTGATACCGCGATTGGCCACCGGCACGTTTTTGAAATGCCCGCGAAATTGATCGCCCCACCCTTGCGTGATGGAGTCGCCCAGAAATACCAACGCCCCCTGATCCGTCTTCACGCGCTCCGCCCAGCCGCTGCGTTTGCGTTCCCACAATTTCTGGAACCACTCATAACGGCGGATCGGCCCTTCACCTGGCAACCCCTTATCCGTGGCCGGAATGGCAAACTTCGAGGCGCCCACCACATCGAGGGCAAAGACGAGCGATAACAGTAGAAACAAGCGATGCGTTTTCATGTGGCGCAAAGGGTCAGGGATGGATCAGCTCAAGGCAAGCGGGGACTATGCCGAACCATTGACCGCACTCCGGCGCTATTTCTGCAGGAAAATCTCGCTGGTGGCGATGAGGTGAACGAGGTCGCGAAGTAGGTTTCCGTTTTGGGCGAGAGCGGTGGTGAGGCGGTTGATTTCGCCGCGGTCAATGGGCTCAAGGCGACGACCGGTGGCGTAGGTGAGCATTTTCTCAGTGAGACACCGGGCGAAATCCGGCTCGCGTTTGAGGAGCATTTGCTTGAAGGCGACGATGTCGGGGAGTTCATCCCCATTGGGGAGCATGGTGGCAGGATCAATCTGCGGCCGTCCGTCGGTTCGGTAGTGCGTGCGCCATCGGCCGACGGGATCGAAGTTTTCAAAGGCGAACCCCATGGGATCAATCTTGCGATGGCAACTAGCGCAGGCTTCGTGGTTACGATGGCGTTCGAGTTGTTCGCGGATGGTCTTGGCCCCACGTAGATCGGGCGAGAGTGGTTCCACATCGGGCGGCGGCGGCGCGGGCGGCGTGCCGAGGATGTTTTCCAGCAGCCACACACCGCGCACAATGGGCGAAGTGTCGACGCCATTGGCGGTGGCGGTCATCACCGCGGGCATGGTGAGGATGCCGCCGCGGCGCGGATCGCCGGTGGGCACGCGAATCATGCGTTCGCCGGGCACGTCGTCGCGACCGTACATCCAGCGGGCGATGTGGGCATTAAGGAAAGTGTGATCGGAATGAATGAAGGAGGAAATCCGTTCGTTGCGCGCGAGCACGTCCGCAAAAAATGCCGTGGCCTGCTTGGAGAGCATCGGCTCCATTCTGCGGTCGTGATAAAAACGAAACGGACCGCCCTTCTCCGGCGGCATCTTGCCGAGCTTATCAAGCCGCAACCACGTAGCCGTGAAATTCTGTTCGAACGCCTCGGCGCGCGGATCCTTGAGCATGCGCTCCACCTGCGCGCGCATGACGGCCGGTTCGCGCAGCTTGTTTTCTGCCGCGAGTCGGAAGAGCGTCTCGTCGGGCATGGACGACCACAGGAAATAACTGAGGCGCGAGGCCAGCGCGTGGGTGCCGAGGTCGCCGGTGTTTTCGCGCAGATACAAAAAGCGCGGCGAACACAACAGCGCGGTGTAACCGGCCTGCAGTGCGCGAATAGCGCGGGCTTCATCGGGGTTGCCGACAATTTGCTGCGGCGCGGTATGCGTCACCGACAAGGGTGTGCTCGCAATGCCCGGCCCACTCCACGCCAAGCGCAAGCTATTGGGCTGGCCATAGGCAAAATACTCCAGCCGAATGACGTGCGTGCCCTTAGCCAATTGCACCTTACCGCGCTTGGTGGAGGCGCCGTGCAGGCCGTCGTGCTCGATGACTTTTTGGCGACCGACCAGAAGCCGCGAACCGTCGTCCGACGCCAGCTCAAACGCATACTCACCGGCCACCGGCGTTTCCAGGCGGCCCTCAAACACCATGCCGTAATGCTCAGGCTTGCGCGCGGGACGAAGATCGATCAACCCACCGGCCAACGCGCCCTCAGCCGCTGGCTTCAGCTCGTCGAACTTCGGCAACTGGGTCCATTTGCCATGATACACGCGGTATTTCAAATCCTTGATCGAGCCCAGCGGTTTCGCCTTGGGATCCGCCATCATGCCGCGCACGAGCTGCACGTAGGGCGCCACCTCCGCGTCCGTCACCGACCGGCGCCACGCCCGCGTGGCGAAGGTTTGCAAAAGCTGTTCGACATCTGCCTCGCCCACCGGCCCCGTGCCGTACAACGCCGTGTGACTGCGCGGCGGCCATTGATCGATCAGCGGCTCGAGCTTCAGGCTGTAAAGGCGTACGTGCGGTCCGGCGTAGCCCACCTTGAGCAGCACACGCGCCATCTCCATCGGCCAGGCGTCGTACACTTCCTTCGCCACCGACTTGCGATCGGGGCGCGGCTTGAATTGCGCCGGATAATATTGTTCCACCAACCGCTCGGCGCGAAAGTTGCGGTCGTACGGACCGTTCTCCCAGCCGACCCACGGCGTCCAGGTGTCATCAATCCACACCTCGGCACTGAACGTGCGCCGCTCGCCGTCACCAGGCAATTGCCACACCTGCACGGCATGCGAGGTCGGCCCGCCGATACCGCCATTACGCACATCGGCCAGGTGCAGGCCGATCTCAAACGGCTTACTCTGGTCGGTCTTGGCCAATTCATCCCACGGATGTTTTTGGTTGTGGCCGGACACCTCCACCGTCACGCGATAACGCGCCGCGGTGCTCACGCCGCCGCCCAGTTCGCGCGGCATCAGTCGACCATCGGAGCCTTCATAATAACGCTGCGTGAGCAGGTCGGATTCCTTGTCAAACTCCTCGCGCGCGACGGTCTCGATCGTGCGCTGGCCCAGTTTGCGGCCCTGCGCAAACGGTGCGGGGAATACGCGCGGCGTGGTGTCCGGCTTAGGGCCCGTGTTCGTGGCGTCCGCCAGCGTTTCTTCCGCGGCACCCAGCGTGAGCTTCAGCAGAAAATCAGACATCACCAGCCGGTCGCCGATGTTGGCAAAGCCCTCGTCCAGTTCGTCCTCAGGAAACAACCGCACCGGATCGTTGCCCTTGCGTTCCACGCGCCCGTTGCCGTTATTGTCCACCAACCCGCTCACCGCTCCGGGACGGTACGCTGCGCCCTGCAGATAAAGCAGATCACGCAGGGTATTGCGCAGTTCGAGACGGTTCAGGCGGCGAATGACCGTTTGGCCGCCGGTGCTTTTGCGCTGGGCATACGCCAACTCCAGCCGCGCGCTGAGGGCGTCGATAAACTTGGCAGTATCCGCGCGCTCCGGTTGCGCAGCTTTCTTGGGCGGCATCTCGCCGAGGTTCAGTTGATCCAGCGCATCCTGCCAAATCTCCAGCGTGCGGCGGTCAGTGAGGTCTGTGCCGAGCGTGTCGAAGCGGATTTCATTCCTCTGCTTATCCGGCCCGTGGCACTCAAGACAGTGAGTGCGCAAAAACGGCTTGAGTGCCTCAAGCGCCTTGTCCGCCCGCGTTTGGCCAAGAGGCCACACGGCGAGCAACACGAGAAACGCGATGCCGCGCAGACGGTTCATGACTGCCGCTCGAAGCCGGTCAGGGTACCGGTGCTGGTGCCAAAGCGGTCGGCTTCCACACCGAAGTTTTGCAGCATGGACAGCAACAGGTTCGACGCCGGCACGCGCCGGGGATCCTCTTCCGGATAGATCTTCGACTCACCATGCCGGAAGCCGCCGCCAGCAAGCAGCAGTGGCAGATTGCGCGTGGAGTGCGTGCCCGTAGCCATGCCACAGCCGAAAAAGACCATCGTGTGATCCAGCAACGTGCCGCCGTTGATCGGATCCTCCTGCGCCTTGAGTAGGTCGAGTAGGTGCGCCATCTGCGCGGTCATGTTCGCCTCGATCTTCATCAGCGCGGCCGTGTGGCTGTCGCGATTACCGTGATGCGAAAAGCCGTGGTACCCACCGTTCAATCCGAAATCGCCATTCACAAAACCGGACGACAAAGTAATCGCGCGCGTGGAGTCGGTTTGGATCGCCAACGCGATCAGCTCCATCATCGCCTTCAAGTCCGCCTCCGTGCCCTTGCCTTGCGGCGGCTCGGGATGGTCGGTCTTAGGCTTTGGCCGGTCCACCCACGGTTCCTGTTGCACGATCTTCTTTTCCAGCGACCGCACCGACTCGAGGTATTCCTCAAACTTGTGTTGATCCTGTTTGCCGAGCTGGCCCTTCACACCCTTCGCCTGCTCCAGCACCACATCGAGAATACTGCCGTGCAGCTTGAACTGTTGCCGTTGCTTAGCCTTGTCCGCAGCCGCTTCCTCGAGGAACAAAGCGCGATAGGTTTGCCGTAAATCAATCGCCGGCACCTGCACGCCCGTGCGCGTGAAACTCGTGAGATTTCCCTCATTCACCCGGACCGTCAGCGAAGGAAACCGCGTGGCCGCGCCGACATGCTCGGCCATCTTCTGGTCGAGGCTGATGTTCCCCTCCGGAAAGCCCGCCGCCAAGTGTGGCCGCACGCCACTGAGCAACACCGGCACGCCCTGGTGCCCGCCCGTGTTACCGTGGTCCAGATTGGAGAAAACCGTGAACTCCTTGCGATGGCGTTCCAGAGGCTTGAGCGTCGGCGTTAGCGCATAGTCTGCCCCTGCAGTGCTCGGGAAAAATCCTTTCCGATAAATGCCGTAATTGTTCGACAAACAAACAAACCGCTTCACTGGCCCTTTGGCCCGGGCGGCCTTCTGCGCCGCGCGCACTTCCGGCAACGATTCCAGCAAGGGCAAGGCCATCGCCACTCCCGCGCCTTTCAGAAATTGCCGCCGGTTCGGACTGAAATTCTCCATGTCCAAAAGTGTCATGGAACATCCGGAGTAAATCAAGCCTCCGCGTTCATTTTTGCAGGCCCAAAAACACCTCACGTTTTTCGGCCCATTTCACGTGGCGATCGAAGATGGTGCCGTACTGTTTGTAGCTGTGATACGGCACGCTCTCCTTCTTCCACGCGGTCACGGCGGCATCGTAGGTTTTGCGCATCTCGGCGAGGGCTTCCCGGGCGTCACTATCGCGAAGTACATTGTTCAGCTCCAACCGATCCTCATCGAGATGATATAATTCATCGGCCGACTCCAGTTCGCCCTCAGCGTAAGGCCAGTAAATGTATTTCCAATCCTTGGTCACCACCGCGTAGCTGTGCACCGCCTTCGGGCCCCACACATTGATCAACGGCAATGACTGATGCGTCTCGGATTTCGGATCGTTGTAGAGCTTCAGCAAACTGCGGCCGTCCATGTTTTGCGGCACGGGCAGACCCGCCAGTTCGAGGAGTGTCGGCGCAAAATCCACGTTGCCCGTGAGCGAGGCGCAGCGCAAACGTTTGCCACTGTTGGCATGGCGCGGATCAAACATCAACAACGGCACTCGCGAGGCTTCCTCGTACGGCAACACCTTGGAGCCGTACCCGTGCGAACCGCACAGAAACCCATTGTCCGAAGTGTAAATAATCACCGTGTTATCCGCCACTCCGTGTTCGTTGAGCGCATCGCGGATCATGCCCACGGCCACGTCGATGGCGTAGATTTGCTGGTGATATTTCGCCATCACGCCATCGTAATTCTTGTCGTAATCCCAACTACCAAACCGTTCGTACTGCCGGCCCATGGTGCTTTGCTTGGAAAAATGTTTACCCGCAGCCCGACCGTAATTGGCCGGCTTGGGAAATTTCTTGCCGGCGTAAACATGATCGAACTTCGGATCCGGATCAACCGGCCGATGGGGCGCCTTAAAGCTGATAGACAAACAAAACGGTGCCTTCCCCTGCTTGGCATCTTTCGCCGTGTCGCGAATGAAATCCTGCGCAAAGGCGCCGTAGGATAAGGTGGCGTGCGGCCATTTTTTCGCGTAGGCCTTCATCGAAGCATTTTTCGACGTCACAAAACTCGTCTGGCCCGGACCACCGCCCCAGCGATCGAAGTCCGACGCCGGCAGCCACTTGTCCTTGCCGCCCGGCTGTTTGCTCACCTCGAACCCGAACTTGCCCGCGAAGGCTGTGCGATACCCCACCTGCCGTAAAAGCACCGGATAACTCCGCCGCCAATGCCCCTCCAACATCGTGCCGTGCTCAAAGTTGCAGCCGGTTTTGTACTCGAACATCCCCGTCATCACGTTCGCCCGACTGGCCATGCAAATAGCAGTGGTATCGTAATGCGCATCGAAGATCATCCCGTCCGCACCCAGCCGATCGAGATGCGGCGTCTGCACGCCCGGCGCACCGTAGCAGCCCATAGTACGTACGGCCTGATCGTCGGACAGCAGGAAAATAATGTTCGGCCGTTTGTCCTCGGCGGACACACTCAAGTGCAGAAGAAAAAGGAAACAGAATAAAAAGCGCATGTCCATTTGTGCTCCCACGCGGGCCGATACGTCAATCCTTCACCGGCAACACCCATTCCAACCGCTTGAACACCGGTCGCGGGCCTTGCCAAGGATCGGCGGCCACTTCTATCGGTTTCGGGCCACGCAGAGTCGCCTTGGCCACAAGCCCGAGTTCATCCAACTGCTCCCAGTTCTTAAGCGGCTCGCCATCGGTCACATTCTTAAAATCCGTCAACGCCAGCGACACGGTTTCCACTTTGCCGCCTTTCAGTTTCATCTCGGCCACGTACGTCCGCTTTTTGCCTCGGTACTGACGCCAGGTATTTTCATGCAGCACCACGCCGAGGACATTCGGCTGCTCGCTTTGAATGGTCAGCGCCAGCTTCGCGCCTTGCGGCCCGCGCCATTTCGGATCGGTCACTTTACGCGTCCAGTGCTGCCATAAGGGACGATGATTCCCGTTAATGGTATACCAATCATGAAAGCCACGATTAAAATCATCGATCACTTGCTGCCAGTCACCCTCTGCTTTTACGCCTGCGGCCTTCAACGCTGCCGGTTTAGCCTCGTGAAATAGCGAACTAACACAAACGACATCCGACGCCGCGTTACGTGGTAAAGCGCCGGGCTTCGGCAATTGGTAGTGCACGTTAGCGAAAGCAAACAGCGGCTGATTTAAATCTATCAACGGTAACTCAGCAGACCATGTGTTACCACTTTGCTTTGTTTGCGCATCGCGCCAGAAACGCGAACGAGCGTCCGGATCGACCGAGTAGTATATCTCTACCTCCTTAACAGGCAGCCCCTTGGCAGGCACAACCCGTAAAACTGGAATAGATTTTAGCTCCAGCTCACTTGATGGAGTTGCCGGCAACTTCAACCCGCCTTTGAGATGTTGATCCAGCCAAAGAATACGAGAAACTTGCTGTTCCGCATTAAAGCGATGATTGAAATGCGGTGCGAAAACAAATCTTTGTGGCACCTTTTTACTCACCCGTGCACCCGTCGCGTAAGTTGCATCCATTTGGCCATGGAAATCATTACTCGCTCCCAAGTGCAGTAATGGTGCTGTAATGCGTGGAGCATAAAACTGATAACCCATGGTACGACGAAACAATTCAAGGTCCCCTGTTACTTTTCTTATCTGTGGCGGTAATCCGAAACGCGCATAGGTACGGTACCCTGAACCCCCTACTGATGGCGAAGCCACCTTCACGCGCGAGTCTGAACCCGCGACATACATGGTAAGGTTTCCGCCCATCGAATGTCCGCGAATTCCCAATCGTTTCCCATCAACTTCCGTTTGCTGTTCCAGAAACGTCAACCCACGCCGACAACCAAGGGTGATCAGAAACCAGTTACAATTTCGCGGCGACTCCTGCGCGTCCAAAAACTTTTCGCCTGGCAGCAAATTAAAATAACCCTGCACATTATTCTGGGTGGGATCCACTGCCCCCCAATCGGTATTGGCCTCACCGGATCTGGCTCCTTCCATCGGCTTCCCTCCCCAGTTCACTGACAAGGCACCGTACCCTTGAGAAGCATGAAATTTCACCAAAGTTAAGTTGGCCCGTTGGCCACCTCCGTGCATGTGCAACACGCCGGGTAAATTCTTCGCGTTTTTAGGGAATGCATAGAAGGCCGCCATCCACGCCGACTTACCCTTGAAGGTACCGATGTAATAGCGCAGATAACGAATCACCACTCCATCCTCTTCCCACTCCCGCACCACTTCTGTCTGCAATGGCTCCTTCTGCGGATCGTACCCCACCCAAAGCTCGGCCACATTTTGCGGCACCTTCTTGAGTGGCGACAATGAATCTGCCGCATGGGCGACGATACAAGTTGCCAGAAAAATCAAAGGCAATTTCATATTAGAGACGCTTAGGATTAAAGGGAGTAGTCGGTACTTTGCCACTGGCTTTGGGCTCGAGAAGTTTGCGGAGGCGTTTCATGACGGCCTTGGCCTCGACGTCGGGTTTCAGGGCGAGGTTATTAAATTCCATCGGGTCGGCGGCGTGGTCGTATAGTTCCACTCCGGCGTTACCTTCGGCCCAGTCGTTGTAACGCCAGCGGTCGGTGCGGATGCTGCGGCCCATCACGGGCTTGGGCAATCGCTTGTCTGCCGGGCGCAGCACCTGCGTGATGGCCGTGCCGTTCCATTCGGCGAGAGGATCCTGCAGGAGCGGTTTAAGACTGCGGCCTTCCAAGCCCTTGGGATTAATCAATCCGGCCAAGTCCGTAAGCGTCGGGTAAATGTCCACGAACTCCACGATGCGCGTGCTGGCTGTGCCGTTGCCCTTCATACCGGGAGCGCGGATGATTAAGGGCGAGCGGGCGGACTGTTCAAAGAGCGTGCGCTTTTGCCAAATACCGTTGTGCTCACCGAGGTGGTACCCGTGATCGCTCCACAACACGACGATGGTGTTTTCGGTCAGCTTCAATTCATCCAGCGCGGTCATCAGCCGGCCGACTTGCGCGTCCACAAACGAAATGGTGGCGTAGTAAGCCTGCAGCGCCTTACGCAGCGTCAGTTCGTCTAGGTTGTAGTGCGGCACGGGACAGTTGTGCGCGAAGGCGGCCGTGGGAATGTCATCGCGATCGCTTTTGGGCGCGTAAGGCAGTCGCATGTCCTTGAGCGGATACATCTCGAAATATTTTTTCGGCGCCACATACGGCGTGTGCGGACGGAAGAAACCGACCCCCAGAAAAAACGGCTCCTTCTTTTTAGTCGCCATCAACTTGATGGCCTCGGTGGTGATCATGCCATCGGTTTGCTCCTCATCCGCGCCCTCTGCTGCGAGCCAACTGAGTGCAGCGCTGATCTTACGATGCGGTTCGGCATTGAAGATTAGCGCTTCATCTGTCTTGTCGCGCCCCTTGGGATTCACTGTTTTCTGCCAACTGGGCGGATCATCAAAGCCATCGGTGCCGATGCTGGCCGGGACGTTGTAATGGTAAATCTTCCCCACACGACCGGCCCACCATCCGTTGCGCATGAAGGTCTGCGAGAGCGTTACTGCCTTGGGCACCTCATCGCGGAAATGCCGATCAAGATCGTAGACCTTGATCGTGTCCGGCCGCAATCCGGTCATCACGCTGGCACGCGTGGGATTGCAGAGAGGCAGCTGATTGTACGCCCGATCAAACCGCACGCCCGTTGCCGACAACCGATCAATGTGCGGTGTTTTGGCGATCAGGTTTCCATAGCACCGCAACGCCGGCGCGAGGTCGTCGATGGCAATAAACAGGACATTCGGTTTGGCTGCCCAGCCGGTGACGGCGAGGAGTAGGAAAGCAATGAAGTTACGCATGAAGTGAAAACTCCAGAGACACAGAGCAGCATTCTCGGCGCCCTCTATGCCTCTGGAGAGATTTGATTAAACCGGTTCGAAGCCCGCGTTGTAGTCGCGCTTCAAGATGGTTTTGTTGGCCTGCTCGTGGTTGGTGAAGCGGTAATTCTTCGCGTCCCAACGCAGTTCCTGGCCCGGGAAACGGGTGGCCTTAGTGGCCAGCAACGCGGGCTCGGTGATACGCGAACCGATATCGAATGGCGTCCACAACGGGCGTTCGTTTCCGAGGATGCATTCCACCCAGTCGTGCCAGTGATGGCGCGGCTCAACCGTGGGCTTGGGCTCGTTGGCAACTAATTTGCCCTTACGGAAGATTTTCATGCCGCCACCGGGTTCCAGTAACAAAGTCCCTTCAGTGCAAACAACCAGTGTCTTGTTCGCGCCTTCCTTCATATCCGGTAAACCCAAGGCTGCCCATGAGGGATTGAGACCGTGATCGTTGTAGTGCATCACGAACTTATCACGTGCGAAGCCCTTCCCTCCAGGATATGTAATCGTACTACGATTGTAGGCCGAGTGGCTATCGTTGGACGGTCGGTGGGTGTAGGTGATGACCGCCTCGGGATCGGGCATATCAAAGGCGAAATAGAGGAGATCGATTAGGTGGCAACCCCAGTCAGCTAGCTGACCTCCGCCGGTCTCCCAGTAGCCACGCCACCGTCGTGGGGCAATGTCATCAGAGTACGGCATGGGTTTGTTAAGTGGCCCATTCCAGAGTTTCCAATCCAGATTTCCAGGAATCGGCTTGGCGGCAGGCAACTCGCGCCAAGGATCATCAAAGTAATGACCTCGCTTTACAGTACCAGTCCAAACATGAGCCTCGACTGGCTTTCCAAGCTGGCCACTTTTCAATATTTCCACCGCCTGCATACGACCGGTACCGCAAGCGCGCTGGTTGCCCATCTGCGTGTACAACTCCGGCCGCTTGGCCAGTACCTCGCGGATCATACGCAGCTCATCAAGCTGATGCACCAGCGGCTTCTGGCCGTAGACATGTTTGCCGGCCGCCAGCGCCCGTGTCATCATCGGTGCATGATGATGATCCGGCGTATCCACGATCACCGCATCAAATTCATTCAAGTGCTTTTCAAACACCTCCCGGTAATCGGTGAACTGCTTTGCCTTCGGAAACTGCCGGCCGATGTTCTTGAGCGGATTGGAATCCACATCGCACAGGAATGCGAACTCCACCTTCTTGTGGTTCTTCAGTTGCCCGCGCTGCATGCCGCCAATGCCGCCGACACCAATGTGCAACATACGCACAACGCTGTTCTTATTCGCCGCCGCGCGCATGGAAAATGACGGCAACGCTGCCGCCGCACCCAGAGCGGCACTGGTTTTCAAAAAGGAACGGCGCGAAGTCGTCACGGATTTCGGGGAAGAAGGGATGGATATCATAGGCAAAGAGTCACACCCTCAGTCCTCATTGAACAGAAAAAAATCAAATGCGAATCATCCTCATGCAGAGGCACGGAGAGGAATTATTCTCCCTGTCTCTGCGTCTCCGCGTGAGCAGCAGGAACAACGCCCAATTTCCAAATACCAAACAAGCGTTTGGAATTTACCCGCACTGGAGGGACGAGCCAGCGAGTCTGTTGACGTGGAGACAACTGTGTAGTCTGTGTCGAGATATGTGAGATCTCCCGAGAGACTTGGGTCTCATCGTGATTGATGAGTCATATGAGATGATCAGGTGGGTGAAGGTGGAGAATAGGTTATTTAATTTTTTCCCAAGTATTTCGTTCTTTCATGGTATAAGGCATAACATGCCCACCTTGATATGCGCCCACCTCTGATAAGTCACCATTCTTATCTTTTTTATATATGTATCCGGTCCATTCGTCGGAGCGAATGGTCTTAATTTCAGAACCGTCTATTTTCCATTTAACGATGCCGTCAGCTTCATCGTCGCTTAAACCTTTAGCCACACCATTTTTCAGGAATATTAATTTCCTCATGAATTCGGCACCTTCTTCATCTTTATACTTTTGAGTGTAGGCTCCTACCACATCTTCTTCCTTGAGTGCTTTGACAGTCTTAAGTTTAATTTTATTGTATATCTCCCGTTCACCTTTTGGAAAATTCTCTCGAGTTCGAGGTTCTCTTAATGTGTCACTTCCATGAGCAATATGAACTAAATCATGATTAGCGTTTAACAATAGGATCTCCCAAAAATACTTATCTCCGTAGTGAATTTCTGAGTTTTTGACAGTCCATTCCCCTTTAGAATTTTCGCCACGAACCACTTTCCAATTCCCTTCGTCATGTTTCACATCATTAATATAAGCGAAATAACGTCCCTTCTCTTTTAGGGTAAGTCTGTGAATCCAGTTTTTATTTTGATTATTCTCATACGAACCCAAAAAGTGAGATTCTAAATATCCTGAGGCATATGAAGTACTAACAAGGCTCGCCTCTTTTTCCCCACACCCTACAACTAACATACCTATCAAAATAGGCATCAATGCTTTCATTTCCTGACTATGGCATAATTAAGCAGCGAACATCCACTACAATAAATTGGTGAGTTTATAGTCCCGCATCTTGATTCAGAGAAGTTCAGAGGACTCTCACTTCTATCCCACTGTTCTCCAATCCCACCGAGAAACACTGAGATTCACTCAATCGAAGAATCCCACACCACAACATCACTCAGACTTAGGAAGAACATTGGTAGAATTGGGTCTCTAAGGGTTTTCTGAGTGTTCAGTGTGATAGCTGTATTTCCCATGAAAACGGGGTATTTGATGTTCGTTGGGTTCGATTCCCAAAAGACAATTACAATTGCACGTCCACCGACTCCGCCGCCGCGCGGGCTTTGGCACGAGCGTCGTCGATGGTTTTGCCGCGGGCGATGGCCACGCCCATGCGGCGTTTGCCTTTCACGTGCGGCTTGCCGAACAGGCGCAGCTGCGTGTCGGGCATGTCAAGGGCGGCGGTAAGGTTGCCGAAGCGAACGTTGGTGCTATCGCCTTCCACAAGTATGACGGCGCTGGCGCTGGGGCCGTGCTGGGTAATGTTCGGGATAGGCAAGCCGAGGATGGCGCGTGCGTGCAGGGAAAATTGCGGGAGGTCCTGTGAAATCATCGTCACCATGCCGGTGTCGTGTGGGCGCGGAGAGACTTCGGAGAACCATACGTCATCGCCTTTGATGAATAGCTCCACACCAAAGATGCCACGGCCGCCAAGGGCGTCCGTGATTTTCTGCGCGTACTCTCGCGCATTGGCGAGCGCCGTCTCGGTCATCGGCTGCGGCTGCCACGATTCACGGTAATCGCCATCCACCTGCACGTGGCCGATGGGATCGCAAAAACTCGTGCCGCCGACGTGTCGAACTGTTAACTGGGTAATTTCGTAATCGAAATCTACAAAGCCCTCGACGATCACCTTGCCCGCACCCGCGCGGCCGCCTTCCTGCGCGTATTGCCACGCCGATTCAATGTCCGCCTCGGTCTTCACCGTGCTTTGGCCCTTGCCGCTGCTGGACATGATGGGCTTCACCACACACGGCAATCCGATGTTCTCGATGGCCGCCAAAAATTCCTCTTTCGTCGCGGCAAACTCAAAGGGCGACGTGCGTAGTCCCAGCTCTTCAGCCGCTAAGCGCCGGATGCCTTCGCGGTTCATCGTCAGCTGCGTGGCGCGCGCGGTGGGGATAATTTCAACCTCGCCCGCCGCCTCAATCGCCGCCAGCGTATCCGTCGCAATCGCCTCCACCTCCGGCACCACCAAGTGCGGCCGTTCCTGTTCAATCACTGCCCGCAACGCGTCGCCGTCGAGCATCGAGATCACATGGGCACGATCCGCCACCTGCATCGCCGGCGCGTTGGCATACGCGTCGACCGCAATCACCTCCACGCCGTAGCGCTGCAGCTCAATGACCACCTCCTTGCCTAACTCGCCCGACCCGCACAACAACACGCGCCTCGCCTCGTCCGTAAATGGTGTTCCGATAGTGCTATCCATGAATGCCCAAACCCTACGGTCTCCCATCGCCATTGGCTACGGTGAGTTGTTCAGAGGACCAGCGTGTGCTCACGGCCGGCTGCGGCCGGCATCGATGATATCCTGCAGTTCCTGTTTCATGCGGGCGAAGACCTCGGGGTGTTGCTCGGCCACGTTTTTCTTTTCTTGAATATCTTTGCTCAAATCAAACAGGGCGAAGCGTGGGGCGGGAGTGTTCGCGAGCTTAGCGGTCACAACGACATTGCGTTTGCGTTTGGAATCGTGGCGCTGAAGCTTCCAGTTACCAACGCGGTAACCGTAGTTACCGCCGCGGCCATTGTCCTGTTGCACGAGGTGTTCGCGGCCTTTTGCGCCTTGCTTGCCGAGGAGCGCGCCAAGGATATTGAAGCTGTCGGGAACGGCGGCTTTGGGCAGTTTTACGCCGGCGAGCGCGGCGAAGCTGGCGGCGAGGTCAATGGTGCAGACCATTTCCTCGGACACCTGCGGCTGGATCTTGCCAGGCCAATAGGTGATGAACGGCGTGCGCGTGCCGCCTTCGAGCACGCTATATTTGCCGCCGCTGAAAGGACCGTTTGGAGAGTGGTCACCCATCTTCTCAAGTGCTTCGTCCTTGTATCCATCGTCGCCCACGGGGCCGTTATCCGAGCAAAATACGATGAGGGTGTTGTCGGAGAGCTTGAGGCGATCGAGCGTTTTCACTAACTCACCCACACACCAATCGAGTTGCACGATCACGTCTCCGCGATAGCTCAAGCCTGACGTACCACGAAAGCGCTCGTGTGGAATGCGTGGCACGTGCAGATCGTGCGAAGAGAAAAAGAGGAAGAAGGGGTTATCCTTGTTGGCCTCAATCCATTTGTTTGATTGCATCACCCATTCATCAGCCAAATCTTCATCGCGGAACCGCGCCTTATGGCCGCCAGTGTAAAACCCGATGCGGCTGATGCCGTTATGGATCGTGGAATTGTGCCCGTGGCTCCAATCCATCTTCAACGTGTGCCGATGCGTAATTCCAGTGGGATGGTCCGGGCTCGGTTTCATTCGGCCGACCCAGAGCGGATCCTTGGGGTCCAGATTCTTTACGCGATGATTCTCGACGTACACCTGCGGGACACGATCGTTCGTAGTCGGCAAAAGGTAATTGTAATCAAACCCAATCTCGCGTGGTCCCGGCTTTAATTCGCCATTCCAATCTGGCCCATCTGGCCCACCCAAACCAAGATGCCATTTACCGATCACAGCGGTTTTGTATCCCGCTTTTTTTAGCAGACTAGGCAAAGTCTCCGGCCCCGGCTTGATCACCGCCGGCCCATTGGGCGGCGCAATACCCGTACCCTCCTGCCGGAAAGCATATTTTCCCGTAAGAAATGAGAAGCGTGTGGGTGTACACGTGGAAGCCGAGCAATACCCGCTGGTAAAGCGAACGCCGCCTTTGGCTAACTTATCGATGTGAGGCGTCTTCAAATTCTTCGGCTTAGCTCCGTAACAGCCTATATCACCGTACCCCAGATCATCGGCCATAATAACGATGATATTGGGTTTAGCTGCCGCCTCTAATTTAGGCGAAAAAAACAATGCCGCGAAAACGGCCCAAGTAATGAGGAGTCGAGATTTCATGCAAAGGCCAGAGGATGCAGAAACCTACCACTGGTTTCAAGAATCCAGTTCCCAGGAAACCGGCCTTGGGTTGATTCGTACCTGAAAATACCTGAAGTTCGCCTCTTCAGATTAGCTTAAGACTAAACAAATGAGTGAATTAATGGCCAGCGAGGCAGGATTGTGGATACTTTTTTTGAGCGGGTTTCTGAGTGCTACCCTGCTCCCGGGCAGTTCAGAAGCCGCCCTCATTGCGGCAATTAAACTAGGAGACCACCCCTTGTGGCTGGTAATCACTATCGCGACTATAGGTAATACACTTGGAGGTCTCACGAATTACGGACTGGGACGGTTACTTCCGGACAAAACCTCTCGACTTGAAAAAAACCAACGGGCGCTCGGTTGGCTAAAAGAATATGGCTACTGGAGCCTGCTGATGAGCTGGCTTCCCTTTATTGGTGACCCACTCTGCCTAGCTGCAGGCTGGCTAAGGATGAACCTTTTGTGGTGCACAGCCTTTATCCTCACAGGCAAAGCTCTGCGATATATGGCAATTGCATCTATATGATTTTTAAATTTTGGATACTAAAAACTTTCAGACAGAAATAGCTATAGCTCTTTGTGCTGCCCTTGCTCTTGACGAACTCATTCAGGCTCACCTAGGCTTGCAGCCGTATTCCACATGAAAACCATAACCTTTTGCCTCTCTTCTTTAGTCTTTGGCGTCCTCACCTGCCCAGCAGCTGAAGTTCTCTTCGACGGTAAGAACCTCAATCATTTTGAATTTGAAAAAGGGGCATGGGAGATTGAAAAAGACGGCTCGGTGGTCTGCCGTATGCAGGAGCAGAAGGACAAGAAAGGTCAGGTGCGCTTGCGCGGAATGGGCTATCTTTGGACAAAAAAGGAATTCTCCGACTTTGAACTTTCGCTCTCCTACAAGCTTAGCCCGGGAGCGAACTCAGGGGTTTTTTATCGAACCGATAAAAACAATCCTGTCCAAGGTGGCTTTGAACTCCAGTTAATGGACAATGAAGGGTTCCAAAAGAAAGCTAACCGCAAACTGCCACCGCGTAAGTTGAATGGCTCCTTTTATGACGGCGCAGCGCCGGCTAAGGACTTCTCTAAGCCCGTTGGGCAATGGAATGAATTTGTCCTTCGCTGCGACGGCTCGATCATTACCTGTCAAATCAACGGAGGCCAGTGCTTTAGCGTAGACGTAGATAAATGGGATTCGCCAGGTAAGAACCCAGACGGCTCCGATAATAAGTTCAAGAGTGCCCTAAAAGATCTGCCACGGAAGGGCCGCATCGGATTCCAGAACCATGGACAAGTGGTTTGGTTCAGGGACATTAAAGTGCGCCCCTTGCGTTGACCCTGCTATTTTCCTAAACCACCTCTAACACTTTAATAAGAGCCAAGGCCATAACTTAAGGCTCTAATTGAGAACCTACAACGGGTGGCGAGCCCGTTTCCGTTGAAAATTAATCATTTTTTAAATCTCTAATTCGATTCCGGAGAGCGGCAAGCTTCTCAGCAAAATCCGGGTCGTATTCTTTCAGCTGACGGGACAGCCAGAGGTCCGTTTCAAATTCATCTAAAAGCGCATTCATTCTGCTAATCTTACTCTCGATCTGTCCCTTGGCATTGCCCTTATTTAGATCGCGCTCCAGAGCAGCCAGATCAATTTGACTCTGGCGAAACTTCCGCTCTAAAGCTTGACGTTGAGCTGTTTCCCGTAAGGCCTTCAATTTTTCTTCAGCAACCTTTTTGGCTTCAGAAGAATAACTTACACCTTCTGGAATTGGCCAATTATCCGTACGGAAAGTGGGAACCGGAAGGCGCTCACGTCCAACCAGATTACCCGTCGGCCAATTAGCCCAACCGTAACGGGCGGCCACCGGCTCTTTAACTAAATCACTGTGCAACTCAATGCACCACTGGTTATCCAATTTGATCTCACGGGCCCTGGCCGGATACCAGCGCTGGTCGGCTTCAGCTATTATGAATCCTTGAATCGGAGCCTTACCCTCGCGAGGCTGAGGCAACACTTGCCACGCAGCATTGTTATCAATGTGCTTCCAGCGATCGTGAACAACGGGATCCTGATCGAAGAAGACATAGAGTTTCCCGTCCTGCTTTTTAAATTTGGTATATTCATTACCCCGATGGACCACTTTCTTACCATACACGTTGGCCAACGCCCAAAGAGAGGCGTACTCGGCCACAGGTAATTTTTCAGCGGGATGAATATAGGAATTGCCGGTAGGATAAGTGGCTATCATGTCTGCATTCGGATCAGCCTCCAAAGCCCGTCGCTGGATATCCCGGACTATGGCATAACCCTCGGCAATTGTGGCAACTTCAGGATCAATCCCAAAGGTACCCCAACCGGGTTGGCTAATGCAGCCAAAGGGAAGCGCCTCATCACCAAACGCTTTACGAAAAGAAATAGGCACCCTGGGAAAGGTGGATTCATAACGCGTCCAACGCATGAAGTTGTTGTTTTCACCCTGATAATAAAGCACACCGCGAAGGCCAAGATGTCGAATGGGCATCACAGTAGCGTTGAACAGTCCGGCCGGCGGACTCCAACCAGCTCTGGCATCACTCGGTTTCTTGGGTAAGCGTAGACGTGGCTCCTTATTTCCTTCTTCCTTAGCCTTAGCTACTTTAACAGCATGCTCCTTACGGGTGACTTCACATGCTTGCTCCCACTCGGCCACCAAAGCCGCCACCTGCTTTGGATCATCCCATACCGTCGTTTGCGCGTCATGTTCTGCCAATACTGTTTTCATCAGCTTATTATCTATGCTGTCCAACTCATCGCGCAGACACCACGTCTGACCAAGCGTGCCGCCGCGTGCGACATTAATGATTCCGACAGGTACCTTTAGGTACCGATGCAAAAATGCGCCGTACAAGTAAGGTACAGCAGAAAACCGCTGAGCGGCCTCGGGCGAGCATTCCTGCCAACGGATGGTCTTTCGTACATCGGCCAGTGGTTTGTACCAAGAATCCTCCCAGGCAATGTAGCGTAGGCCTGGAAAGTCAGCCGATGCTGCTTCACGGCCCTTGCGGTTGAAGTTCCCCCAACCCATATTGCTTTGCCCAGCGCACACCCAAATTTCGCCAATCAGCACATTTTGGACTACCGCCAATTCCTGTGCTGCTTGGGCGATAATCCATGTGGGTTGAAAGCTGGCTTTCGCTGCTGGAAATTGAACTGACCAACGGCCATCATTGGCGGCCTTCGTCTTCAGCCTTTGCGTCGCCAGCTTGGGCGGATTCTTTTCCATATAGCGCATGGTCACGGAATAAGCCCCGTTGTCCTGCTTATCATCGGTAGAGTCATTTGTTGCAGCCCAAGCTGCCTCCCCTACTTTGGCGTCCTGAGTAAGGATAACGCTGACTTCCGTTTTAGGTTTTGCCCATCCCCAAAGAGAGATGGGTTTCTGTTGTTGCAACACCATATTGTTGCTGATGATCTTGGCAAAACGAAGCTGGTCTGCGTCCTGAGCAAAAGTCAGCAAGCCAAACGCAAAAAGAAAGATGAGCGAAAAGAGGGGTTTCATTTCTTTTTATTTCTTCCTGGTTGGCGGCGAAAATTACCCGTCAGTTGAGGCCCATTATCAGGCGGCAACGACTTGTGCCACTGAATACAGGCTTTGGTAAACTCGCTAACCAGATTTGAATGCTGACGCGCGAGATTTTTGGTTTCGCCACGGTCTTTTTCCATGTCGAAGAGTTCAGGATCGGACCCATCGTATTCGCACAGAAATTTCCATTTACCATCGCGCACAGCAAGATCAGGCAGGTCGTTATCACCATAAAAGCTATCGCGATCGGGTGGGCGACGAAAATAAATGGGCGCCTTGCGCGAGGCTTCAGATTTGCCAAGCAACACGCCAGTCAATGATTCGCCGTCAAAAGTAGTGTCCTTGGGATGCGGTGTACCGGTCAGATCCAGAAGTGTGGGCACGAGATCGACTGCGGAAAAAACTGAAGTGCGGTTCACAAAGTTTTGTTTAGCTACCGGCCCTCCCCAAATAATGAGCGAGGATCGGACCCCTCCTTCATAAAGATGCGTTTTGAATCCCCGAAACGGTCCCGACGATCCGGCACCCTGCTCCGGCCCGTTGTCGGAACAAACAAGTACAATCGTATTTTCTCTCAAATCAGGATCGTTGCGGATGAGGTCGAATAGTTTACCCAGTTGTCGATCCATCTCCTGTAGTACCGAATGGTAAAGCCCGCGTTTACCATCGGCCCACTTATCGACCGGCGGCCAAAACGGGCTGTGCACGTCATCGGGCCAGAGGTTAATGTAAAACGGCTTCTTCGCCTTCACCGCCTTTTGGATAAACGGAATAGCTTCATCAACAAAACCTTCAGTGATCCTCGAGCGCTGCATCCAACGCACGCCCTTGCCCAACCGTTCTGCATCCCCCCAAATACGGCCAGGCTTGTTCGGGTCCTGCCCGGGCCGCAACGTAAGCGGCAGCAGCTTGGGCCCCATGCCCTCGAAGTTGGTGAGCGACGCGTCGAAGCCGTAATCGGTAATCGCCGGTGCTTCATCAACATCTCGCTGACCGCCCATGTGCCATTTACCAAAATGCCCCGTGGCATAGCCGGCTTGCTGGAGTGAGCGTGCCAGCATCGGAGCCTTAGGGGCCAGCCACTGTGACATCCCCCTTCGTTCATTGAGGGCGCGATGTGCGAGGTAAGAAGTGATGCGCCACCGCTGTGGATATTGCCCGGTGGAAATTGCCGTACGCGAGGGCGAACAAATCGGTGAATTCACATAGAACTGCTCAAAGCGCACTCCCTCCTTTGCAAGTCGATCAATCTGCGGAGTCTTGGCATCTTGATTGCCAAAACATGAAAAGTCTCCCCATCCCATATCATCAATGAATACCAATACAATATTCGGAGGAGCCGCATTCAACGTGGAATGAATAAGGAATGTGAAACAGAGAATAATTAGCGGCTTCATGGGCTGATGGTGTGGCCTTATGAAGGGATTATCAAGTCATGGATGAGGTGTGTGATTTGGGTATAACGATAAACCCAGTATCCAAGTCTCCAATTATTTCGGTTAATTCACCCTGATATTTCCAATGCCAATAGCCAATAAGGGCACATATAAGTGCGTCAACTTGATCCTCATTATTTTTTGACCATGGTTGATCGAATAATGACTGGATCAGATGAAGGTTATCGACAGCAAAAAACCGACTATCGAGCGCATTGAACAGTAAACTTTTTAATTCCGAAAAACCCCGGTTCTTTTGATCCAAATTTCCCTTTTTGTATTTGATACGTTCAGGAAGATTAAACCATCGTATTAGAGCAACATGCGGGTATACTTCACATGCTTTTAAGTAACGTTCTCTCGAGAGAGCGATTTCCCAATCAATTCTAAACCCATCAAGGTTAAGTCGATCGCCTATTTTCAGAGGCCGCTTACAAAGCTGCTGGTTTACCGGATAACAACCAGCCTTATATTTTCCAAAGAGACGATGAGAAGCCCGATCAACTGGCCGAGACCCAGTTTTGTTACGGCAAATCAAAGGGGCATCAAACATAGCTAACACGCTGCCCTGTTTGACATAATTTTGTATCCATTCAGTCAGCTGAGAATCCCCTTTGGACAGCCCAATTTGTTCCAAGCGGGCTTTACCACTTTTTATACTGATAGAACATACTCCATCCGGATTCTTGTAACCCCAAGCTAAGTCAACTCCGAGAATATGAAGCACAGTCAGCCCTCTTTTATAATTTGTTCTGCCACTAGGCGGCCTGAACGCATTGCAGTGTTGAGCGAAGGAACGCCCATATAGTCACCACAACGGTATAAACCTGCACGAATCTTGCAATCCCTATCATGACGTGGCAATGGAGATGGAGGCACAGGGTTTGGTATCAAATATGTTTTGAGATGGCGTAATTCATTTGGGTCTGTCCCGAACCATTCTCGAAGTTGAAACCTAACCAGTTGATCTAGGTCAGCGTCATTAAAATACTCTCTTTTGACTACACTAACGCTTATTAAATATTTCCCCTCCGGCGCGTATTCTGCTCCTTCAGGCATAACCATCAAATTGTTTATGGGGCCTTTCGAATCTCCATTTAGAATCAAACGACCCGGTTGAGTAATCGGTTTATCGACGGCGTAATAGATGCAAACTACTCCTGTACGACCTTCATCGGCCATATTCATTTCTGTTAAAGCACAATTAGCCTTTTGGTCTGTGGCGATTACAATCACTTTTGCATTCAAATTTTGACCTGAAGATAATAATACGGACTGCCCCGAGACTTTCTCAGCTTTAGTATTAAGCATGAGTTGATCATTACCCACAAATTCAGCCAATTGTTTAGGTATTTCAGCCACTCCTAGAGAAGGAATAGAGGTCGAACCATTGGCGAAATGAGTAAAAACCTCTTCAAATTTTCTGACCGAAGTTCTTAATTCAGGCTCAAGAAAAACCCCTGATAGAAAAGGGCGCCAAAAATGTTGCTGCATGGCTTCAGTGAAGCCCAACGATTGCATAACTGCCATGGTCGATGACTCATCCGGGAAACGTTTGGTTGAGAGCAATCCAAGTCGGAGCAATCCTACTTTGATTTTGTCACTTGTACTACCAATTGGATTACAAAGTGTCTTTAATGTTTTGAGTGGTTGCCTGAAAGGATCTGCCATTTCATAGAACTGCCCGTTAAGGCGGACGGTTGCCCCCGGATAAAGCTCATGTAAGTTTAGGCGATCATAGTTAAGTACGAGTCTTGCTTCCGGATATGAGGTAAGTAAGACCTGAAAACCGCGATCAAGGCGGTAACCGGCATATGAGTCCGTCTGCAAACGCCCTCCGACACGATCTGAAGCCTCAACCAGATATACCGACCGCCCGGCTTTCCTTAGGTAGTAAGCACAGGTGAGGCCAGCCATTCCAGCCCCCACAATGACAACTTCATTATTTTTTTTTGATCCATTCAAAACCACAAAAAGTTCGCACCATTTGGGATAAATGGAAATGAAACAGAAAGTGAAGATCTACCGTACTGGGGCGATATCTTCCTCCCATCCATTTAGAAGCGCTTTCAGACGAGCCCCTTCTTTTGATTTCTTAAGCAATAAATCGGTTTCTTCCGCCAAATCATTAGACAAATCGAAAAGCCATTCCTCGGTTCGGCCTTCGGTTTTACGAACAAACTTCAGGTTACCATCTCGCACCGCTGACCACGTTCGCTCACCCCGTTTGCCTCGCCAGAAAAGAGTGCGGGAAATATTTGGTTTACGGTCCACCAGATGCTGCACGATATCAATCCCTTCCAACTGCCTATTCGGCGCCTTTACTTTCGTTAGATTAAGGATCGAACGGGTTAGATCAAATGTAGCACATACTTGGCTACTTTCTTGCCCCGCGGGCAATTTTCCGGGCCAGCGCATGATCAACGGAACTCGAATACCCCCCTCAAGTGTCGTACTCTTTGCGCCTCGTAATGGTCCCATATGGGCGGCTGGAGCAAAGCCACCGTTGTCTGACACAAAAATCACCAGTGTGTTTTGCTCTAGGTCGTGATGCTTTAAGGAATCCAGCACGCGACCGACCTCGGAATCGAGATCTTCCAGCATGGCAACGTAAGTATCCGGATCGGGCGTCATCCAATTATCCTTGGTGATTTTTTTATCTCCGTCCTTCGGGCCTTGAAAGGGAAAATGCGGGCTTTCGTGGGAGACAAACAAAAAGAACGGTTTGTTTTTATTGCGTGCAATGAAGTCGGTGGAAGACCCCGTAATCAGATGTGTCATATACCCCTCTGAATGCACAGGTAAACGGCCACGAAAGAGAACGTGCATATCACTTGTTTCACGGTGGTTGAAGTAATGTACATTACCGCCTAGATAACCGAAAAATTCGTCCCAGCCATGTTCTATCGGATTGAAGTGTGGCTCATAACCCAAATGCCACTTGCCGAAAATCCCAGTAACATAGCCGGCCTTTTTCAACTCACCCGGTAAGACGACCTGTTCAGCTGGTAACCCGAGTTGTCGACGATCGGCCAAGAGAATGGCATCATCATACCGACCCACATTTCCAGTGCCGATAGCGCATTCAAGTCCGCCGGCCCATTGAGGATAACGCCCCGTCAGTAAAGCCGTACGCGTAGGGCTGCACTCCGTTCCGTTAGAATAATGCTGCGTAAACCGCACGCCCTCCTTCGCAAGACGATCAATTACCGGAGTTTTCGCCTTCGGATGACCATAGCAACCGAGATCACCATAACCCATGTCATCAGCGAGAATTAGGACAATGTTTGGTGGCGCAGCCTGAAGTTTTAGTGCCCCAACAAAGATAACGAACGCAACAAGAAACAAACGCATCAGCTGACCTTTTTCAAACGACTCACACGCCCGGTGGCGACCCATTCGGCGACGATGATGTTACCGTCGTTGTCGAAGCAGGCGTCGTGGGGATGAACGAATTTTCCAGCGACCCACGTCTCGGGCTTGCCGCGGTTCACTTTCTTCTGCTTCACCACGCCCTCGACATCATCGCCGAGGCGGGCGACGACTTTGTTGTTGTCGCCCAGTAAGGTCACGCGCGCGTGGAGTTCGGGCACGAGCAGGAGGTTTTTGTGGGAATCCAAGTTGGCCGGCAGACCGTAGCCGGACAGGGTTTCGAGATATTTGCCGTCCAGCGTGAGGTATTGCAGGGTATGATGGGCGCGATCGCAGACCACCACGCGTTCCTCGCGGCCCGGCCGGCGATCGATCCAGATGCCGTGCGGTGTGGCAAATTTCCCTTCGCCCTTACCCGGACCGCCGAACTTGGACACCCAGTTGCCGGCCTTGTCGTAACGATGCACGTAAAACGAGCCGTAGCCATCAGCCAGTAGAAATCCGCCGTCGTTGAGGAAGGCAAAGTTGGTCGGCATAAACGCATCGCGCCCCCACCGCTTGACGCGCACTTTGTCTTCGTCCTTTTTGTAAACACCGCTGTCCATCGGTGCGTATTTTTCCCAAACCGTCTCGCCTTTGAGCGTGAGCTTGGCGAAGGCCTTCACGTTTTGGTAGGCGCACACGTAAAGGAACTGCTCCTTGCCCTCGGCCCGCACCTCGATGCCGTGGCCGCCGCCCTGAAATTGATTGCCGAAGGCGCGAATGAATTTGCCCTTTTGGTCGAACACAAAAATAGACGGGTGATCCTTCAAGTTTTGCCGACCTTCATGAATGACGTACAGCAAGCCCTCGGCATCCACGGCCACATTATGGGTGGTCTGCCATGTGTACTTAGCCGGCAATTGCGCGAAGCCATGCCGCACCTCGTACTGGTGTTCCCCTTCGCCGATGATCACCTGCTTGGGAGTTTTATTGGCCAGCAACAGTTGTGGCATGGCGATGACGGCTGTCGAGGTGGCAAGAAATTGACGACGGGAATGGGGTGTCTTCATAGGTAAACGAGTTGATGGAGTTTACGCCGCAAGCCGCCGGATGCAAGGGCGGAGGTTTACTCGACCATCACTACCGGGAACGGGCTACCACTGGTTTGGACGCCGCCCCTTCGATAGCGCACTTTGGTCCATTGACCGGCGATGGGTAGGCGAACCTCCATCCAGTCCCACGCCTTGGGGAGTGCGGGTTGGAGGGTAAGTTGTTTGTCGGGGATGGAATAGTGCAGACCAGCAAGGCCTTCGAGATAGAGTAGAATTTTGCCCGCGTTAAAGTTGGAGTACTGATCGCCAAACAAACTGAGATCACGACGGTAGGCTTCGGGCGCCATGGGGATTTTCCACTGTGAATGATAGTTGTAATGGATAAGATGATTGAGTGTGAGTTCGGTGGCTTCTTTTTTGAGACGCTGGCGGAACATTCCGTCGAGGGTGAAGTAGGCGGTGTCGGGCGTGTAACCAAAGGCGTGATCGTCCTGTGATTTAAACTGCGTCATCGATTGCTTGGCCATGGCCAGTGGGAAGAAGGCGCCGTAGAATCCTTTGTCGCGGTTAAGCGCCCAGGCATGAACCATGCGCTTGGCGTATTCGTTTGGGAAATGCGGCGAGCGCATGGACCAGAAGGCGGTAGTCATGAGCATGCGGTTACTAGGCGCGGCAAAAAAGTTTGGCACCGCGTTGGCTTCCCAGCGTTGATCGAACATCAGCCGCACGTGCTTCGGATCATCGCGGCGCACGAGCTGGTTCCAATTTGGCACATCGGCTTCGTTACCGGTCAGGCGGGCCATCTTTACGAGCGTGTCGGCTACCTCAAAGGTGTTCATCGCAAACCCAGGCAAGCGTTTCTCGTACAACTTGGCGAAGTGCCCTTCGTAGCACGCCTTGAGAAACTGCACATCACCGGTGTGCTGATAAATCTGCCACGCACCCAGAACGTGCTCGGAGGTTTCCACACCGTAGGCGCCACTGTGCCAGCTGATGCCCTTGTTGTCTGAGAGCATCCGCAGGCCGTTGGGCGTTTCGCGGAAACGATTGTTCTGCGTGAGATGCTTCCAGGTAAGGACATTGCCATAAGCGTAACGGCTGTGATTGCGCGTCCAGGCGCCGACCTTAATTTGAAATGCCGCATCGTAACGGTGTATGCCGAGAAAATTGTTCACCGCCGTTTGCGTGTGCGATTCCTGCTCCCAGCCTTTGCCGACCTCGATGTAGTACATGAGATAGAGCGACCACAGGTAATAGTAGATGTCGACATACCGCGGATCGGGACAGCGGAACCACGGGATTTCGTCGTTGAGCTGTCGATTCATCTCAGCGGTCTTGGCGGCCTGCCACGGCTTATGATGCGCAACGATCTCGCGCGCGGCGTGGATAGCCGTATCGCCGTCATCGTGCATGGCCCAGGACACCACCGTACCCTGCGCATCGCACGGCACGGAGATCGTATAATGCTGCACCCCGCGGTCATCCTTGCGAGTGACGATGGATTTGGACACATCCCGCGACACGCTCAGCGCCGTGGTCATGCCCGAGTAAACACAGGGACCAATCCGTTCGCCGCGATTGGGGTCGGGCCGCGATTTCACCGTGCCGCCTTCCCGAATCACCACTACATTATTCCGCGCATCAAATCGAATGGCCGCGGTGGAGGTGACGCTCTTGCGATGAAAAAAACTGTGGCCTTCAAATCGTAACGTCACCGGCTTGGACGCCGTGATGATCGAGGCCGCCGCGTCATTGGCCGCAATGAATTTCTCCTCGCGCAGCGTCACGCCGCCGACCTCGTATTCGCAGATCATCTTGTCTGGCCGCCAGCGCATGCTCTTGGGCTTGGGATGTTTGAAGGTCTGTCCATCGACGATCACGCTGCCGTAGAGCACGCGGGTGTCCTTATAAAACTCCCAACCGTTGTAGTCGTTACCCTTGCCGGTGTGCTCCGTGCCGGTCAACGCGCTGTCGAGCAGGCCCACACCGCGACTGCGCAGGTCGTGATGAAACGGATGCGTCAGGCCGATTGTCTCGTCCTCCATCAACTTCCAACTCGCATGAAAGCCCCCGACATAATAGGCAAGATTGCCCGCCATGAACCCGTGCTTGCGCCCTTGAATTTCCTGCTCCAATCGCTGGCAGTAATCGGTGAACGCCGGCTTTTCACTGGCGACCGCCACCAAGGAACCCACCAGCAACAGCCATAGGCCAAGACCGCGGCGAATGAATGGCGAAATGGAGGGCATGGCGTCCAGCGCGCACTTGAGCGCGCGGCTTGGTTTCTATGGGAAAACAAACCGCGCGACAACATTTTATCGGATGGATCGCATTTATTGTAACGGCGCGGTATAACCCGACCCATGCGTACTGTGATGAATCAACTGCGATGGCTACTCGTAGCGGTATTCACTTTGGGCGCCACCACGCTGTTACCGGCGGCGGATCGTCCGAATATTGTGCTGATCATGGCCGACGACATCGGCGTGGAAGGCATCGGCTCCTACGGCGGCACGAGCTATCGCACCCCGGCGATTGACCGGCTCACGACACAGGGCATTCGGTTCCGCCACGCCTACTCCCAACCGCTCTGCACCAACACGCGAATCCAGCTGATGACCGGCCGATACAACAACCGCAACTGGACCTACTTCGGCACGATGGATCCGAAGGCCAAGACCATCGGGCATTACATGCAGGAGGCTGGGTACCACACCTGCATCGCAGGGAAGTGGCAGTTACAGAGTTACGATCCGCCGAGCTATCCAGGCGCGCACCTGCGCCGCGGCAAAGGCATGAAGGTCACCGACGCGGGCTTCGACGAGTACAGCCTATTTCATTCCTGGCACACCGAGGACAAAGGCCTGCGATTTGCCCGGCCGACCACGTTTGAAAACGGTAAATTGCTGAATGACCTAAAAGGTAAATACGGACCGGATCATTGGGTGGATTTCATCAATGACTTCATCCGCCGCAAGAAGGACAGCGACAAGCCGTTCTTTGTTTATTACGCCATGGCCCTACCGCATCGGCCGTTTGTGCCCACGCCGGACAGCCCCGACTGGAATAACGGCATTCCGCTCGAGAATGAGGACACCAAATATTTTCCGGACATGGTCGAGTACATGGACAAATGCGTCGGCCGCGTGGTGAAGCAGATTGATAACCTCGGCCTCAGCAAAAAAACGCTCGTCATTTTTTACAGCGACAACGGTACGCACCGGAAGATTACTTCACAAACCCGACGCGGCCCTGTGGTCGGCGGCAAGGGCCGCACCTCCGATGCCGGCACGCACGTGCCTCTGGTCGTGCGTTGGCCCGGACGCATCCGGCCGGGCCTCAACGACAATCTGGTGGATTCCACCGATTTCCTGCCCACGATCATGGAAGCCGCCGACCGGCCCATCCCCGCCCAGGCCAAGCTCGATGGCATTAGTTTTTTCCCGCAACTCCTCAACCGCCCTGCCGAACCGCGCCCGTGGGTCTTCTGCCATTACGATCCTCGACCCGGCTGGGATAAGGATCAGTTTCGCAAAATCCGTTTTGCCCGCGACAAACGCTTTAAGCTCTACGGCAACGGCAAGCTGTACGACGTCCCCAATGACAAACTCGAGCAGCGCCCCATCACGCAAGACACGCCGGCCACCAGCGCCGCCCGCCAGCGACTGGCCGCCGTGTTAAAAGCCCAGCCCAACCCCGATCCCGCCCCGCGCGATGGCGATCCGCGCGACACCGAGCAGCGCCTTTACCTAGCCGCCGGCGGTCAGCTCAGTGTATTTGCCGTAAACAAATCCACCGGCAAACTGGCGCCGCTGCAGCAGCTCCCGCTCCCCGGTGTCGGCCCGTTCACTTTCGCGCCCAACCGCAAGCTGATGTACGCCACCGCCAGCACGGATGTGCCCAAGAAAAAGACCCCGACGATTGCCACCTTGGCAATTGCGGCGGACGGCAAACTGAAGCTCGCCCATCAAGCCGCCGTGAACCTGCGCCCCGGATATTTGATGACCGATAACAACGGCGAATTCCTCGCCGGCAATCACTATGGCCCGGGCAAAGCGACGGTTTGGAAGATCGATCCGATCTATCGCGGCATGACGGTTCAGGAACTGACCCTTGAGCAACGAGCCCACAGTGCTGTGTTCTCGCCGGACAACCATTGGCTCCTAGTGCCCGCCACCGGCCCGAACAAGGTGTTCATCAACCAGTTCACCGCACAGGTCGGCACCACCAAACCGCATGACCCACCCTTTGCGCGCGGCCCTGCCCGCGAACACGAGGCGCGCCAGCCGCGGCACTTGGTGTTTCATCCTAATTTATCAATCGCCTACACCACCAACGAACGCGAGCAACCCGGCGTCGGTGCGTGGCAATGGGACACCGAGCAAGGCCGGCTCACGCCCATGCAAAACATCATCACTCAACCGAAAGGATTCACCGGCACCATCACCACCGCCGACCTGCATCTGACGCCCAATGCGAAATATCTCTACGTCTCCAATCGCGATATCACTGCGCGTTTTGAACCCACCGGGCGCGACAGCATCGTTGGTTTTCAGGTAGACCCGCAAAACGGCCGGCTAAAGCTGATCAGCCATACCCCCTGCGAACGCGTGCCGCGCTCGTTCACCATCGACAAACTCGGCAAGTTCCTCTACGTCGCCGGCCAAACCGACAACCGCCTCGGCGCCTACCGCATCGAGCCCAACGGCACACTCAAGAAGATCGCCCAATACGAAGTCGGCAAAGGCCCCATCTGGATGGAAACACTTTCGCTACCGAAATAAACCGTCCACCAATCAAAACGTCTTGCCCTGCATATTGGCGCGGCATTCCTTGCGGTTGCGTTCGAATCGTTCGAGTTGTTCCTTCAGGCGCGCACCCGCCTCCCCGATCAGTTTTTGATCCCCCCTGGCGCGTTCGATGGACTTCTTATGATTCTGGAGCGCCATCAGCTCGAAGTGCTCCAACCCGGCAAACCGTGCCTTGTACACATCCTGCACATCTTCCGCGTCAATGGCATCGAGATAACGCATCATCACCGTGCGCAGTTCCGAGGCCTTCTCCGGCATGGACTCGATGAGATTTGTCTTCTCCGCGTAATCTGTCTTCACGTTGAAGAGCTTTTGCTCGCCGCTTAGATGATGCTCCATGAGCTTGTAATCACCCAATCGGATGACAGTGAGCGGCGGTGCGAAATAGCAGGGATAATGAAATACAAACCCCTCCACCGGCCGTTTGACCTCGCCCACGTCGCCCTGTTCGAACACGCTACGCAGGCTCGCACCATCCAGATCCTTCGGCAGCGGCTGAGTGCTCTTGGCATAATCATGTAAGGTCGGCAGCAGATCCCATTGCGACACCGGCACATCACATTGCGCTCCCGCCTTCACTCCCGGCCCGGCCACCACAAACGGCACACGCAGGCCGCCTTCATAGAGGTTGGCCTTGCCGCCGCGCAAGATGCCATTAGGCCCAAGACCACCGCCGTTGTCGGACGTGAAGACGATCAAGGTGTTGTCGAGTTGACCGGTCTTTTTCAACGCCGCCACAATCGCGCCCAGACCCTCGTCGCATTCCTCCAGCATCGCCGCATATTGCAGGCGCCAAGAGCTGATCACCTTGCCCTTGGGCATTTCATCAACCGGCAAATAATCAGAGTCCGTTAGGTATTTCCCGCGCGGCAGCTTGCGATATTTTTCGATTAGATCCGCCCGGGCCGCATGCGGCACGTGCACCGCGTAGTGCGATACCATCATCAAAAACGGCCGCTTACCGCTATGCGCGTTGACAAAATCCACCGAGCTTTTCCGAAGCGACGCCATGCGTTTCGGGTTATCCGGCGGCAACTTTGTGCGGTTCTTGATGCTGATGTAATCGCCATGAAAATTCCCGTTGTCACCATGGGGCTCAAGCTCGTCAGTAATATCGTAGCCGATTGTTTCCATCCGCTCATTGCCCATCCCCTTGCCGAAATGCGCGGTGATATAATTCGGATCGGCCGCCTTCACCACATCAGCCAGCGAAGTTTCATCCTTCCACTCCAGCTTGCGTTGCAACGCCAGCACATCATGCACAAACGTGTACCCGAGCCGCCCGGGCGTTTTGCCAAACTGAATGCTTTTGCGCGAAGGCGTGCAGGTGGGTGCTGGCGCGTAGGCGTTGGAAAACTTCATGCCACCCTTGGCCAACGCCGCCAGATGCGGGGTCTGATGAAAATCACTCGCGGAATTCGGATCACTCTCCATCATCCGAACCGACGTATCCGCCCAGCCTAGATCATCGACATAAAAGATCACAATATTCGGCCGCTCAGCTGCATAGGTAAAACTTGCCAACACTAACCAAAAATGAATTATAGAAATTATCTTCATTGCTTAATCATTCTTTCCAAATGCTCACCAAGGAACTTGCCCAGAGCGTCCGCCGTTTCGCCGCCGAAGTGGACATTCTTGCCTGCCCACCAATCGGTGTAGAGGCCACCTTGGTTGTCTTTGACAAACTGCCATTGGTCACAAATTGAAATCTCCGGATGACGCGCCATCACTTCGGCAGCCCAAGGGTTAAGATATTTTTGCATAACACCGGATGTCCGGCGCGGCGCCTTGCCGTTGGCGTCGAGCGGGCCGGATGGCTCGAAGCCGTTGGGCACCGGACAGGTGGTCACCCAGATCAGCTTGGCCTTGGTCTTCTTTAGGGCGGCGATCACAACTTCCAGGTCGCGCTGGTAGGATGCCTTGTCGCTGCCCGCGTTCCAGTGGCCGAAATTAAAACTGACCACGTCCCAGTGGCGCCTAGGCTGTTCGTAAGCACCCAACCAGTGGTGGATGTTCATGGCGCCGTTGCCCGCCGGTCCGCAATTGGTGGGCGGGTGATGGAGGTTGAACTTGCCCGCCAAGGCGGCTCGCAACCCCTTGTCGTAGTTCCCTGAAATGGAGTCGCCAATGAAGAGGTAACGGGGGAGCTTTGGGTCATCCAGCTCGACCTGATCCCCGATGGGCTGGACATGGATTTCATCGGCGATGACAACATCGCCCTTGCGCTGGCCAAGCACGGTGGCCCGATTGATGAACGGCTTGCAAGCCTTGACCGTCAGCAGGTTATAGAGCAACGCTTTGGTTTGCCCGCCTTTCTTAAGGGAAATCTCATATTTCTCACCGTTGATTGAAAGCGTGCGTGGCTTGTCTTGCGGGTTCCATTGGCCAATGAAACGCGGGTCGTCCTCGGTGGCCAGTTGTTCGTGTTGCGGCCTCTGGTTGAAGTACAGCTTCAGGCCGTGTTCTGAGAGCCAGGACTCATCGCGTGCTTCCCGGAGCGTGTTCTCAAGTTGCTTTCCGTCGCGAGAGATCTTGATGCCGGTGATCGCGCCTTTCGGAATGGGGAATGAGACGACTTCTTTGGAAGAGTGAATTCCGTACTCAAGCTGATCTGCTTTCCAATTCCTGAACAGTCGTGTGTTGGCAACAAGCGCGACCTTTGTCTTCGCCGTCCAGTTCACCTCAAACTGCCCCGCTTCATTGCGGACATACATCCCCTCGTTATCGCGCGGAATGATAAGACCTGAAACTTCAGATTGGTTCTGGCCATACCCCTCGATCGGAGAAATCAAAAAAGAGAGTGTCACCAAAAGAATTATGGAATACATAAATGTTCCAGTATTCTGAATGTTACCTAACGCGGCGACGCAACAGAAACGGATTTTATTTCTGCCTATAAATTAAGGGACAATCGGAGTCGGTGATTTCCAATCATACAGTGAAATGGCATTTAGCTCCCGAACGGCTACTTGTTCGTCACTTACGGCGATGTGAGACCAGGTCGGCTGTGTGGAAACTTTTTTAGAGTCAATTAATTGGAATTTTTCTGGATCGGCTTTGATTAAGTGAAGACCGCCTCCCTGATCCAAAGCCAAAATCCGATTTCCCTGCCTGATTAAACTCATGTATTTACCATGACGGCCGCTGCCAAATTGCTTCTCGCTCCGCCAACATTCCTTACCGGTTCTAAGGTTGTAACATGCAAAGTTTCCATCTTGGATGAGCACATACGCATGGCCTTTATAAAGTACAGGGCTGGACATGTAGGCCGATGCTTTAGACCCAATTTTCCATTTTTCCTCTGAAACCCAGCCATCACCCTCTTGGTTGATTGAGTAATAAAAAGCGCCGGAACGGTAAGTACCTGTGTATACGCCATTTTCATAGGGTAATGGAGTAAGGATGTTCATGCCCAGAAAAGCTCTTAC
>Ga0315320_10000072_pt1 | contig 75307 bp, 64 predicted proteins | sample M140m21515metaG_FD_203458 | JGI IMG/M metagenome (GOLD analysis project Ga0315320, IMG submission 203458) | Ammonia-oxidizing marine archaeal communities from Monterey Bay, California, United States - M1 40m 21515 | ecosystem: Environmental > Aquatic > Marine > Coastal | place: USA: California... | reverse complement strand
GCTCCGAGCATTTGAAATGGCAGATGCGTACGTGGAACCGGATCTATCAGCTGTTTAACGACCAGAGCCGTTTTTATCCCGGACGCTTGGACAAGGAAACGCAGGCGATGATCGAGAAAATGTTCTGGCTCTACGTCTGTGACAAGAGCCGCATCGAGCGTGCCGCGCTGCAGCATGTCTGGGGTGTCCATGGATCCGAGAACCACGAGATGATGCACTACAGTAATGCGCTGTTAGCCCTGCAGGCACTCAAGGATAGCCCCGACTACAAAGACCGAAAGTTGCCCGACGGCCACAGCGTCAAGAAGCACTACGAAGCGTGGAACGCCTACTACAAGCACTACTGTGTCGAGCGCGCCAAGCATGGCCTGCTGATCGAGATCTTTTCCGGCTACGGAAAATACACCGTGCCGGAACTGCTCAACATGCATGATCTGGCCGAGGATCCCGTGCTTCGCTCGAGGATGGGGAAACTGCTCGACCTGATCTGGGCCGACTGGGCGGTCGGGCAGGTCAACGGCGTGCGTGGTGGTGGTCGGTTACGACTCTATCAGGTCGACCCAACAAATCCTGAAGCTGCATTCCGCTGGGGAGCCCATGACATTTGGCTAAGCATGAGCCACTTCCTGTTCGATAGCGGACCTTGGTGGAGCCTGCGCTACCACCCTCACCCTATCATCGGTTACCCTTGGGTTTTTGCCACGACGCAATACCGTTTGCCGGATGTGATCAAGGACATCGCGAAGGATGCGGGGGATCGGGGGGAATACAATTATATCGCCCGGCGCATTGGCAAGCAGCACCGGATGGCGGCGAAAGACGTGCCCGTCATCGACTCTGGGTGGTATGCCTTTGACTCAGAAGATCCCAGAATGGTGAGCTACGACCACTGCACGCCGGACTACGTGATGGGCTCGCTGATGATCGATCCCACCCTACCGCGGGTGACTTCTAACGACTTTCTAAAGGGAAACGACCTTGCGGAAGGTTATCCGGCGTTGACCTCGCAGAACCGTTACCACGGTATTACCTTCGGCTCGGATGTGAACGCCCGAGTGGTTCCCCAGTGTGAAGGGTTGGGAAATCACAAGACCTATGGTGAGCAACAGGCGGTGCAGCACGACAATGTCCTGCTGGTGCAACGCCACGCCAAGGCCAAGACTACCGGGGACATGCGTATCCTGTTCGGCCTCAAGGGCATGAAGCAGCGCCTCGTCGAGCGTGACGGCTGGCTGATCCTTAAGGAAGGCAAAGCATGGCTCGGCATCAAGGGCTTTTCACAAACTAAACCCAATCAATCCTGCGGCTACAAGTGGGACAACGAGGTCTTCCTGCGCATGGCCGACGGCAAGGCACCGGTTGCCCTCATCGCCGGCCGCAGCGCGGATTTCGCCGATATCGAAGCGTTCGTTAGCTACCTCGGAACCTTTTCCGGAACTCCGAAGGAAGGGTGGTTCAATTTCTCGGGTGGGAAGAAGGAGAAGCTATCACTTTCTTTGCACCTCACTTCCGCCGCCCTACCCAAGATCAACGGCAAAGCCATCGATCTGCGTCCCAAGATGCTCTTCGACAGCCCGTTCATGACCTCCGAGCACGGCAGTGGGATTGTGACGATCCGCAAAGGTGGACGCGAACTGATGATAGACCTCACCGAATAAAGTAACCACCACCGATGAAGCCTAAATCCCATCGACAGGCTATCCAAAATTTGACAGTATTATATTTATGAACATCGGTCCTAATCCCAATCACGATCCACTGAACCTGTCTCGACGCTCATTTATCAAAACCACAGGCCTCACCGTGGGTGCCATCGGAGCAGGCGGAATCATTCCCAGCCTAGCCGCTGAAAAAGCCAAGCCAACATCCGACACTCTCGTTAAAAACCTCTACGACAGCTTAAACGAACAGCAGCGTAAGAGCATCTGTTTTGACTACGATAATAAACTGCGTCTTGAGGTGGATAACAACTGGAACATAACCAAAACAAGGGTAAAAGATTTCACCAAGGATCAGCAGGCTATGATCAAGGATATTTTTATGGGTCTGCACAGTGAGGAGTATGCGCAAAAAGTTTACAATCAGGTCGCCTCTGATAGTGGCAAGCGTGGCTTCGACGGCGGCTCGTCCATTGCCATTTTTGGTAAGCCGGGCACGGGAAAATTTGAATTTGTTCTGACTGGCCGTCACTGCACGCGCCGCTGCGACGGTGACTCGATGAAAGGCGCTGCCTTCGGGGGGCCGATCTTTTACGGTCACGCTGCGGGAAGTTTCCGCGAAGGGCCCAAGCACGAAGGCAACGCTTACTGGTATCAGGCGATGAAAGCCAACGAGGTCTATCAGATGCTTGACGGCAAACAGCGTGAGGTCGCGTTACTGAACAAGAGCCGCGGTGAGCACGGACTCAAAACCGTCGAGCTGACTGGCAAGAAGGAGGGTCTCGCAGGTATACGTGCTGCTGACCTGACACACGATCAAAAAAATCATCTACGCAAGGTGCTTGCTGATGTGCTCGCCCCGTTCCGAAAAGCCGACGTTCAGGAAGCGATGAAACACGTCGAGGCCGGCGGAATCGACAACCTACACCTCTCGTTCTACAAAGGCGAAGACATCGGTAACGATGAAGTTTGGGACGTCTGGCAAATCGAAGGCCCTAACATGGTCTCCTATTTCCGTGGTAAGCCGCATGTGCACGCTTGGCTACACATCCGCGAGCCGGAAAAAGCAAAATAAGCTAAGATTGTATAGGTGTGTTAGGGTTGCATATACCCATACAATCTATGGTAATGCGGCCACCTAACCAAACCGCCAACAACTCTGCCGTTTACGCTGACTCCAATGGTCGCGTGGGGATGCGCAACTCTGCCGCATTTAATGCTGAAGTGACTAAGGCTTAAATTGTAGGGCCGACAGTGGCACGCTGTGGCTGTGGAATCGCTTGCCTTCGCTATTGCGTAGCTCGAGCGTGAGCTTGGAGTTTGCTCCCCATTCGATTTGGATGCCACCAAAGTTTTTATCAAGCAGGGGTGGACCGACTGGTTTGAAATCGGCATTTTCCGTTAAGAATTTTCCGGAATGTGGGTGTGCGATATCCATGCCGCTGGCAGTCACGTCGTAGAAAGGGTAGGCGGTTTTTGTTGTACAAAAAATTTCGGCAACATGCATGTCGCCACTAATAAAGACTACGCCATTTATTTTGTGACGCGTGATGAGTTCGAAAAGCCTCGTCCGTTCTACGGGGTGTCGCCCCCACATCTCCCAGCCGTTGTGCATCGTATTGATTTTGACCACCTGAACACCTGAGCAAATCACGCGCACTTTCGCTGGGCGCATGAGAATTTTTTCCAACCACGCCCATTGCTCGGCCCCCAGGTAGCTATCTTTCTCGGTGGTGTTTTGTTTATCGAGATTCCATCGACCATCTAACAAAATAATCTGCACTCTTTTATCGGCAGGGCCGTATTCATGGGCGCGATAAATCCCATCCCTTTTCCATATAGGCGAGCTGCCCGGAATTTGCCAAAACTTGGCAAAGGCTTTTTTGGCTTCGGACTTCAGTGGATATGATCGATCCCGGTTATTGTTGCCGTAGTCGTGATCGTCCCAGATGGCAAGATTGGGGCATGTGCTCTGGAGCTTTTTGAAATAAGGGTTGTTGCCCAGTTTGGTGTAGAGCTTATCGAAGCGCTCAGTGCGGTCGTTAGTATCTACGTAGATATTGTCGCCGAGCCAGACGAATAGATCAGGTTGAAGTTTTGCCACCTGATCCATGATGACGCCCCCGCTTGGATTTTTTAGGCAGGATCCAAAGGTAATATGATCGAGTGTGTGGTCTTGATGCACCTCAACTAGCTCCCCAGCGTTACCAATCACGATAGAAAATGCAGTCATAAGACTGACTAACATAGAAATTTTCATGTGGAAGTGGGATACCAAGGCAAACGATTCTTAACAAGATACTTTGAAAAAATACTGTCGACGCAACGTATAAGCTGGGGGAAAGCCAGTATATTTCCTGTTTTAGGTGATTCATACAGCTGCATTGTCTGTAAAAAGGCCAAATCATCCCAACTTCATGAAAATACCATTCATCATCTTTTTGCTCATCCTGTCGGTGACTGCATCTGCAGTTGCAGATCCGCGGGCGCATGCACGTGAGGTGGACCAGATAATGGCAACGGAACTGAAAAAACTCGGTCAAGAGGCGCGCCCCCAGATCGATGACTATACCTTTTGCCGCCGACTTTACCTCGATGCTATTGGGCGCATTCCAACCCTTGATGAGCTCGATCAATTTATCGCTGACAAGCGGGCGGATAAACGCGCTCGGTTGATTGATAACCTATTAAACTCCAAAGGTTACAATAGTCACTGGTATAATTACTGGGCGGATCTGCTGCGGGTAAAATACGTTGGCGACAAATTGCAACATCCGGGGAATTACGCGGAGTGGGTGAAGGAATCAGTGCGCACCAATAAACCTTACAACAAATTCGCACATGAACTGATCAATGCCAATGGCAAGCTCTACAAGCCAGGTAATGGTGCGACGGGATTCTATGCACGCGAACCGATGGCGTTAGATCACCTGGCGAATTCAGTGAAGACTTTCCTGGGTATGAGTATTGAGTGCGCGCAGTGCCACGATCATCCGTTTGACGACTGGACACAACTCGATTTTTACAAGCTGGCGGCATTCACCTCCAAGACCTATCTACGGGTGGATCCGTTACCCGCTGACGAGAAGGAAAAATTTGCCAAAGACCGGAAAATCCTGAAAAATAAGAGTTTCGATGAATGGATTGTCTACCGTGAGTCACTGCGGGTGAAGCACGCCTCGATCTATGGCAATGGGACCGGCTACTCCCGATTGCCTCATGACTACGAGTACAATGACGGCGAACCACATGAGGTGATGGAGGCCGACGTGCTTTTCGGCAGTATGCCGGTGATCCATTACAAGATGCCGAAGGATAAGGTTGAGAAGCTTAATAAAAAGCAGTTCGGTCCGCAGATTAATTCTCGCAAATCTCTGGCTAACTGGATGACGTCTCGGGAAAACCCCATGTTTACCAAAGCGACGGTGAACCGCCTGTGGTATCGAATCATGGGCACGGAATTGGTTGGTCCGATTGGTGGGTTGGACTTGGAATCGACGGGTGATCATCCGGCGCTGACGGAGAAACTGGTTGAGATCATGAAGGTGACCGACTACGACATCAAAGCGTTTTTGACCGTGCTGTTCAACAGCCAGGCCTACCAGAGCAAGGCACTGGCATTGAAGGCAACGCCACCAGCTTATGTGTTAGATGGGCCAATTGTGCGTCGACTGCCTGCTGAGGTGATTGTCGATTCAATCCTCAGTTTGCGTACCAAGGATCCGGACGCATCGGTGGCGACAAAGTTCCGCTGGGACGGTTTCACCCACTTCTATGATAAGTCACGGAATATGACGGTGAAGAATTTCGTTGATTATTCGATTGCTGGTCCAGGTCGGGCAAAGTTTCAGAGGCGAGAGGAAAAGGAAGCGAAAGAGCGCAATCGAGATTTAGGTCCGAAATCCCTGTGGCGGGCATCCGCATACACCCACAATGACGGTCAGTATCTGGCCTCAATTCTGATGGGGCAATCAACTCGTGACTTGATTGATAGCGCCAACACCCAGCCAGACATCCCACAGATATTGTATCTCATGAATGGGCATCTTGAAGGGCACGTCATCCGTAACCCGAAAGCCTATCTAAATCAAAAAATCCGCCATGAAAAAAACCGAGCCAAACGTATGGAAATGATCTGGAAGGCGGTTCTCGGTCGATTGCCAAAACCCTCAGAGCGTGCACTCTTCAAGCACAAGCAGGCGGACATCATGTGGGCGCTTCTCAACTCCAACGAATTCAAATTTGTCAGATAAAACCATGAACCGCAGGGAATTTATTTACAGTGTCGGTATGAGCGGAATGTCTATTCCGTTTCTCAATGCAGCACCCTCAGCAGCACTGGCCCCCGGGAGCAAAGCGAAGTCGGTGATTAATATCTTTTTGAGTGGTGGCCTGAGCCAGTATGATAGCTTCAACGTGGAAGTGGATAAGGATGTGCTGGGGAAATCGGCGATTCTCAAAAGCAATGTCGATGGGATCCGCGTGAGCAACTACTTCCCTACGCTGGCGAAGCAGATGGACAAGCTGCTCGTCATCAATTCAATGACGACCAATCAGGGGGCGCATCCAGCGGGCATTTACAAGATGCTGACGAGTTACAACCCACGATCGTCTGTGACGCACCCTGAGCTTGGTGCTTGGATCAACAAGGCTCTAACACGCGAGCAGGATAGTTTGCCGAATTTTGTCAGTATTGGCAAAGGGCGTGCCGGAACCGCAGGATTTCTATCGGGGCAATGGGCTGCGCTGCCAGTTAGAAAACCGAATGCTGGTATCGATTTTGCAAATAGACATAAGGCGGTCAGTGCAGAGACACTGGATCAACGACTGGATATATTAGCGTCCTTGAACAAGGACTTCGATAAAGATCACGGCACCAAAGATACGCAATCCTATCAGGACAGCTACAAAGGCTCGCTGAAATTTATGAACTCAAAGGACATCGATGCCTTCGAGCTAAAAAAGGAAAGCGAGAAAATCGTCAAACTCTACGACGGCCAGGAATTTAGCCGGAGCTGCCTTCTGGCAGGACGCTTGGTCGAACGCGGTGTGCGATACGTCAAGGTCAACCTCGGCGGTTGGGATTATCATGATGCGCTTTATGATAAGTTTCCACAGAACGCGAGCCGACTCGACAAAGGCCTGGCATCACTGCTAGAGCATCTGAGCCAGAAAGGATTGCTGGATTCAACCCTCGTGGTGGTTTCAACCGAGTTCGGGCGTAAGCCACTCGTCAACCCTAATAAGGGGCGTGACCACCATCCCGACGGCTTCACCTGCCTGATGGCAGGAGCAGGCGTCAAGGCTGGCGAGATTTACGGAAGCACGAGCAAGGACGGTAAAAAAGCGGAGAACAATATTTTGGACGTCACCGACTTCAACGCCACCATCGCTTGGCGGCTTGGCATCGACCCTAACCTTGAGGAGAAATCGCCTACTGGCCGCCCCTTCAAGCTCGCCAACCGTGGCAAGGCCCGCAAGACATTGTTTTCTTAGTGGTTACTTCATACAGGTAATGCCACCTATCTTCCTAGCGTTTTAATCGCCCCGACTGCTAAATTTAACTATGAAATTTTCCCCATTTCTTACTGCATTCGTTCTTCTCACTCAGACACCATCACTTGCTGGGGAATCTCTCTTCAATGGCAAAAACCTCGACCAATGGCGTGTCGCCTCCAAAAGCAAAGCCATTCACTGGACTGTAAAAGACGGCACCATCCACTGCCAGTCTGATCCTAAGAAAGCAGGCTCTCTTCTCTGGACAAAACAAGAGTTTACAGACTTTACCCTTACCCTCGAATATAAACTCGGCAAGGGTACTATCGACTCGGGAGTCATGCTCAAGCGCCCTAAAGACCAAATTCAAATCGGTATTTCTGGATCACTCAAGCGCGACCTTACCGCAGCACCATATATCCCCGGAAAAGGTTACCCTACTGAAAGCAAAGCTGCCATCGCGGCAGTAAAACCTGCTGGCTGGAACACCCTGAGAATTACTGTCACTGGCAACACCTACAAAACTTGGCTCAACGATGTTGAGGGTATCACCTACACTTCTGAAACCGCTATTGCTAGAGGGCCTCTCGGCCTTCAGCTCCACGCAGGGAAAGACATGAGCATCTCCTTCCGTAACATTAGGATCACTGAGAACAAGTAGTCCAAGCTCGTGCCATCATGATCTGTCCGCTTGTCAAATTGCTAACACGACTTATTGTTAAGCGATGCCCAACCTTAACGTCTTAGGCGAAGAACTTGCCGTCTGTTCCACCGAACCGATGACCGGATTTTTCCGTGATGGCTGCTGCCGAACCGGCGGTGGTGACCATGGCTTACATTGTGTTTGCGCCGTGGTTACTGAAGACTTTCTTAATTTTAGTCGTTCGCAGGGGAACGATCTCATTACACCTCATCCTGAATTTTCTTTTCCAGGCTTAGAGCCTGGCGACTCATGGTGCCTGTGTGTGCAGCGCTGGAAACAGGCCCACGACCACGGTTGTGCGCCAAAGGTCAATCTTGCTGCCACCTCCGTGACAGCACTCGAATTTGTTGATATTGATGACCTTAAAAAGCACGCGATCACATCTCATTGAGTCAACATCGACGATGGAGCTGTAAATTTTTTATGTTTTGGCTTAGATTATAGGTTGAGATGGAATGTCAGCGATGCGAATATAAAACATCAACTCAACTTTCATCTGGATTTCATCGGTTTCCTTCCTTCTTTTCGGAGTTGGGTGTTTTGCTTTGCTTGCAATGCGCAATGAATACGACCGCTACGGATTATCGAAATTACGTAGTTTGGTGGGCACCCTGCAGATTCTGGGTGCGATTGGCTTAATTGGTGGGTTTTATGCACCATGGATTGGTCAGTTTTCGGCGGCTGGACTCGCTTTGTTGATGCTTTGCGGCGTGATTTTACGTATTAAAATCAAAGACACATTCGTGCAAACGCTCCCCGCATTCGCATACATGCTGTTAAATGCTTATATTTTGTTTGTTGGCTACTAATCGCTGCAGACTCTGAAGTGTGAGCAATCATCTGAAGACAGCGATAGCAATTGCCATCGCAAGCATAAGTAAGGAGGGCACCGACTTTGTCCATGGATCTTTGACCTTCAGATGCATGGCGAACGCGCCAATCATCAATAAAATCAAAACGGCTGCCGCAGGCCACACAAGATCATGCAGCCAGATGCCAACAACCATTGCAATAGCGACGATTACTTTGAGCCCTCCTACGAGATACATCATGAAACTGGGTAGTCCGTAGGTGTCAAACTCGTCTCTGATTGTTTTGGCTTCACCACCACGAAATGGTGTGGGCTTTTTGGCACGCACCAGCCAAACATTCAAAAGTCCGAGGGCTACAATCACCTGAAGAACTACTATAACAATATCCATAGCTATAGCTATAATCCAAAATGACCGATAATACAAACCACTCTACAAAGTATTATCACGCCTCATGGTACATATGGCCACTTGGCGAGTAAAACTTACTCAATATCCTGAAGTTGTGCTGTCCACCTTGCGAGGCTTTGTGGTTGAGAAATCCCGACAAGCGATCCAACTACCGCACCACGGTGGCAATTGTCACCTCCGACTATTGCGTTCGCCGTGATGGCGGCATCAAAATCATCATGGTATTTCCACGCCAGATAGAGCGCGGCGGGGAATGCCTGGTCGATATAGCAGGCGGTACTGAGTTTTCTACCTATCACGACCCTGTCGTCTTGGCGAGCCCATGCGGTCGCTCTTTTGGTGGAAAACCAATCTCCTGCGGAGTGCATGACGGCTTCACGTAAAGGAATACCATCTGATAAATCGATTAGGAGTCTTGTTAGGCAATCTGCGGCACGTAGAACATTGCCGTGACGGTGTGTGAGTGTGACGTGAGTTTTGACGGTCTGCCTGATTTTTTCGCGGTCAAGTTTCTGATGCTGTTCCGATCCCATCAAGGCTGCCACCAGTGCGGGTACGGTTGCGAGACCTCCGATGTGTTCGTCCCTGATACCGCATTTACGTGAATCCTTACCCTGTGCGTATCGGGTAAAAAACCCACGATGATACTCCTCGAGATATGTATCGTGGTGCCAGCCTGGGGTGAGCATTTTCTTGATGTAGAGATCTAGCCACGCTGTTTCACAATAGTGCCCCGCGGTGTTGACTTGCTCGTAGAGAATTCTAGCGAGCTTAAAGTTGGCTGTATTTTCTCCAGCAGTAAGATTCTGATGATAGTGAATATTACGCTGCCCCCAAAACACAGCTTGATCGTGGAGAATATCACCCTTTTCGTTGGGGGTGTTATATTCTGACCTCCACAAAATGCTATCAGGGTGGAATTTCAGAGGTGAGCAAAACTGGTCTAGATTCGGGTAGTCAAGGTCGAGAGCTTCTCTGTTATAATACCAGTGGACCGGCATAGCCAGAGCATCGGCAATGAGCGATCCGTGATAGGCCGCGGTGACTGGGTGGGACATGGCTAGTTCTTTTTGAGAGGGTGAATATCAACGGAGACCGTTTCGGCCATTAGAGAAGAAACAGGGGGGCTATCAGGCTCTTCAAAACCACAGAGCGAGAACAACCTCGTGGAGTAGTCGGTGACATCAACCTCTTGAAATTGGTAGGGGGTGTGATGGACGCAGCCGCTATAAATGACGTCATTTTTATCGGCACTAAATAGGCGGTAGCGTTCGAGCAAAAAGAACTCGAGCGTGCCTATGTTTGAGCTATTGGGTTGGCTCAGTTGGTTGGGGTATTTAAAAAATTGAGGCTGCCCGCACCCTCGCCGTATAGAGGTGTAATTGAGATTACCTTTGAGCATGGAAGACTCCATTCTGGCGTGCTGGTAGGGCAGATTAAAAAGGGTTCGGGCGAGCTTTACGGCGAGCCACTGATTGCAGTCCAGCGCGTAGAACCAGACGCCGGGGCGGCCCCGATCATCATGCACATACGTTCTTAAATTTAGTTCCTGAAACCATGAAATCCATGGCATAGTGGGGCAGTAAGATGGCCGAACTTTTTGCATAAAAAAGGGCACAATACCGAGGTAAGCTTCGCCGTCATAGGTATCAACACTGAGTCCGGGTGGCAGTGATTTTTGAATCACATCAGGATCGATTTCCCAATGGAGAAACAATAAATGTGCCCAGTCCTGCTTCATCACTACTGATGAGTTCGGCCGTTGCCGTTCTGCAAGGCGCTGTTCATCAGTCGGGGTATTCATGATCAATCAGACTTAGGAGCTCTGGCGTATGGGAGTCGTTTGTGCTCGGTGATGGTGAAATAGGTATCAAGAGCCGTTGATGCGAGAGAGTCATGCTCTGTGATGGAGATATTGCCATCCTCTGAAAACGATTCCTCTGGTATGTCAGCGAGCTGGAATTTGCCGATGATAAGTTTCGTGCCATTGGCGGGGATGTCGATGATGTCCTCCAACGTCAGCGCATAGCGAATAGGGCACTCCTTCACAAAGGGCGCAATCACGTCCTTATGTGTCTGTTCTGTAAGACCCGTAGCAACAAATTCAGAAACATCTGCAGGATATTTAGCAGAACATTGGTGTGCTCTTTCCAGCGTATCAGATGTAACGTGATTGAGTGTCCACGATTCAGTATCAATGATATTTTGCAGGGTGTTGCGTTGCACCACATCTGGTCTCGTGATCATTCCAATTAGAAGCGGGTTGGATCCAAGATGCGTAATGCTGGAAAAAGGAGCCAAGTTAGCAATTCCAATAGTGGAGCGTGTGCCGACGAGGCAGATGGGTTTAGGCCCAGGTAAAGTCGTAGCAAACTGAACCCTTGCTAGCTTGGCCATATTATTTACGTCATCTGCATGAATAATCACACTGCAAGATATCAAGATATCTGACCCCGCAAATACTTTATTGTGATTTAGGTTGATCTTTTTTTGATTGTATTGATCTCAATAGTTCATCAGCTGCCTTGTTTCCAGAGATGATGGCGCCTTCGATCGAAGCGCTTGTTGTGTGATCGCCACAGATCATGAGGCCATCTACTTCTTGGAATCCGCGCGTATGCGTACGTCCGTTTTGTGGGAGCTGTTCAGGTAAGGCATGTTTAATTATATCAGTTCTCAGGTGTAGCCAGTTGTGTGTCTGATTGCCGAACCATTCCGTTAGTTCTTTTTTGACTAAAGCTGGTATGTCTTCATCTCGATGAATCCCAAGTAACGAAACCGATATTAATGACTTGTCATTAGGAGCATAGTTGGAGCTTACATCTGAGGGGACACAGACATTATTGACCAGTCCCTTATGGCTACCATTGAGAGCAATGATAGCCTCGCCTAACGGCGATTCGTCGGCCGAATAATAGACATTTGTTACCGATCGCCAGCTAGGAGCATGACTGCTGAAAGCCGGCACCAAATGTTGCGTCTGTGATGCTTGAGTGGCGATCACGACGCGGCTTCCTTGGAGAATACCACCGTCCGCTAGGGTCACTGATGAGCTTGTTACAGAGGTGACAGGTGTGTTGGTGCGAATGGTTCCTGCTAGTAGTCTACGAGCAAGTTGCAAAGGAATGCTGCCCATGCCTCGTGCGGGAAGAGTTGCGTTTCCTTGACTGAACATCTTAAATGTAAACTCAAACATATGGCTCGATGTGCGCAGCTCGTTTTCGAGAAAAATACCGCCGTAAAAGCATCGAAAAAAGCCATCAATCATTTTTTTGCTAAAACCAAAGTCTTTCAGAAAGTTCTCTGTTGATTGGTCCTCGTGAGTTAGAATACCTTTTGCTGAGCTACCCAATGTCTGAAATCTAAGCAAGGCAACACGAATTTTGTCATTTAGACTTCCGATTGATGAAAAAAAGCTGCCAATGAAATATTTAGGCCTACGAAATACATCCATCACTCGATTGAGATCACGACCATCATAGACTAAGGCACCGGGCTCGAAACTTCGTAATTGTAAAGCATCTAGGTCGAGCAGTTCACCTGCCATGGGGTAAGCGCTCAGATATACTTGAAATCCACGATCAAGAAGGAAACCGTCGACAAGATCAGTACGTACACGGCCACCCACTCCATCACTGGCTTCGATTATTTGGATGGGAATGCCGGCTTCCTGAAGGCGAAGGGCACAGGTAAGGCCACTGAGGCCAGCTCCAACGATGATGACTGGTAGTTCGTCTTGGGTGATGAGGCTCATCGAGATATGACTTTAAATTTCCAGACGGAATTCTAAAAAAGTGGGTGGTTTTGATGAGGCACTGATGATTGAAACCATGAGGATGTCAATGATGACGTGCGGTAGTGACAAAAAACGATGCATTGGTATTTCCGCAAGTATTGGCATGAGTGCATTTAAAAACTTTTTGGATCAGCGTGCTAATCAAGGAAATCGCGAATTGTGTGCATTTTTAGGCTGCCGGTCTTGCTGTCAGTGTAGAAACAGATCAGGCCACGTGCATGACTGTTTACCGGCCATTTGCTGCTAAAAAACGGCTTCATTTTGTCATTTTTGCGGTAGCTGAACATGGCGTGGCATGTATGTGTCCCGTTTTTGATCTCGGGTTTGACGATACTTTGCTTGCCTGGAGAGATAGTGCATTCCTCATCGCCGAGTTTTGCTGCGACATCATTGTCTGAACCATTAACCAGTAGAAACGAGCCCCCTCCGAATTTGGCGATGCCACATCCAGTGACTATGACTTCAAACCCCTCGGCATTGGTCTCACCTTTACGGATGAGGATTACGAGTTGATGGCGAGTATCTAGAGCTTTCACCGATCCATACTCGATGAATTTCAGGGTCCCGTCATCTGCGTCTTTGTATTTTCCGACCTTCCACTGCTTGCATTTATCGACACGGTATGGTTTGGAAATATCCTGACATGGTGCGTCGATAGTAATGTATTTATCTTCAGCTACCAATAGTTCAATTGGCTCAGCATCAGCAATTTTTGGGAGAGAGATAAATTGGACGGTTACTGTTCGGCCATGAACTTCCGCTGAGATATTAGCGATCGCAAAAATGATGAGAAAAAAGTATAGCATGCCTAGTTCTGAAGATGGGTTCAAAATTATAGCTAAAGCAAACACAACACACTTTATTTGCAAGATGAGATATTGTCGAGTTAAGCTAGGCGAATCCAATTGTAATAAATCTAGCGTGATTATGAAACGATCATTTTCTGATATTGTGTATCCTGACAGATAGTTTAAGTGTCATCCATGAATATGCTCAAACTACTGTTTTTAAGGATGGTTAATACGCTCATTGTTGTGGCTGTGATGGCGTTGACTACCAGTTCCGCAGTTGCTCAGCAGAAAGGGTATTATAAAGACCAGAGTGGCATGAAAATGTTTAACCCTTACCCGAATGATGCAGGTAGGCATGGCAATCGATCATGGCATGTACGTAATTTTGGCCCGGTTGGGATTGGTATTAATCTCAAACGTCCGGGCATGACGATGGAGATCAGTAATGTGGAGAAAGGATCGCCAGCAGAGGCCACAGGAAAACTGAAGAAGGGACAAATCATCGAGAGCATCAATGGAGTTGTTCCTAAGGACATCGATCCACGATTTATCCTTGGCGACATTATTTCCAAGGCCGAATCGAAGGATGGGAAAATCAATCTGAAAATCAAGGGCGAGGGCAATGTGCTGGTGAAAATCCCTGTGATGGGCGCCTACAGTAAGACATGGCCAGAAAATTGCGCGAAGTCCGACAAGATTGTTAGAAAATTGGCTGACCTTCTTGCCAAGCAAGATAAGCCGATGTGGGGGTCTGTCATATTCCTGCTCTCCACAGGTGAGGAGAAGGATCTCGCTGTGGTCAAGAGGTGGATGAAGGGCATTGAAACGATCGGAGGCATGAACTGGGAGAAGGGCTACAAGGGCCCAGGGCTCTGTGAATATTACCTGAGAACTGGAGATCGGACGGTGCTGCCAGTCATCAAAAAAATGACCGAAGAGCTCAAGGTGCACATGTACAACGGTGGCTGGAGTGGTCGTGGCGCACCTGCCGCATTTACTTATTCCACTGGAACTGGGCAGGTGCACGCATCTGGTGTGAACTGCATGACATTCCTGCTAATGGCACAACTGTGTGGAGTGCAAGTGGACGACTATATGTTCAAGAAATCTCTGCAACAATTCTACCGCTTTTCAGGCCACGGCAATGTTTCCTATGGTAATGGTCCGCCTGAAGGTGGCTTCCGCGATAATGGTAAGACGGGTGGTCTAGCGTGCGCGATGGCTGTGGCAGCCAAACTTCTACCCGATGGGGAAAAATCTGTCTACGCCAAGGCGCGTGACAACTCTGCGATGAAAAGTTTTTACGCGACCAATTGGTTCCACGCAGCGCATACGGGTGGTGGTATTGGTGAAATTTGGCACCACGGAGCAGTGGCGTTGATGAAAGATAAACGCCCAACCCAATACCGATCTTATCACGACACCAGACGCTGGGTAATGGAGCTTTCGCGACGGCACGATGGTAGCATTGGAATCGCGGGGATGGATGATCGCTACGACCGTTCCGCGACCGAAGCTTCAGGTAGCAGGGCGTGGGGCACCTACTTCGCTCTCACCTACACTTACCCGCGTAAGAAGCTACAACTATGGGGAGCCCCCCGCAGCAAGTGGGCGAAACATTTTAAACTCCCAACGCGCCCGTGGGGTAATGCTGCCGATGACCTATTCCAATCCGCCGAGCCAATACCCGGTGGTAAACTGACCATAGAGGATCTGATGCAAGAGACCGTTGAAAATAGTGTATCCGTGCCGGTGCTCGCAAAGATGTCTGACCCAAACCTAACAGACGAAACCTTGCTGAAATACATCTATCATCCCGAGTATGCTTTCCGTAGCTTGGCAATGAGCACCGTGGTGCAGCGAGGTCGGGTTGAGTTTGTAGTGCCGCTTCTCAGATCAAAAGATCCACGGCTCCGCCAAGCGGGCCTCTTATCTCTAACAGGAATGTTTAAAGGCCGGGCATTTGCAGATGATAAAATCACGCCTGAAATGTATGACCTCGTCGGTGCGATGGTCGAAGACCCGAACGAATCTTGGTGGGTCGCCCAGCATGCCATACAGGCGTTGAAACGTGCCAAGCCGGAGCGGATTGCCAAACACCGTGATAGGCTCCTTGAGTTTCTTAAATACGATAGCGTGTGGGTGCAGACGGCTGCAGTTGTTACTCTGGCAAAGATAGCCACAGCACCAGAGCATTACAAAAAACTGTTGCCTCTGATTCTGAAAAAGGCCGCAGCATTCACAGTGGATTCTGCGTCATCGAGCGCCACGAGAGCGATTGCGGACGCCATGAAGTCTGCCAAGCCTGAGGTCAAAGAGTTTGCCCAACCGCTACTCAAAGATACCTATGCGGGAATGCCGAGCGTGTTAAAAGATCCCTATACAGGTGCTATTATGGGCCGAGGGGCGAAAACCGTGCGATCCAGGATCGGATCGATCGTCCAGCAAATGCCTGGCGGGGAGCAATTTGTGCGTATGATTCCTAAAACCACCTTAAAATCTTTTATTACTGGTAAGAATTCAGACATGTATCGTTACAGCGGTAAGTTTATTACTAACAAAAAAATGATAGGCACATGGGCGTGGGCGGTTTGGCCGGCACCAAAAAACCAGAAAGAGGTAGATTCTTGCATCAATAATTGGCTCAAACACAGACGTGGAAAAGACGCCACAAAGGTGAAGAAATCTAAAGATACCCTATTACTTAGTGATGGAGGAAAAGTAAGTAAATCTGGCTACTATCGCGGATACTTTTGGTCGGGTGATAGATTGATCGGAGTCGATGATGACGAGGCTCTCAAGATGGAGATGAAGACGATTGATGGCTACGATTTTCTGATTGTCGAAAGAGGTGGATTCAATACCAAACCTAATACAGATGAGGTAAAAGAAATACCCAAAGATTGGCACTGCGGTTATCATGTCTATATAAGGCAGAAATGAGAACATGGGAGATCGCTCTATCGTTATTGGCGCTCTTGTTGGCTCTTGTGCTTTCACCAGACTATCTTGCTTCATATGCTAAGAACCAAAAAGCCACTAGAAATCTCTAGTGGCTTCTGTGTATTAAATAGGTTGTTAGAATTAGTCGCGTAGTTCCTGTTTGAGGTCACGACTAAGTTCAGCCACTTCTTTCATGAGGCGTTCACGCTCGTTACTGGAAAGATTACCCGCTTTGAGGCGATCCTCTGTGGACTCTAGTCTACTGACCTTGCGGCGAAGGCTTGATGCTTCCAGAGTGCTAAGTCGTTTAGAGCGGATGCCAAACTCAATGAGTTCTTCAAAGCGGTGTTGTGCACGATTGACGATGGGTGTGCGCTTATCTCCTTTTTCAGGGGTCATGATGGCAGCGTTGATCTCATCGTTCAGAGTGTCGAGCTGTGCGCGGATTGATTGTTTTGCAGTCTCGTCTAGGCCATCTTTATTGTTAGCTTTTGCAGTATTTACGATGGATGTATGACGGATTTTAAAACTTTTTCCGTCGGCTTCTTCAATCGCACCGATAGCAAGCAATCTAACAATTCTTTTATAAGTATGGTTCGTATACTCGCGTAGATTGGATGACCGATGATCTCGCGCTTCTGGATCTTTTTTCCATTTATGTGTATCAATTCGATCAAGTATGGCTTCCTCTCTAATGGCAGCATTGCCAGCTTTGCGTTCCACGATATTAGCTTTGCGGTGCTTTAAGAATTTTTTTTTCGGGCTGGCGTAAGTTAGAGAACTAATTGAGCAGAGGGTCACGATGGTGATGATGGAGGATGGTTTCATTTTCATATATCTAATAGTAAGTTGATATATGAAACTCACGACACGGATAAAGGTTGTGAAATTTAATAATATTTTTCAACGTCGTGTAGAATCAACCACTTCTATGAGGTGTCATTGCTAGACACTAACAGGTTGAGTATTATTCACTCATAACCATGCAATGCTACCATGCCTTGCCTGCGAGATATTTCCAGTCACCTTTGTAGCGCTTGAATCGGGCACGCTCGTGGAGCTCCTGAGCTTCACCATCGATGTAACAACGTGCTGTAAATTCAACTTTTCCATTCTTGTCGTTCTTACCCCCCTTCACCACCTGATCAACGGTCAAGAAATACCAATTAATGTCGTGGATTGTCTTATTGAGCTCTTTTTTTAATTCGGGCTCGCGCGTGTCTGGGTGGGTTGTTTCTACCAAGTAATCGGTCAGTCGGAAAAAATATGCTGCATAGCGTGACCGCATTAGCTCTTCAGCAGTTTTTGCTTTTGCTTTATGGCGATGTAGAGGCATGCAGCATATGTAGTAACTGTCCATGCTCTTGCACGGGCACAGTGATTCTGCACGGGTCCTCTCCGGTGATTCGCTTTCTTGATCAATATCAGGTGTGTCCATTATGTTAGTTATCGCTTGGTTTTACCATATCGACTACGGCTGTTTTGACTGAGCCTGACGGTAGCGTGTTGAGTATAGATGAAAGATAGAAATAAGCATTTTCTAGCTTTTTTTTGAGCATCTTGGATTGATATTGGATGCTTGGAGTGTCGTTGCCAAATTTATTTACTCCAGCATCGATCTTGGCATTTATTGTCTTAAGGTAATTTGCCGTAAACTGCACATCGCTGGGTTTCGGTTTAGCGCTTAGCTGAATTGCATGTTGCGCAAGAAAACTTTCGATCCATGCATCATTTCGTATGCTCATGTGGCTCCACATAGTTCCTCCCCCACTTTCCATGGCACGTGCTTGAAGTTTAAGATCCTCCCACTTGTTGAGCATCATGCGCCACTGGTCAAGGCGCAGTACTGCTTGAACAGATTTTTTTCCAAGTGTGTAATTAGTTTGCGACCGTCTTGCCGCTGCCCAAATTTTAGCAGCTCGATTTTCGCCCGCTTCGCCGGCATATCCCATCTCTTTAACCAGCTGTGCAGGAGTATATTGTAGAACATTGCTGATCGTCATAGGTTTTTCAGCAGCGAATGAATTGGATAAGAGCACACACAGGGTGATGATTGCCGGGTAATAAATTACTTTTTTCATATTTTATCGATGATCGATTACCTCTAATGGATCAAGAAAAAATGACGTGCTATCAAAGAACAATTTGGTTTATTCTCAGCGCGACATGAGAACACTTGCTATTGGGGATATACACGGTTGCCTTGAGCCACTCAAAAACCTCTGGAAAACCATCGATCCCAAACCTGAGGATCGTATCATTTTTATGGGGGATTACGTCGATCGTGGACCTGAGTGCAAGGGGGTTATTGATTATCTTATTGAGCTGCAGCGGCAAGACCTGAATATCACCTTTCTCTCGGGCAACCATGAGGAAAAATTTTTCCTATCGGAAATGGATCTTACGGACCGCGACCATTGGCTGAGAGTATGGGGTGGGCCAGAAACCTTGGATTCGTATGGTCCGGGAGGATTCGATGACATTCCGGCATCCCACTGGGAGTTTTTGCGTAAATGTCGGCCTTATCTAGAGACGGACAGCCACATTTTTGTCCACGCTAACCTTGAGCACGATGTTCCTATCGACCAGCAACTCCCGTTCACCATTATCCATAAAAAATTTGGCGAACCTAAACCGCACATGTCAGGGAAGGTAATGGTTTGTGGTCACACTGCTCAGAAGTCACATGTGCCAGCCAACCTCGGCCATGCCATTTGTATCGATACTGACGTAGGCCGCGGTGGTTATTTAACATGTTTACACGTTGAAACCGGTGAATATTGGCAGACCAATTTTGATGGTGATCTGCGGCAGGATAAGATTTAAGATTACCTAGTTATTTACAGGGGATGTTTTTAAATTGAACCTCGGGCATTTTGTTTGAAATCTGGCATGTATGAGATTTTTACAATGCATGGTGTAATTGTTCAGTCCTCGGAGAGAAGTTTCCACAAAAAAGCCCGAAGAGGCTTAGAAGCATCCTCGGGCTAGGTTAGGAAATGTTGGTTGCTTATTTGAGTTCGGCGGCATGGAACTCGTCCCAGTCGTCGAGGTTATTGAGGTTGATAGCGTCACGCGGGTCACCGTCGGGGAGACCTGCGGTGCCGAGGATCTCTTGGCGGGTTTCATCGGTGTGAATGTATCCGGTGATAGCCGCATTGAGCTCATGGATTGCTTCATCGTTGACCTTGGTGCCGTTTTGGCTGACCCATTCTTCGCACTGAATGTAGGTAGGTTGGGTGGCGATAAACGCGAGAAAGGCGTCGCGGTCTAGGCCGAGCCCATCGAGGACCATTTGATCGTATCCCTGACCGCAGCCTGGGTATCCATCGGCGATCTTGCCTGCTTTTTCAAGAGAAGCTTTAAGCCATAGGCGTGGAAGGTGAAGGACGCCTAATGGACCTTTTGTTCCGGAACTAATAAGTGGTACAATTTTTGACATAGTGGGTGGAATCTAACCATAAATTGTTATTATGCAAGTCTCTCATTTGGCAAGTGTCTCTGCACACAGTGTGTTATTTTTTATTCTGCATTATGGGGTAGTGCTACTACTATAGGATGCACTTGTGTGAGAAGATTTGCGAGGTTGTCGGTCCAGCTCCCATCGAGGTGCACGCCCTACTTTTTAACACGAAAGTTCTTATAAGCCATTATTCCATCAGCGATTGCGATGGCGCATTCGTTCTGATAGGTTGCCGTCTGACAACGCCTGCGCTCCGTGTGATTTGAAATATAGCCACATTCGACGAGAACTGCAGGGCAGCGGGTTTTGTTTAATACAGCAAGATCTTTACGTTGTCTGGTATCACGGTTGCGAATCTTAAGTCGGCTCAGTAAGCGTAGGTGGATGTGGGCTGCGAGGCGTTTGCCCTGCTCACCGTAGTAGTAGGTTTCCACACCATGGTATCGGCTGCTTTTGTGAGCGTTGAAGTGGATACTGACAAATAGCGCATCTCGGTAGCGGTTGGCAATGGCGGCACGACCACTGAGTGAAATATAGACATCGCTGCTACGGGTCATCGTGACGGGCATCTGACGATCCTTGAGAAGTGTAGCAACACGCTTAGCGACACTGAGTGCAAGATCCTTCTCGTAGACTTTACCTCGGTTGGCTCCTTTGTCTTTTCCTCCGTGCCCGGCATCGATGATCACACGCGAAACATCGCGTGCATGTGCTGACAAACCAAGGCTGAGCATGGTTAGGAGTGATAGCAAGTAGCGCGACACTGGATAAAGAAGATGAAGAGGAGAGGACAAAATTTAATCTCTAAATTTACTGACTAAGACTCTGAAGTCAATCTGGAAGCTTAGTGGTTCTTAACTATTTTTTTCTTCACCATCGAGTGCGTGTTCAAGCTCCCGACGCCATTGTTTAGAGAGGAGTGGTCTAATTAGACCGTAGATAAGGTATAAGGAGAAAATTGCAGTAGGCGTGTACCAACGAGTTTCCTCATTGAGCATGAGAACGATAACGAGGGCTCCTAGTAGGATTCCCCAAAGTGTGCCTCGAGTGTGAAAATCGACTTTTTTAAAACTCGGGTAGCGAAGGTTGCTGATCATCAGCCATGATAAAATCAACATGGTGCCGGCAAGTACCCAGTTCCAGTAGCCGAGGTCATTACCCTGGTCGTTTTTGCTGAAAAAGATGAGTAGAAAAGTAACCGAAGCGATGAATCCAGCTGCCATAGGTATGGGAATGCCTCGAAAGTCGTTTGATGCTTCGTCATTTTTGGGCATATTGGCGAGGCAATTAAATCGTGCGAGCCGCATTGCGCCACAAAGCAGGTAAATAAAGGCAATTGCCCAACCTATTTTGCTAGGGAGGTTAAAAAGAACAGCTTTGGAGACAAGAAGCGCGGGTGCCATACCAAATGAAACGACGTCTGCGATAGAATCAAATTCTTGACCGAAGGGTGATTCCTTGCCGCCCATGCGAGCAAGCCTGCCGTCCAGCAGGTCAAATAGGCAAGATGCAAAAATTAACAGAATGGCTTTTTCGTAAAATGGGTAAGCGGCAGAAAAGTCGTTAAGTTTTATACCTTCAAAAATAGTCAGCGTGGCAAAAAACCCACAGCAGAGGTTACCTGCTGTCATCAGGTTTGGCAGGAGATAAATCTTGGGTTCGGAGGTGCTCATGGAGTGGGAGTAAAAGTTTGAAAATACTGACTGAATTATTATCTACCTGCGGCTTCCTCGAAATTTATTCCGTGGGTCGCGTTCGTCATTGGTCGATTTATCACGATAGCGAAGAACACCGTAACGTTTAAGGTTACGTATAAATTCCTTAGCGTTGTTGCCTGTTTCTTGATCGTAGGCAAGGGTGCCAATAAGACCATTTTTATTTTGCATCGCAGCCATGGTGTCTTCTGCACGGCTTGCAGCATTGCTGATGTTTTTAACTGCTGCGGGTATTTCAGCGAGGGCAGGTTTAATGCTTTTGATTTCATTACGTGCTTCGGTAATGAGGTGACTAGCATTTTCGGCAGCGTCCTTGAGGGTTGTCATTGTTTTGCGTGCCTCAATGACGGCAGGTTTTAGATCATGTGACATGCTTTTAATGTCACGACTAGACTCTTCAAAGTTTGCAATCGCCTTGGTGAAATTATCAATATTGTCCTTAGCAAGGACTTCATTGTTCACCTTGTTCATTGCAACATCTATGCTGGCACCGATTTTTTCCATCGAATTGAGAGCCTTGTCGATTTTTGAAAAGGTGACCTTGGCATCCTTGATGAGTTGGCTGGCATCGCGGGCAATATCTTCAGCATTGGATTTGATGGCATCAATTCCACCGGCACCGATGCCAATAATCGTATCGCCGGATTGATAGTATCCCTCGGTTTCATTATCTGGTGGGATAATCGCGATGAATTTGTCTCCTAAAAGACCAATTGACCCGATTTTAAAAGTTGAATCCAAAGGTATTCTAACATCATCTTTGATGCGTATCTCCATTTTTACAACACTTGAGGTGCTGCCGGTGAGCACTAACTCTGGGTGAGTGGCGACGCGTCCTATCTTTGCACCCCGAAGCCGAACTTCGCTGTTTTTTATTATACCAGCGGTTTGTGGGAATTCTAAGAAGAGAGGATAGTGGCCCTTGAATCGATCACCAAAACGGCCAAATTCAACAATCAAGACGCCGAGTAGAAGCAACCCGATCAGGACAAAAAGTCCTGCGGTGCGCTGCTTGCTTTTTTCACGCGCGGCCATAAAACCAGTATCTATTGTAAAGTAGTTTAGTTCAAGCTGTAATCATCAACGTGATATTTAATCAATTGTCCCAATCGCCGTCACTTCCTGCGATGAAGCGTGTGATGATGGGATCAGTACTGGCATGCATTTCATCGCAAGCTCCCTGCCAGTAAACCCTACCATTATACATGAAAACGATGCGGTCTGCGATACGGAAAATACTACGTAAATCGTGGGTAATGACAACATTGGTAATGCCGTGATCATGCTGCAGGCATTTGATAAGTTTATCGATAGTGTCTGCGGTAACTGGATCAAGTCCGGCGTGTGGCTCATCATAGCAGATACACTCTGGGCGGTCGATGATGGCTCGAGCCAGTGCCACACGCTTTTTCATACCGCCTGATAGCTCGGATGGCATCATTTTCTCCTTACCATGAAGGCGAACAATTTTTAATGCCTCGCTAACACGACTATCAAGGTCGGCGTCATCTCTGATACCTCTCTCGATAAGGGGAAAAGCAACATTTTGTTCAACGCTCATCGAATCAAAAAGAGCACCATTCTGAAACATCATTCCAATTTTTTTTCGGATCAATGAGAGAGCGCGTTCGGAGAGGCCGGAGAGTTCAATACCATCAATTTGCACACTGCCTGACTCGAACTCGAGTAGCGCTAGTATATGTTTTACAAGCACTGTCTTACCGCCGCCTGAGGCTCCAACCAGGCATACAGTCTCACCACGATAAATATCAAGATCGACACCACGAAGAACGTGAGCATCACCAAAATGCTTATGTAATCCACGAATGCTGATTAATGGTTCCAAATTTGGTGATAGAGTATTATTCATCACACAATGAGAAGTATGAGAAAAGATACAAGATGCAAGACGGAAGATATTGCATGTGATGGCTATCTCCGTAATGCGTCAAATCCACAGAAGATTTTGGAGCGCTCTGGTGGGCGGGAAGGTACGGACTCGTTGTTGTTGAGAAACTCTCTGCACGTCAGGTGAAATGTGTCTGCGCTGGTGACGCGGCGAATTTGATGTTCAAATGCGTCGTCAATCCCTTGTGCGATGTAGATAAGATATTTTTTCATGCGGTGCACATGTTTGGTCTCATCAAAATCAGATGTTTGAGTGGCTATTTCCTGATAGAGAAGGGTTATGTATTCCAAGAGGTCGGAACGGAGAACTTGTTTAATAGATTGGTTAGCAATAGCTGCTCTAAGTTGGCTGAAAATCCATGGGCTACGTATTGCACCTCGGCCGATCATTAGGCCTTGTGCATTCGTCTTTTCTAACAATCCAATACCTGTCTCCACGTCGACAACGTTGCCATTAGCGATGACTGGGCAGGACATCTTTTCTACCGCGTGGCGAATACAATCCGTGTGAATGGGTGTCTGATAGCGCTCCCGAACAGATCGTCCATGGATCGTGAGGGTATCGAGGTCGTGTCGTCGGAAAATTTCTAGTAATTGTATAAACTCATGGTGTGACTCAAATCCCAAGCGCGTTTTGACGGTGAATTTACCTGGGATGCTATCACGTAAAGCCGCGATGATATCTTCAGTTTTTTCTGGCTTACGTAGCAGTCCTCCGCCGGCATCTTTGCGGCATACGACGGGTGCGGGACAACCGAGGTTTAGATCGATGCCAGCGATTGGGTATTGTAATAATTCTTTTGCGATGCGCTTCAGCGCGGGGATATCTTGTCCTATGAGCTGTGCGTAGACTGGGCGGCCAGTATTATTTTCTGTGATACTTCGCAGTATTTTTTTCTCTATTGTGTAGTCAGCATGTACACGAAAATACTCGGTGACAAAATAGTCTGGACCACCAAATTGCTGCATTACGCGCATGAATGCCAAGTCGGTTACATCCTGCATTGGTGCCAACGCGAGTAGAGGAATATGGGGTGTTAAGTTTTGAATATTTTTATTCTAACAGGTTAAAGTTTGCCGACTTATTCGGTTAAGTATGCGCTGATACGATCGCGCGTGATTTTAAGATATTTTTCATCAATATCAAATCCTGTGTAGGACGCGATGCCGGAGCGAATGGCTGCAACGGCGGATGTGCCGATGCCATTAAAGGGATCCAATAGGCGTGTCCTTGAGCCTTCTCCATGGATTCGAACACACTGCTCAACGAGGGCGATTGGAAATGTTGCTGGGTGTGGTCTTTCTTTGTCGCGGTTTTGGATGGTATCATAGGGAATAAACCATGTGTTGCCACGGCAACGTTTATCCTTGCCGCCTGTGTGCCCCCAGCGATTGATATTAGATTTGTCAACGTAGGGGACCCCTGCGCTGCGACGGTCTAGAGGAACAGCTCCTGATTTCGTCAGGTGAAAAACATATTCGTGGCAGTCGTTTACGTATCGGTTGCTATTGATGGGTTTAAAGTGTCCAGCGCTGACCGTGTCGCCATTTTTGGTTTCAATGGATATGGACTTGATCCAGTGAAAGGTGTTCTGGAGCGTGAAGACAGGCGTGTCTCCTCCGGTAGCTTCTGTGAGAGCGAGAATGAGCTGATGCGGGAGTAGGGGGTTACTGGGGGCGGCGCCAACGTTTAGGAATAGAGAAGCATCTTCTGTCATGACGCGTCTCACTGCACGTGACCAATCCAAGCACCAGCTAATAAAAGCGGTGCGGTCGCTGGTATCCTTGTAGGTTGTGTAATCTATACCCAGATTATAAGGTGGTGATGTTACCACTAGATCGATAGTTTCTGCCTCCATTTGACGCATGCCCTCGAGGCAATCAAGTAGGTGTAGCTGAATATCGGTTTTCATTGCCCCTGGCATGCAGTAAGCATGAACAGATTAATAACTTAAAGAGAAGCAGAGATTTTGATAGCTGCGAGATCATACGCTCGTTTAAAATAGTTGTTGACCTTACTGTGATTGATCGTTTGAATAATTTTCCCGTGGATACGAGAGAGCAAATTCTGGATGCGGCGTGGAATCTTTTTGCTGAAAAAGGCTTTGAGGATGTATCCGTACGTGACGTAACAACTGCTGCCGGTGTTAATCTGGCGAGCGTTAGTTATCACTTTGGAGGCAAAGAGGGCCTGATTCAGGAGGCAGTTAAACGTTGTATGAATCCGATTAACCAGTATCGGATTAAGCTGCTTAATGAGGCGATTACTGACTATGGCACCATAGAGAAAGTTCCACTTGAACGGGTAATGACCTGTTTTATGCGCCCTGTGGTCTTGCCTGAAGAGTGTGGTGTCAGAGCTGGTCTGATGCTACGTCTTGTTGCGCGTTACTTAATTGAGAGTGATTACACAATCCCAGCCGTTAGTCGCCATCTTTACACTGAAGTTTTCCAAGTGTTTACACGAGCATTTCTGGTGCATTATCCAAGCCTATCACCAATTCAAATTGTGAAGCATATTGTATTCGCCTCAGGAACGGTGGTCTATTACCATGGTTTGGGTAAACTCGCGTTGCAGCTTAGTGCAGGTGATCAAGGAGAGGTGGAAAACATTAACCGTGAGGAAATGCTTAATGAGATCGTTGGGTTCACGATACACGGCTTTGGTGGTAAGGTTGAATAAATTTGGTAATGTTGGATAAGGGATGCGAGAAGATTGTGGAGTCACCGGAGGCGATGGTTGCTCTCGGTGAGACGGTTGGTCGTAGTCTTCAATTGGGTGATTTTCTGGCCTTGCGTGGTGGATTAGGTGCTGGGAAAACCCACTTTACCAAGGGGGTGGTAGCCGGTCTTGGATGTAAAGAGATGGTTACAAGCCCAACGTTTACCTTGGCCCATGAATACATAGGTGGCAGGCTATCGGTATTTCATTTTGATTTCTACCGCATGGAAACCGAAGACGAGTTGCTGCGTATCGGTTGGGATGAGTATCTGGACGAAAACGGAATTGTCGTAGTCGAGTGGGCAAACAAATTTCCAGATTTTATTCCAGATCATGCGATTTGGTTAGAATTTGAGGTAAAGGGTGAAACTAGAGTGGTTAGGTTTAAGTGAGAGCGTTTCTTGTCAGTCATTCTATCATGGTTGTTTTTATTTGTGGGCGTGATTAAGATACCTGTGTGCGACTGAAATTAACGATAGCCTACGATGGCAGGCCATATTCTGGTTGGGCCAAACAACCGGATGGGAATACGGTTCAGGATCTTATGCATAAAGCGATATCCGAGGTGGCTAAACAAGACGTCAGTGTCCACGGATCAGGTCGGACAGATGCAGGTGTACATGCTTCAGGGCAAGTGGCGCACTTTGATGCGCCTGATGGTATGCGTATGAATCCATTTAATTGGGTGCCGGCGGTGAATACTAAATTGCCGGCAACGATCCGCGCTATTGCGTGCGAGGAGGTAACCGAAGATTTTCACGCACGGTTTAGCGCTGTGAGCAAGACCTACACATATGACCTATGTCTTGCGCCAGTATTACCTCCTCTGATGGCGGGATTGGCATGGCATCTGCCTCGTCAGCTCGATCCGGAAACTTTGAAGCAAGCACTTGAAATTCTCCAAGGTGAGCATGATTTTCGTGCTTTTGCTGCCATGCGAGGAAACGAGACTAATGAGACAAGCTATCGCCGCATACTAGAGAATACGGAATTACATGCAACCGCACACGGATACCGTATCATTTTTACGGGTAATGGATTTTTATATAAAATGGCACGCTTACTGACGGGATCGGCTGTCTATGCCGCGCAGGGGCGATTGAGGCTTGATGATCTTACGGATCTCCTGGATCAGCCCTCGGATCTCCCTTGTGGTCGCGCGCCATACTGTGCACCGCCTGACGGATTGGTGTTAGATCACGTTGTTTATCCATAAAAAAACGCGGCATAGCCATCAGGCCACACCGCGGTAATAATCTAAATTTTGTAATGCTTTTAGTGCGCTTTGCAGAATTCCTCAAATCGGGTTAGCCCTTCGTTGAGCACATCAAGCGTTGTGCAATAGCTAATACGAATGCTGTAATCGTTTCCAAATGCAATACCTGGAACGGCGGCAACACGGTAACGGTTGAGTAGCTTATCGCAGAGGTTGACGGACTTAAGCCCAAGCTGCTCGGTATCTACAAGGAAGTAAAAAGCGCCTTGGGGCTCTGTAACCTTGATGTTGGGAATCGCATTGAGACGCGCAAGGACAAATTGACGGCGCACATCGTATTCTGCATTTAGGTCTTTAATAAAATCCTTACCGCCATCAAGGGCTGCGACAGCGCCATACTGTGCGAAGCTAGTTGCGTTCGATGTTGTGTGTCCCTGGATACGCGACATGGCGCCTGCAAGCTCGGTGGGTGCGGCGGTATATCCAATCCGCCATCCGGTCATAGAGTATGCTTTGGAAAAGCCGTTTACGGTAATTGTTAGGTTGTAGAGATCCTTACTCAGTGAGGCGATGCTGGTGTGCTTTGTTTCACCGTATACAAGATGTTCATAAATTTCATCGGAGAGGATAATGATATCCTCGTAGAGAGCCACTTCACCGATGGCGAGAAGCTCTTCAGCCGAATATACCGAGCCGGTAGGATTGCCTGGCGAGTTGATGATAATCATCTTTGTTAAGCCGCTCATATTTTCCTCGAACTGCTCAGGCGTGATCTTCCAGTTGTTTTCTGCCGTTGTTTCGACAAGCACGGGCACACCGCCAGCGAGTCGGACCATTTCTGGGTAGCTGACCCAGTAAGGAGAGGGAATAATAACCTCATCGCCTTCCTCTACGACGGCGAGAATGGCGTTGAAGCAGGATTGTTTGGCGCCGCTGTTAACCACAATCTGGCGGGGATCATACTCGATGCCGTTGTCTTCCTTGAGTTTGTTGGCGATGGCCTCACGCAGTTCGGGGATTCCGGCTGCGGGAGTGTATTTAGTTTTACCTTGAGCAAGTGCATCGATGGCAGCCTGCTTGATGAAATCTGGGGTGTCTTGATCTGGTTCACCACCGGCAAGTCCGTAAACTTCTTCGCCACGTGCCTTCATGGCTTTGGCTTGGTTAGTGACCGATAATGTTAGCGAGGGGGCGACGTTTGCTACGCGGGCTGAAATGGAGTCCATGGTTGTTTTTGGTGATGCTAATAGTGGTAATAAGGTCTAAATGAGACTAATCACGTCCCGAAACGGGGGACACTGGTGATTTCCACGGGCACCCCCCTTCGGAGCGATGGGGACTGATAACGGATAGTTGATCCGATGCAAGTCTAATGCAGTAAGTTTAAGAAAATTTTTGGATATTATTAACAATGGCCACCATGGGCAGTGACCCATTTTCCTTTGATAATAACTTTTTCAAATTCAAGTCCGCAAGCATGCGCAATCTCACGCGTTTCTTTCCACTGATCACGAAGTATGCCGGAAACGATGAGGTGGCCGTCTTTTTCCAGTGCTGCGGTGATTACTGGAAATGCTTGCTGCAGGATGGTTGAGAACATGTTGGCGACGATGACCGGCCATTGTCGGTCGGGCTGCCACGTGAGCACGTCTGTTTCGGATATGGTAACCTTTCCTACGTGGTTTGCGCGCACATTACGCCTCGCGACAGTTACAGCTTGGGGGTCAAAATCCATACCTTGGCATGAGCTTGCACCCAGTTTGCGCGCTGCGATGGCAATGACACCAGTGCCAGTGCCGAGGTCGAGCATATCCCATGGCGTGGTGCTCTTTTTTTTGGCGATATCGACAAGCATTCTCATGCAGGTGGACGTGGTGGCGTGGTCGCCGGTACCGAAAGCCATGTCGGCAGGAATACGAATGATGTGTCTGCTGGGGAACTCTCGGGTCAGCTTATCTATCTCGTTATCGTCTCGCGACCCAGTTATAATGACTGAGTTTCGGATACGAACTGGTTTACGGTTGGGTTCTTTAATTAAAGCCCAGTTCTTGTGTACAAGTTTCCGAATACTGCCGCCAAATAACTTTTTGATGTCTTGGGCCTCAGCTTCGCTGTCTGTGTAAACCTCTACGCGTATCGTTTTTTGGGTCTTCAAACGTGAGATCACGGCATTCGGGTTACCGTAGAAGCGATCTTCCCACGCGTCCATCCACTGAATACCGGAAAGCTTGGACCAAATCCACATGGCGGCTATTTAAGCATAAGCAGGTGATTATGCCGAAGTAAAATTTTCAACGTTTCTAAGATAGCGGCGACTTTTCATGCTGATGTGCTCAATAGAGCCCTCAATCACGGCTGTTTGGGGTAGTCTAGTATTTGATTGGCTGGAGGCGATTGTCTCAGCTATTCGTCGTTGATTGCGTGTATGCCTTGGCGACTTCCTCGGCGATGATACGGATACCTTCACGCACGCTACGCTCGTCCATCGTGTAGGTTACGCGAATGCATTCGTTGCGGTGTTGCCATGGTTCGGAATCGTCTAATCCAAAGAAAAAATAATGACCGGAAATGATAAGCACTTCGCGCTTTTTTAGTCGTTCATAAAGCTCTGCCGAGCTGATGGGCAGACCCTCGAACCACATCCAGAGGAACAGCGCGCCTTCTCGGGCGTGCACGCGGTAGGGTAGGGAACCGTCAAAAAATTCTTCAACCCACTGACGCGCTTGCTGAGATTTTTTGATGTAGAATGGTTTTACGATTTCATTGCTTAATGAAAGAATCTCACCACTGCGGACGAGTGGTTCCATCAGGGCTTGACCGACGTTGCCATTTGCTAGTCCTACAATCGCGCTCATGGAAGCGACACCAGCAGCTATATCCTCACGCGCTACCACAATGCCTGTGCGAGTTCCGGGAAGCCCGATTTTGGAAAGTGATAGCGTGAGGATAATATTTTCATTCCAAACTGGCGTCGTCTCTGTGAAGATAATGTTAGGGAATGGAGCACCGTATGCGTTGTCGATGATGAGCGGAATACCGTGTGCATTGGCGATGGTGGCAAGACGTGACATTTCGTTATCTGTGAGCACGTTGCCGGTCGGGTTCGTTGGGCGCGACACACAGATGGCTGCGATATCATCATCTACGTGTAGGTTATCGAAATCTACACGGTACTTGAAATCGTGCTCGCCTATTTTTTCGATCTTAGGTCTTACCGCACGAAAGATGTCAGATCCAACTGATTGATTGGCGTAGCCGATGTATTCTGGCACGAGTGGTAGGAGGATTTTTTTACTGCTACCGTCAGGAAACTTACCAGCGAGCGCGTTAAACAAAAAGAAGAATGCAGTTTGCCCGCCCGCGGTGATGGCAATATTTTTAGCACTGATATCCCAGCCGAAGCTTTGATTGAAAAGCTCGGCAAGCGCTGCAATGAATTTTGGATTTCCTCGTGGCGGATCGTAGTTAGAGAGAGTTTTTTCAAGTTCGCCGGGTGTGGAGAGGATCTCCTCCATTCGCTTACGCCAGAGTACATTTACTTCTGGAATGTGAGCAGGTTGCCCGCCACCCAGCATACGTATGTCAGGCCCGCCAAGCGCCAGCGCGTTGCCTAAATCATCCATTAATTCTTCAATGCCGCTGCCCACACACAGGCGCTGGCCGAATTCTGATAATTGATCACTCATCTTGCGTTAATTCTGCTGTATTGTGGCAGACGTGGTAATATCATCAATAGATTTCACGATGTTGGGACTCATCGTTTTGGATCCTCTACTTAGCCCGAACCGCAACTTTCCAAAGACTCAATTCTGTAAGAGATCAAAAACACCCCTGTAATCTCAATGGCTGGGTAATTGCCAATTTGGTCTTATCTAGCTTGATGAGTGACCAAGTGTTAACCTTGTCCGATGTTTCTTTATTTGCCTGGCGACATTCGAAATGTGGAATTGTCAAAATACTCTATTTTATCCCACGAACATGTGCTCACCGATTTCATCCTCAAGGTCAGCGAAATCATCCGCGTCGATACCAGCATCCCTAATGTTGCGTAGTGTTCTGCGGCTACCGCGCCGGCTGTTGGGACCGTTCACTTTATCAGCAACAGTGTCTACCACGGTGGGTGCAAGTGCAGCAACTGCAAGAGCAGCGAGTGTAAAAGCCACGGGGCGACGAGTATCGCGGTGCATTAAGTCACCAAGAAATACCCCTGCGGCCGCACCAAACATTGCTGGTGCAAACGAAGCGCTAGTTTCGATCCATGATTTTTCTGTTTCATACTGAGCCATATGCATAGATTACTCTTTGATGGATCAAAATGCAAAGAGGAAATTAGTGGAGTTTTTTACTCTTCCTGCTTTTCATGCCGTGGTAGTCGCACCATGCTTCGCGCATGTCCCAACCCGACACCAATCATTACGCTCTCATTCTCGCTGGTGGCAGCGGTACGCGTTTCTGGCCGCTCTCCAGGAATGCACGACCTAAACAGCTACTTAACCTATTTGGTGACACTACGCTACTCAATCAGACTATCACTCGGTTAGACGGGCTTGTGCCACGCGAAAATATCCTGATTCTAACTAATGCGCTTCAGGAGAAAGCTGTGCGTGAGATAGCATCTGAACTTCCGCCAGAAAATATTTTTGCCGAACCAGCAAAACGAGATACTGCACCAGCCGTGGCGCTCGGGGTGGCACTCGTTGCTGCCAGAAACCCAAACGCGACGATGATGGTGCTGCCGTCCGATCAGCTCATCAACGACACCGATGCCTACCAGTCCGTCATGCGAGACGCAATGACAGCGGCGTCTGAAAATGAGGCGCTGGTCACAGTCGGTATCAAGCCGACATGGCCATGCCCGTCGTTCGGCTACATTGAGCGCGGTGAACCCGCCAAGCTAGACACCACGCTGACGCACCACCCGCACGAGGTTGATCGCTTTCGCGAAAAACCAGCCCCCGATCTTGCACAAACGTTTTTGGATCAGGGGAACTTCGCTTGGAATGCTGGGATGTTTATCTGGTCGGTTGCTACAGTCACTGCCGAGCTTGCCGCCCACACGCCTGAGCTTGCTGACTTCATCTCTGAGATTCGCCAGTCAGATGATGTAAAATTTGCCGTGGCTGAGAAGTTCCCGCAGCTCACGCCGATTTCCATTGACTACGCATTGATGGAGAAGGCTAGTCGGGTGCTCAATATTGAGGCGACATTCGATTGGGATGACGTTGGCTCATGGATATCTGTGGCTAAGTATCTTGATCAACAAGGCGACAACAATAGCACCAACACACAGCTTGCTGAGATTGACTCCGAGAATAATATTATTTTCAACGCACGCAAGGGTAGTAAAGTTGCCCTGTTGGGTGTTGACGACCTTATTGTCGTGCAGACCGAGGACGCTTTACTCATTGCTAACCGCCATCAGGCGGATGCCATCAAAGACCTCGGTGCCCAGCTGCCTGACGATTTGCTTTAACATGCATGACGAACATCCAGTCCTAGCCATCGACCACGGTGATGCCCGTATCGGGATAGCTGCCTCCGATGCTGCTGGAATCATGGCGCACCCAGTGGAAACGATCCAGGTGCGCGAGGTAGATGCTATCCATCGTATCGCAGAGCTTGTCGCTGCACGTGGGGTGCGGCAAATTGTGTTAGGTTTGCCGTTACGCATGGATGGATCTGAAGGCGATGCTGCCGTGAAGTGCCGGTTATTTGGTGACAAAATTCGCGCTCGGCTTCCTGAGACACCCCTTCATTTTTGCGATGAAACGATGACCACCATGGCTGCTGCTGCAAAACTTCACCAGGCAGGAAAAAATGCAAAGCGCCAGAAAAGTATCATTGATCAAGCAGCCGCTGTAGAGATCTTGAATACTTGGATGGGATGGTGAGTGCACCATGTTTGCTGAGTTTGTTTTTTTAGCTGGCTGCTGGATATGAATGGCCCACTCGGTAAGGGCTTTTGAAAATCCTCCTTTCTTTTTGCAGAAATACCCTAAATAATATCAGTAAGCGGTGCTCGACTGGTAAGGCTATAACTTACAACTTTTTGTCTGTTCAATCGAAGCCGTTCAAAAACCACTATTTGCAACATGAACGAAAAACAAAGTCTCTCATTCTGGCAAATTTGGAATATGTCTTTTGGTTTTCTCGGTATTCAGTTTGGCTGGGGTCTACAAATGGCAAACATGTCATCGATTTATTCGTTCCTTGGGGCTAAGGAACATGAACTCTCACTGCTATGGATTGCGGCACCTCTTACCGGACTGATCATTCAGCCGATTGTGGGTTATATGAGCGACCGAACATGGACAGGGCTCGGGAGGAGGCGACCATATTTCCTCATAGGGGCAATCCTTGCGAGTATCGCGTTGGTGGCAATGCCTCATTCGTCAACGCTTTGGATGGCGGTCGGTTTGCTATGGATTTTGGATGCATCGATCAATGTCACGATGGAGCCATTTCGCGCTTTTGTGGCTGATAAGCTACCGGCGGAGCAACGTGCCAAGGGTTTTTCTGTGCAAAGCTTGTTTATTGGTCTCGGTGCTGTGATTGCTTCTGCGATGCCATGGTTGCTGATTAACTGGTTTGGCGTAGAAAGCGGAACGACTGAAGATGGTGCAATTCCCAAGGCGGTAATGATTTCCTTTCACATTGGAGCGGCCGCTCTGTTTGTTGCCGTGCTGTATACTATCATGACTACGCCTGAGTATCCTCCGGAGGACATGGAGGAATTTGAGCGAATGAAAGCGGATTCGCGGGGTATGGGAGGTTTTCTGGTGGAACTTGGCAATGGTATAGGATCGATGCCCAAAACGATGCGCCAGCTCGCGGTGGTACAGTTTTTTACTTGGACGGCTCTTTTTTGTATGTGGATTTACTGGACCCCTGCGATTGCACGCCAAGTTTTTGGTGGTGATCCTAGTAACGAAGCTGCTTGGAAAACCGTGATTGAAGAAGCCGGTGCCTGGACAGGTATCTGCTTTGCGACTTATAACTTGGTCTGTTTTGCTTTCTCATTTATCCTGCTGGCACTTTCCAGAAAGTTCTCATCGAAGATAATTCACCTCGTTTGCTTGATGATTGGTGGTGTAGGCTTGATCAGCGTCATGTTTGTTACCGACCAACAAATGCTACTCGTATCGATGACCGCCGTGGGCATTGCTTGGGCGTCGATTCTATCCATGCCTTATGCGATTCTCTCATCCGTGCTTCCTCCGGCCAAAATGGGATTTTACATGGGAGTATTCAATTTCTTCATTGTTATTCCACAAGTTATCGTTTCACTGACCATGGGTAAAATAGTTGGTAGCGTATTCGGTGGCGACTCCATGATGGCCATCATAATTGGTGGTGTTGCGATGTTCATCGCCGGTTTTTGTATGCTTATTGTCGATGAAGAGAGCAGTTTCTAAAAATGAAACACCTCCTACTTGCAATGATCCTGATGACGGGCACACTTGCCGCTGTGGAAAATCCTGCCCGCCCGCATATTTACCAGCTGATGGTTCGCCATTTCGGCAACATCGATGAGTCCCGGATGCCACACGGCACGATGGCTGAGAATGGTTGTGGTAAGTTCGATGACATTAACGATGCTGCCCTTGAGTCGCTGAAAGACCTTGGTATCAGCCACATCTGGCTAACTGGTGTGTTAGAGCAGGCGAGTTCAACGAGCTATCCAAACCGATCTGCCGATAACCCGATGCTTGTCAAAGGTAAGGCGGGTTCACCGTATGCGATCCGCGATTATTTTGATGTCTGTCCGGACTATGCGACTGATCCCGATAATCGTCTTGATGAGTTTCGTGCTCTACTCAAGCGTATGCATAAATATAAACTTAAGGCGGTGATAGATTTTGTGCCGAATCACGTTGCGCGTTCATATTCCAGTGACGTGCGGCCTGAATTATCGTTTGGGAAAGACGATGATACCGCTCAGTTTTATACGCCTGATAATAATTTTTTTTATCTCGGAGATTTGCACCAAGGCGGTGGTGCTCCACTCAGGCTACCAACCAAGAACGGTGCCATTCCTTATCCGCCGGAAAGCAAATTCGGTCGTGTCACAGGCAACAATGTGATTTCATGGACGCCGTCGATTAACGATTGGTTTGAAACGATCAAACTTAACTACGGCCACAACTTCACCGTCGGTCCGCCGCGTGACGATCTGCATCCACTGCCGAAGGAAAATACCAAACTTGATGAGACGCCGAACACCTGGCGTAAAATGGATGCTATTCTTGGCTATTGGCAGGAAATGGGCGTGGATGGATTTCGTGTGGATATGGCACATATGGTGCCGATGCACTACTGGAAGTGGCAGACCAAGCGGTGCCGAGACCGCGACGCGGATGTCTTTTTCATGGCAGAAGCCTATGATGACGATCCATCAAAACTCGTTGATGGGAATGTGCTCGATGCATTAATAGATTCTGGGTTTGACGCCGTCTACGATGATCCAAGCTACGATACCATCAAACATACTGTCGAAGGAGAGAAGTGGGCGAATGACATCGACGGGGCAGCCAATGTGTTTTCTCCTCGATTCCATAAGTCCCTTCGCTATGCGGAAAATCATGATGAAGTTCGGCTTGCTTCGAAACAAAATTGGACCGGTGCTGGCATGGGAATCGGGCGGCCAGTCTCAGCAATTCTCTTTGGCCTTGGGCGAGGTCCAATTATGCTCTACAATGGTCAGGAGGTAGGCGAAAAAGCGGACGGCGCTGAGGGGTTCAGTGGTGATGATGGGCGCAGTTCGATTTTTGATTACTGGTCGTTACCGTCGCTAACCCGATGGGTGAATGATCACCAATACGACGGCGCCAGACTGACAAAAGCACAGAAAGATCTGCGTGCCTATTACAGAAGATTGCTTAAGGTATGTGCCGAACCTGCATTCACTCGAGGAGATTTTTATGGTCTGAACCACGCAAACAAAGATAACGAGCAATACGGCCGCTTCAGTGGAGAAACCGTATCTGGTCGCTGGCTCTATTGCTATCTGCGACGTGACTCAAAATCGGGACAGGCATTTCTTGTGATCGCCAACATCCATCCGTCAAAAGACATGAAGGGCATTCGTATCATGCTTCCCGAGGATGCTATCCAATGGCTAGGCATCGATCTGGAACATAAAAACCAACTTACTTTTGCCGATCAGTTAGGGTCAAAACTCAAGATCGTTACGGCAAGCGATCGGCTATTTTCCGAGGGGGTCGAGATCAAGCGCTTTCCCGCAAAAACAGCGGTTTATCTGAAGTTGCACTAGCGAGGTGAGCACTTTAATTTACCCCCTACCGATTGACTCAATCAGATTCTAATATCTAACCACTGTTGTAACGTCTCGGCCGGATCGTTAGTTCGCATTAGGGTTTCGCCAACCAGTATTGCATTGGCGCCAGCTTCTAACACACGAAGGCAATCCGCCGATGTGCGAATGCCAGATTCGCTCACAAGCAGAACATCGTCTCCAACTTCGTCAGCGAGTTTCGCAGTGGTAGCGAGGTCAGTCTCAAAGGTTTTTAGATTACGATTGTTGATGCCAATGAGATCAGCACCAAGATCGATGGCGCGTTCCATTTCAGGCAGGTCATGCACCTCCACGAGCACATCGAGTTGGAAGTCCTTCGCTTCCTTGTAAAGACGGCTCAGTGTTTCGTCGTCCAATGCCGCAACAATTAATAGAACGGCATCAGCACCCGATATGATGGCCTCGTAGATTTGGATCTCGTGCCGGATGAAGTCTTTACGAATCAGAGGAATATTAGAAATAGGAGATATTTTTGTTAGGTCTGCAAGCGACCCCTTAAAGTATTTTTCATCAGTCAGCACAGACATGCAGCTGGCGCCACCATCGAGATACATACGCGCTTGGCGGGCAGGATCGAAGTTGGGATCGATCACGCCGGCCGATGGGGATGCATGCTTTACCTCCGCAATGATACCAAGACGGTCCGGTCCAAGGTCCAGAGCTGAACGGAAGCCCCCGAAGTCGTTGCGTGATAGCGCGGCTGCTCGGTATTTTTCCAGATGAGGCAGGATTGCCTCCACCTCGGCAAGCTTGTGATCCATGATCTCGCTAAGAATATCCATAGGGGTTCTTTAATTTCCAAAATTTAAAATCCAAATACCAAGTTACAAAATACGCATTTTTTTCTAAAAATTGGCTTGTCAGTAGATTATCGCGGTGTAATTAACACCTCCCTGCGCCTAGCTTACAACATTTGGTGCAAAAAACAACACTCATGCGGGTGTAGCTCAGTGGTAGAGCGCGACCTTGCCAAGGTCGATGTCGAGAGTTCGAATCTCTTCACCCGCTCCATTTTTCTTAAAAGCCTCCCTCGTCTAGGGGGGCTTTTTTTGGCCTCCACCAAATTTTGGGCGAAACCGAATCATTTAAATGCTAAATAAAAAAACCAGCTCGTCATTTAGTATCAATATGCCTCTGCTTTCTAATCAGCGGCCTCCCCATGTACGTCCCCAGAAATTTTTATAGGTGTGTATTTTATAACGCAAATCAGTTGCATTAGTTCGTTTTGGAGTTAATAACAGCGCCAACAACTTCTAAGACCGATGGAGATTTTAGCTGACAATTCAGATTTTAAGAATCATTCAAAAGTGGATCGCATAGGAATTTTTGCCTCTATTCTATGTGCCGTCCATTGTGCTTTGACGCCTGTCTTGTTGATTATGCTGCCTACGTTTGGCAAAGCATGGGCGCACCCTTCGACGCACTGGGGTATGGCTTTAGTTGTGATACCCATTGCTATTTTTATGATGCGCAAAGGCTACAAGACGCACTCAAAGAAGTGGATTTTAGTGGTTGGTAGCCTTGGAGTTGCTTTTATAATTGCAGGTGCAATTCTGCCATACATCGAGCTTGGTGATAGATCCACAAATACTGAGCAAGCTCAGAGCGTGGCATCGACAACATCTGGGACAGAGGAGAGTAATTTGACAGAGGCTGCAGCCCCAGGATGAGGATCAGCCATGAGTATGGAAGCAGGTGCTTCCAGTTCGGCTGTCTGCGTAGATGCGTGTTGCCCATCAATTGTTATTGATGAGCAGGGTGAGAAGTCTTTGAATATTCCACCTGCTAGTATCGTAACCACTTTGGGTGGTTTATGTCTAATAGCTGTGCATGCAGGGAATTTGTGCAGTTGCTGTTCCACTTGTAGGCGTAAGAAAAAATTGTGCCCGGTGGATGTCTAATGTGTGGCGATGATCAAAAGCTCAGGATATTGTTAAAAGACTGCGCAAACGGCTTTTACCAGCAGATGTATTTTCTCGGTAAGGATGTCATCCATGCCAGGGGAAACCAGCTACAAGCTTGTGGGTTTTGTAAGTCCCCGTCTATGGGGTTGAAGGGAACGAGTTGTTACACACTCGAATCCAAGTTTGGGGTGATTCAGCTCTATGGTTCATGTGCTGGTTGCTATAATAAGTCATCTCGTATTGTTTTTTTGAGAAAACAATCTCGCTTCTATCGCTGGCTTCCGGAGCATAGGCTTGTTGCTGGGCAATGGTCGCAAAGATGCATTTGTTTGGATGATCCCGATGTTATGCTCGAATCTGTGATGCCATTGCTGACGTGGTGGGTTACTTATGAAAAGTGGATTGAGGAGCGTTTTGGGACAGCATACCGAGAGCAATGTTTTTCGGATTGGAGTAAAATAAAAGGAAGAGCTGCCTGGCTTGCTCCTGTCTCGGCCATCAACTGGGTGAAGCAATTCGTTGAACAAGGAGTGAATCATGTGCGGCCAAAACATTTCATCTAAATGAAACTTCCTTACATTCCGCAGATTGTTGCTGCGCGCCCCGTCATTCTATTAACCGGTTTTCTGGGTGCTGGTAAAACCACTTTTCTGAGACAGCTGTTACTAGCCACACAGAAGGCTGGAGTTTCTGCAGATGTTATCCTCAATGACTATGCTGATGCTAAATTGGATAGCGCGACTTTAGAAGGTTTGGCCGCCAGCATTGAACCTCTAACTGCTACATGTGCCTGTTGTGAAGGGCTTGATTATTTATTAAAACTATCGATGAAGTCAGCTGAATCGGAATCTGATGTTCTACTCGTCGAGTTGAATGGCACGGCCGATCCAGTTCCGATTGTGGAATCATTCACTCTCATGGAAAATAAACTGCAACTGCATCCCCGGTGGCAAGTTTGCATTATTGATGCCCGACACTTTGGTCAGCGCGGCGCTTACAGGGATATCGAGGAGCTACAACTCCAGACGGCTAGTCATATTTATTTTTCCCATTTGAGTGGAGCTAAGCCTCCTGAGGACGTTCTCGGAAAAGTTAGAGAGATGAATCCTTATGCTACAGTTGTGAGTAAGGAAGAGTTCATAAAAATGGTTTTAGCTAAGGTCAAAGCTAAGAAGCATATCCTAACAGGAGAAAATTCAGAAAATAATTCCAAGATTAGTAAAATATCTGACAAACATCACAAAACTCATGAATTTACAGCATGTCAAATTTTGCTGCCACATGCCGCCCCCGAAGGTATTATCAAAAATTGGTTGGAGGATATTCCCTCGGGAGTGATTCGTGTAAAAGCTCTGATGGGGATCACGGGAAAACCGGGTGCCCGTTACCTGTTCGAGCGTGTGGCGGATGTAGTGTCGAGAGATCCGCAGGAAGTCTTATTGGGAAAAAATGTGCCTAACTCGGCGATATTGATTGGTCCGGATCTAGATTTAGGCGCACTCCAGAAGTTAGCAGAAAATCATTTAAATGGCTGATGCCGATGATTGTTTACCTATGATAAGTAAACAATACTCATTTGCTCCATTACTTGCAGATATGATTTCAGATCAATAGCCTTTTGTCGGAGCTATGAGCGAATTGACAGGGTTCAACATTTAACCGATTCGAGAACATCTATAGCATTTTTTTTGGAGTAACAGTCCTTGTGTAGTCATTTGAGGGTGAAATAACTTAAAATTTATATGGCATGGTTGAAATTTTATGGATGGAATAGCGTAACAAAAAAACATTTAACGTTCACTATTGATCGTTTACAAAGTTGGGAACAAATATTTTCAAACCACAAAAATCACGAAACATATGAAAAAATTGCATTTATTATACACCATCATAAGCGTTGGGTTTTTCTTAACTCCCATTCATGCACGCACATGGACCAGTGCTGATGGTTCTAAAACCTTCGTAGCCGATCTCAAATCCTACGATGAAAAAACCGGAAAAGTAGTCGTCAAGAAACTCAACGGCGCAACGATGAGATTCCAGCAATCGATCTTGTCAGCTGAGGATATTGAATATCTGAAGTCCGAGGGCGTTAAGCTGAAGGATCAAGCTGCGGGAACATCCAATACTGCCATCAAAGATGTGCCTGATGTCCTTCCCGATCCTGATGGGAAAGAGGCGGACACAAGCAAGCCAGTGCAGGTTTTTGTCATGATGGGCCAATCCAACATGCTTGGTTTTGGAAATGCAGGTGCTCTCAAAGGAACTGCCGGGGAAAAATACCCCTACCTTGTCGATGATGCAGGTGCCTGGAATGTGCGCAAGGATGTGCGTAACGTATTCTTCTGTATGGGAGGATTAAGATACAATGATTGGCTAACCGCTGGCAATGGTAATGGCAGTGGGAAGTTTGGCCCAGAAATCGGTATTGGGAATTACCTGGGTCATGCGATTGACGCCCCAGTCATGATCTTGAAATCATGTGTGGGCAATCGTGCTTTGGGTTGGGACTTACTGCCACCGAGTGCAGATGGCACTGGAGCCAAAGGTCAATCATATCAAGGGGACTCGGAATACGGGAATCGACAAGTCAGTGAAAAAGCCAAAGCAGCGAAGGGCTGGTATGCAGGACTTCAGTATGATCAAGACGTGGGTGCTGCCCAAAATGCGCTCAAGGATTTGGCGAAGTATTACCCCGGTGCTACGAAATTCGAAGTTGCGGGATTCTTCTGGTGGCAGGGAGCCGCTGAAGGGAAGGGAAATGTGGGTACATATGATAAGAACCTAGCATTTCTCTTCAATGATCTGAAAAAGGATTTTAATGCCCCAAACGCCAAGTTTGTTTGCGCTACTTTGGGTGAGCATGACAAGGGTGCAACTCTGTCTCAAAAGATGTTTGCCTTTGCTAAGAAAGAAAAAGATGCCGAGGTTTTCTATTCGAAACCTGTCTCTAAGGGCGGTGCCAACGGCCACTACGGTGGTGATCCAGATACCTATATGAAAGTAGGAGAAGGCATGGGCAAGCTGATGATCGAATTGCTTGCCGAGTAGAGCATGGGGTTATCGAAAATAACTTGATAATGCGGTTTGGCACAGAGCTGAGCCGCTTTTTCTCTTATTTTCTTCCTGCCCGTACACGCTCGCCAACTTCTTGACATCTATATGTGTAGGCTGACGTGAGAAATTTTGAATATTATAATTTCCATGTATATGGCAATCAGATCAATTGCTTTGCGCATATTAATCTCAAAATGTCTCACAAGAAATTTGTCGGGTTAGCGCTGACTAATGGATGAAAATCAATACGTATATTATTAAATATGAACTTTAGTGCATGCCTTAATCGTTTTATTTTTACTACAGCAGCAGTGACGATTGTATCGCTTGCTGAGGTGGGTTTGGCGAAGGGATTTCCCTCGGGCAAAGCCGGATTTGAATCGCACGTAAAGCCATTTTTTCAAACCCACTGTGTTGAGTGCCATGGGCCGGATAAAAGCAAAGGCAAGATCACTGTGCATAGCCTTGATGGTGACCTAGCGGCAGGTCAGGAACTTGAACGGTGGGAGCATATTCTTGATGCCCTTGAGCATGAAGACATGCCGCCAGAGGAAGAGGATCAGCCGAGTGCCGAAGATCGCGCTGCCATGGTGAAGTGGATTGAGTCGGGGCTACGTGACTACGTCAAAAAGGCGAGTAAGGTCGCAGTTGAAACCACCACACGCCGACTGACGAACATTGAATATCAGAACACGATGCGTGATTTGTTAGGGTTCGAGTTGGAGCTAATCGACGACCTGCCTGTGGATCCTGACAAGCCATACCATTTCAACAACACTGCATCGTTCATGATGGTCGGGCCAGATCAACTAGTCCGCTATAAAGAGGCCGCGAGCAAGGCGATGGCCAGTGCGATCGTTGATCCAGAAAAACCAAAAATTCACCGAACCAGCGCAAAGTGGGAGCACGGTAAACCTGGTAAAGGCGGATTGACCAGAGCTGAGATTGGTATCTATCAGGGACCCGGTATGGGGAGTAAAACCGTCGGTCTAAAAAGCTGGCCCAAAACTGGTGAATTTAAAATCCGTGTCAAAGCATCAGGAAACATACCTGCTGAGTTTAAGGAGGTGCCGCTTAGGCTGGTAATTGGAACCAGTCTCCGGCATGATTCAGGATCTGGAACCTATCAAGAAGTGGGTGTCATTCATCTGAAAAACACACCAGATAAGCCTAAGGAGTTTGAATTGCGCGGTCGTATTGAGAACATCCCGGTGCAACCATCTGTAACACATCGGAACAAGGTGCTGCCCCCGAGTATCACAATCACCGCTCAGAATATTTTTGATAATGGTGAACTCAACGATCATCGTAAGAGTGGCTTCGATGCCTCATGGAGCACGGAGGCTCCTCGCGTGGTTCTCGAGTCGCTCGACTTTGAGGCACCAGTCGCTGAGGTTTGGCCGCCGGAGCACCACACCCGTATTCTCTTTGAATCGCCACTGCGTAAAACAAACTCGGGAAAGTATGCATACGAGGTCATTAAGCGCTTCATGACCCGAGCGTTTCGACGTCCTGTCGCGCGGGATGAGGTCGATCACTTTTATCGCGTTTACAAAATCTACGATGCTGAGTTCGATACCCTTGAGCAGGCGATGCGTGAGACTCTGGCCATGGTATTGATTTCACCGCAGTTTCTTTATCACACGGTGATTGATGCTGCTGCTGCTACCAAGCCGTACGAGCTCGCCTCTCGCCTCTCCTATTTCCTCTGGGGAAGCATGCCTGATAAGGAGCTATTTGAGCTCGCTGCCTCAGGTAAGTTAAGTGATCCCGCCATCATAGCGAGCCAGACGCGCAGACTCCTCGCCGATGATCGTGCTGAGAGTTTTGTTAAGAATTTCACCACTCAGTGGCTGAGTATCACCAAGGCTAAAACGGTGAACATCAATCGCGACCTGTTTCCCCGTTTTCTCTACACCGTGCACCTGGGCGAGCGGCGCGGCCAGGAGCAGCTATTCCGCCCAACTATCCGCGACTACATGATCGAGGAAACGATTGGTTTCGTGGGAGAGCTGATCAAAAATAATGCAAGTGTGATGAATATCGTGGAGTCGGATTTTGCCTACCTCAACGAGCCGCTTGCCGTGCATTACGGTGTTGAAGGTGTCTACGGTTTGAAGCACCGCCCGGTGAGGATTAAGCCCGAGCACCGCTTAGGAGGCTTGTTGACCCATGGCTCGGTTCTTGTTGGTAATTCTACCGGATCAGCACCTCATACCATCTACCGTGCGGTGTGGCTGCGTGAGGCAATCCTCGGTGATGAAGTTAAGCCGCCCCCTGCCGAGGTGCCGGCACTCGCTGATTCTGCTGGTGATTCAGCTGAGGAATCGGTCACGATCAAGGACCTGTTAGCACTGCACCGGACCAAGGAGAGCTGTGCCGATTGTCACGTCCGTCTCGACCCATGGGGTATTCCATTCGAACGTTATAGTGCGATTGGGAAATTCCAGCCGATGGTGCCAAAAGATGGAACTAGGGTAAGGGGTTTCAGCCTAAAGGCCGATAAAACGCTTGATGGATATAATAAGTATCTGAAAAAAATCTTCAATATAGAGGTTGATGCGGCCGCGCGTGTGCCTCACGGCCCCATGGTCGATGGTATGCCAGAGCTGAAGCGGTATTTGATTAAGAATCGTAAAAAGGATATTGTTAAAAACGTGATCCGTCGGCTGATGACTTACGGTATAGGTCGGGAACTCACTTATCGCGATCGATTTGAAGTTGAAAAATTACTGAAACAGGCGAAGGAAGATGAATACAAACTTCAGGACATAATCGTATCCATCTGTCAGAGCCCCACATTCACTGGCGAAAAACCTAAAAAATAATCATCTCATGAAACAGAAATCCTGGCATATCAATCGACGCGAATTTATTAAAGGCGGCGGCGTTGCCTTAGCGCTTCCACTGCTCAATGGCATGTCGTGGGGCAAAGCGGCAGCAGGCAAGGCACTGCCAAAACGTATGGTCGTGAGCTACATCGCCTATGGTGTCTACGAGCCAAAAAATAAGGATGGTTCGCACCACGACTGGAATTGGTGGCCGTGCAAAGACGCCGGCCCACTTACCTTTAACAAATCAGCAGCTCCTTTCGAGCCACTAAAAGACTCCGTGAGTTACATCCGCGGCCTTGAGCACGCAGGTGGCGTCGGAATGGGTGGCCACAGCAGTGGTGACGTTTTTGCGACCGGTGCTGATATGTCTGTCACTGAAAAAACCAACAACATCTCCGTTGATCAGCTCGCCGCGAAAGTGAGTGGCCACAAGACCCGCTACGCGTCACTCGTGTTAGGCACCGAGGGCGGAACTGGCTCGTATGGCAGTGCCAAAACACTCTCTCACTACGGGCCTGGACGCCCCATTCCGTCGATGCACCGACCCCAAGAGATTTTTAACCGACTCTTCAACCCCTACGCAGGAAAAGGTATCGAGCAAGTGCGCGCTGACCTCAAGCGTGAAGCGAGTGTGCTCGATCTAATGATGGATGACTCGAGACGACTTCAGGGCCGGCTTGGGAAAGAAGATCAGCAGAAGATGGAAGAGTATCTTGATTCCATAAGGGCCCTTGAAAAACGTGTTGAACGCACCAGCCAGTGGACTCACCAACCGCTACCAAATGTCGATACCAAGGGGCTTAACCTTGAGGTTTCCCACAAAGAGCCGCAGGAATACACGCGCTGTATGTATGACCTACTCTACCTTGCCTTTCAGACCGATTCCACACGCTTCGCCACTCTGATGTTAGAAAGTGAGCAATCCAGTGGCAGCGAAATGTGGAATTATGCGAACTACGTGCTTGGCTACAAGGGTGCCACCCACGACATCGCCCACAAGCGACCCACCGAATCCGGAAAGTGGGACAACTGGCGCGCCAAGCAGCATGCCTATTTCCTAGAGCGCCTTAAGAATACGCCAGAAGGCGACAGCAACATGCTCGACCAAACGGTGGTCGTCTGGGGATCCGCTCACCCGCACGCATCACACAGCACGAAGAATTACCCAATCCAAGTCGCGGGTGGGAATGCGCTTGGCTTTAAGCACGGTAACCTGCACTCTTTTGAAGGTAAGAAAAAAGTGCCGCTGTCTAATCTGTATGTCTCAATGCTTAATGCCGTCGATGCCCCGACAAAGCAATTCGCAGATAGCACGGGTGAGATGAAAGAAATCAGAGCCTGAGCTCTCCAACTAGCATGCTGAAACTATTAATTAAAAAATCCCTATTCATACTCCTCTGCCTGACGTTGCCTGCGGTAGCGGATGTGAAGATCGAAAAGGGAGAGAAAAAACTCCCGCTTAAGGGCGAGTCCTTCAAGTTGAACGGTCGTGATGCTTTTGTGATTGTTCCGGAAAAGGCCAAGGCAAACACTCCATGGGTTTGGTATGCGCCAACGCTTCGGGGTTTGCCATCCAAAGCGGAGGTCTGGATGTTCGAAAAGTTCCTCGCCAAGGGGATTGCCATCGCCGGTATCGACGTTGGTGAGTCCTACGGTAGCCCGGATGGGCGCAAGCTGTTTTCTGATCTCTATCAGCACCTAACAACAACGCGAAAGTTTGCCAAGAAACCCTGCCTGCTCGCACGCAGTCGCGGCGGGCTGATGCTCTATTGCTGGGCGGCGGAAAATGTCGATAAAGTAAGTGGCATCGCTGCACTTTATCCCGTCTGTAATCTGGAAAGCTACCCAGGACTCGAAAAAGCCGCCGGTGCCTATAAAATGACTGCTGCAGAACTTCGTGATGCTCTGCCTGATCACAACCCGATCGACCGCATCAAGTCACTCGCCGAGGCCGGTGTGCCTATCCTACATTTTCAGGGAGATAACGATAAGGTGGTGCCCCATGATGAAAACACAAAGATTCTTGTCCAACGATACAAAAAATTTGGGGGCCCCGCTGAAGTGGTTCTCATCAAAGGGCAGGGGCACAACATGTGGAAAGGCTGGTTCGAGTCGCAAAAACTAACCGACTTCGCCATCGCGCGTGCGCTAGGTGAGAAACTTGCCCCGCTGGAAAAACTCAGAATGCTGGGAATTAACATCAACCGCGAAAAACGCTACGTTGATTTGGATGCCAGAGTCTGCCTCAAGGAGGGGGCGTTGGAGCTCGTTGTCTGCACCTCTGGCACTAAAGAGCACGAAGCTATTTTTGTCGTCGAAGCCCGTCCCGTGCTTATCCATGCCGCCCTCTTGCTCGTTGGTGCTAATCCAGGTAACCCGGCAGGACGCCGGAAGTTAGAACAAGGTGGTTGGATCGATGTGCCACCCAGAGGTGGAGAAGTAGATGTCTCCGTGGTATTCAAGGATGCCGATGGTAAGGAAAAGGAAAGCCCGCTTCAGAATTTCATGGTGTCCACAGCTGACCCAAATAAAAAATTTCCTACCAGCACATTTCTTTTCGCCGGCTCCCGACTCATCCCTCAGGAAAAAGGTCCAAACATCTACCTCTGCGAGCAAAGCGGCAACGTCATTTCACTTTCCACCTTCGGCGATGAATTGCTTTGTCTTCCAGAACGCCATGGTCATGAGAACGGTGCTCTGCTCTGGGAAGTCGTTGGTGAGAATCTTCCTAAGTTAGGAAGCAAGGTCAGCCTGCGCCTCCGTCCTAAGTTTGCAAAAGCAAAGTAAATCAGCCCGTCTTACCCCTCCTTCCTCTCCCTATAATCCGTCGGGCTACAACCGTGCGCACGCCGGAAAAAACGTGCCAGCTCCTCGGTGGAGGAAAATGCCATTTCATAACAAATCTCCTTGATGCTCAGTCTTGTGTCGAGCAGCAGGAATTCCAGTCTCTCGATCCTGATCCGCTTGATCATCTCCTTGACGGTCATGCCCGTCTGGTTCCGGAACTCCTGCCGGAACGTCGACAGGCTACCAGTGGTGCAGTTGCTTTCCACCTCTCCCGCTTGGAGTGCATTATGGGGTGCCTCCTTCCTGATTAAAAGAACCGCCTTTTGCACAGGCCCCGTGAACGACAGCACCACCCCGGTGGACTCACGCTCACGGATTTCACTTCCCGGGACGATGACGTGCCGGGGCACCTGTGGCATGCCACGGAGCATCTTGTCCAGAGTGGCCGCAGCCTCGTAACCGACCCTCTCACTCGGGTAATCAATCGTCGACAAGGGAGGAAAGCACGTCAGTGCGAGAATGTCGCTATAGCCTGCGCCAAGCACGCAAAATTCCTCGGGTATTCCCCATCCAGCCTTCTCGGCGAGAGTTAGGACGTTGGCAGCCACTCTGTCTTTGGCAAAAATCCCACAAGGCCTAGGCAGATGCTCTAACAGAGGTTTGAGGATCTCAGCGATTCGTGCCCTATGTTCCACTGGGAAAATAAGATCCTCTGCAAGCTGGTGGAGCTGCACCCGGCCGCCTGCCTTGGCAAACTCAGTGACCAGACCACGCTGCCAACACCTCGAATAACTCATTCCCAAATCCCCAATATAAGCAACATCCTTCAGCCCGAGTCCGGTAAAATACCGGCCTGCCCGACGCCCAATTTCCACACTGTCCGCCACCACTCTAGGTACTCCCTTCTGCGCGTTCTCTGTGCTGAGTACCACCAGTGGCACATCTCTACGCTTGAATACCCCGGCCTCGTCCTCGACCGGGCGGAACAGGATAGCGCCGTCGTACTCTTCATCTTCAGTCTCGATACCGCTTGTTTTCATGCCAAAAAACTCCCCCTCACAAAGCAAACGCCACGGTCGCCAGTGCTCGCGCTGATAGCGCAAGATGCCCTGCAACACGGCTTCCGTAAACGTCGACCATTCCGGTAGGCGGACTCGTATCAACAGGTTCTCTTTCATTTCTGACACACTTTATTGACTAAAATAGAATATGAAAGTTCTTTTTTAATGTGGGCTGAGAGTTAGTTTCCAGTATCAACTATCAAGATAAACCAACAACAACAACAACATGAAAACAAAGATACCTCTCGCTGTGCTCACTGCCGCGCTCTCCGCTCTCGCCATGCCAGCCGCGTCAGCCGCATTGCTCCAGATCGACTTGGGCAGCTCAGGCGGATCAGCGACCGGCTGGGACGTGTTCACCACGAGCGTCACAGATGCATCCGTCACGGACGTGAACAGCGTCGACAACGACGTCACCTTGTCGATTGGCGCTATCGGTGGGCTCGGCAATGTCGCAGGTGTTGCCGGCGGCACCCCTATTGACGGTATAAACGTGGCTTCCGAGGCATGGGATGATTACATTTGGGGGCCTGGAAATGGTTCGGAAATTCTCTTCGAACTCAAGAACCTGGACGCAGGGGACTACAACGTCTCTGTTTTCATGGGCCGCAACAACACCCAGTTTGGACGGATCTGGGCTGGCACGCTCGGTGATGATCCCGGCTCCGAGAATACCGGCGACTACGGCTTCGGAAGTTCGACGGTCGGCGTAACGGTCGGCGCTGGAGACAGCCTTTTCTACGTCCACCAGGAAGACAACACCGGCGGCACTAGCGGGTTGATCGTCAACCCCGTCCCCGAGCCCTCGTCAGTAGCCCTGCTGAGCCTTGGCGGACTCGCCCTCATCCTTCGTCGCCGCAAGTAGACGTGTTACCTTGATACATTCAAAAAATCTCTGGCGGACCTCGTTTCCGCCGGAGATTTTCCTTTTTTACGATCGAGCCTGCTGGCAAGAAAGGGATCATTGAAGCGTATAATTCGAAGCCGAAAAATGCATATCCTCTCAACTACATGTAAATTCGCCCTCGTGGCGGGCTTGCTCCTGCACGCGCAGGATGTATGGGCGGAACGTGCGCACCTCGAATTCAACCGCGATATCCGCCCGATTCTTTCCGACAAATGTTTTGCCTGTCACGGATTCGATGCCAAAACCCGGGAGGCTGATCTACGTCTGGACACGGCGGAGGGCGCATACGCACTGAGGGATGGTGTGCAGGCGATCAAACCCGGTTCCCTCGACCACAGTGAGGTTTGGAAACGCATCACCAGCACCGATGCTGAAGAATTGATGCCGCCGCCGGACAGCAACAAGCAGCTCACGGATCGCGAAAAGAATCTGCTCAAACGCTGGATCGAACAAGGAGCGGAGTACCAACCGCACTGGGCACTGGTGCCACCACGTAAGCACATACCGTCAGAAAGTGCTTTGACGATTGCCAAAGGTCAGCCAAACCCAATTGACCGATTTATCCAGACGCGACTGAAGGAGAATGGCCTAACACATTCCCAGGAGGCGGATCGCGTGACGCTTGCCCGCCGCGTCACGCTCGATCTAACAGGTGTTCCGCCGTCGCCGTCAGAGCTCGATGCTTTTTTAAACGACAAGGCACTTGGTGCATACCAGCGGCTGGTCGACCGCTTGATGTCGACGCGTGACTACGCCGAACGCCGTGCCCAGGATTGGCTCGATCTGGCGCGCTATGCCGATACGCGTGGGTTTGCCGATGACAAGATGCGTGCGATCTGGCCGTACCGGGACTGGGTGGTGCGTGCGCTGCATCGGAACATGCGCTTTGACCAGTTCACCATCGAGCAGCTCGCCGGTGACATGCTGCCGAACGCGACTGCCGAGCAGCGGCTAGCAACCGGATTTCACCGCAATGCACCGCAGGCCAAAGGCATGACTTATCCTGTGGAGGAATACCGGCTCAAGGGAGTGACCGATCGGGTCAATACTACCGGCAAGGTATGGCTTGGCCTAACCATGGAGTGCGCCGAGTGCCACGATCATAAGTTTGATCCGATCAGCCAGCGCGACTACTTCTCGCTGTTTGCCATTTTCAATAACACGAAGCACCAAGGGAAAGGCTTCAAGCAGGGTGGACCGACGATGAAGTATGTACCAGCTCAGGGAGGTCAGGGCAAGGGGAAGGAGGTCTCGGTGCCGGTGATGGAGGAGCTTGCCCAAGCACGGGAAACATTTATCCACCTGCGCGGAAATTTTCTCAGTCGCGGCGACCAAGTTTCGCCAGGGGCGCCGGAAGTCTTGGTGGCTGACGGGAATGCTCAGCCGAAGAACAGGCTCGAGTTCGCACGCTGGCTGGTCAATGGCAAGAACCCACTGGTCGCGCGGGTGGTGGTCAACCGCTTCTGGCAAAGTTACTTTGGAAACGGCCTGGTGCGCACGCCAGATGACTTTGGCTCGCAGGGCGAGCTACCCACCCATCCCGAACTGCTCGACTGGTTGGCATCCGAGTTCGTCAGCAGCGGCTGGGACATGAAACACATCAACCGCCTGATCGTCACATCCGCCACCTACCGGCAGTCGACCCGCATCACGCCGCAGCATCAGAAAAAAGATCCGGGAAACCGACTACTCACCCGCATGCCGCGAGTTCGCTTGCCCGCCGAACAAATCCGCGACCAGGCGCTTGCTGTTAGTGGTCTGCTGAAGCCATACGCTGGTGGTTCCGCTGTATTCCCTCAGCAGCCTGACAACTATTGGGAAGACCGTGACCTGCCCGGGAAATGGAAGATGAGCAGCGGCGATGACCTTTTCCGCAAGAGCCTCTACATCTACTGGCGGCGCATGGCGCTGCACCCGACGATGGAGCTGCTCGACGCTCCAGCCCGCGCCGTTTGCGTGGCAAAACGAAACTCGGCGAACCTGCCGACGCAGGCGCTTGTGACCCTGAATGCCCCTGTCTTTGTCGAGTCCGCCCGGCATTTAGCACAGAGGCTACTAACAGAGGCCGAAAGTCATGAGGCCCGACTTGATCTTGCCTTCCGGCTTTGCCTAGGTCGGCTGCCCACATCCACCGAGAAAAAGCAATTCTTACAATTCATCAATACCCAGACCGCCCGCTACATAAAATCCGAGTCCATTGAGCTCGATGTCCTCACCAGTTTGGCCACCGTGCTCTTGAACCTTGACGAAACCATCACCCGGCCATGACCGACCACCAAACATCATCGGCGGACATGACACGCCGTTCGTTCCTAGGGCGTTCCGCCTGCGGCATTGGGTCGATCGCCCTTTCCTCGCTGCTTAACGGCAGACTGGCGGCAGGTCAGGGGAGTTTATCGAGCTGTCACCACACCCCGAAAGCCAAGCGCGTCATCTTCCTCTTCATGGCCGGTGGGCCGTCACACATTGATCTTTTTGACCCAAAACCGAAACTCAATGAGCTCGACGGCAAGACGATTCCGCAGGAACTGCTCAAGGATCATCAGCAGTTCGCCCTGATCCGCGGCACACCCAACCTGAAGGGGTCGCCCTACACATTCAAAAAGCACGGACAGTCCGGCATCGTCATGTCCGAACTGCTGCCGCATCTCTCGAAGGTGGCTGACGAGCTGACGGTGATCCGCTCGATGCACACCGATACCAACGTGCACGATCCCGGGGTGAATTTTATGAATTGCGGAACCTTGTTAGGTGATCGACCCACCCTCGGTGCCTGGGCATCCTATGGGCTTGGCTCCGACAACGAGGACCTACCTGCCTACACCGTGCTGACCTCTGGCGTCAGCGACGGTCAACCGCTACTACAGAGCTTCTGGGGAAATGGTTTTCTCGATTCCCGCCACGCCGGTGTGCCATTCCGCAACAGCGGCGCTCCCGTGCTCCATCTTGGAAATCCGAAGGGCGTAACCAACGAGGATCGCCGCCGCGAGCTTGATCTGATCCAGTGGATGAATCACCGCCAGCATCAGGCGATTGGTGATCCCGAGATTGCCGGACGCATCGCGTCCTACGAGCTTGCCTTTCGCATGCAGGCCAGCGTGCCCGAGCTCGCCGATCTGAGTAAGGAGTCGGATAAGACGATGGAGCTCTACGGTGCTGATCGGGTGAAGCCATCCTTTGCCCGCAACTGCCTGATGGCGCGCCGACTTGTCGAGAGTGGTGTTAGGTTTGTTCAGCTCTACGACCGGGGCTGGGACTCACACACGGATATGAACCGCGAGCATCGCCGACAGTGCACCGCGGCCGATCAGCCGATTGCCGCGCTCATTACCGATCTCAAACAACGCGGCCTGCTCGAAGACACCCTCGTCGTCTGGGGCGGCGAGTTTGGTCGCACACCCGTCGCTCAGGTCATGGGTAAGACCTGGGGGCGTGATCACCACCCGCACGGATTCACCATGTGGATGGCAGGTGGCGGCATGAAACCGGGCCTAACTTACGGCACCACCGATGAATTTGGCTACCACGCCACCGAGAACAAAGTGCATGTCCACGACCTCCATGCCACCATCCTGCACCAGCTTGGAATCGACCACAAACGCCTCACCTTCCGTAGCCAAGGCCGCGATTTCCGCCTGACCGACGTGCACGGCCACGTCATCAAGAATCTGCTGGGATAACACGCGGCCCTAATTAACGAAACCTTTACCTGACTGTACAAATGGTATTATTCCTCGTGCAGGTAACGACGAACACTATGACGGATGTTGAGAATCCTCACTGTGTTTTCGTGGATAGTGAAAATGACACGTTGTTGGGAAGGGTATTTTTGGAAAAGCAGTTGCCGTAACTCTTTATTTCCCCATTCGTTGATATTTGGCATCGTTGTGGGGTTGTTACAGAATAGCCATCCCAACTTACCACTCCACAAACCCCAGCGTGCATGGTATGCACCAGCTCGAAATGAGCGACCTGCCCTATCACCACGATTGGAAACCACAGTTCGAGACCTCTCTTGGATTGCAGGTGAAGTGGTTTGGGCGCTGGGGTGATGATCCAGATTGGTCGATTGAGCCATCGCGACTTGCTTCGGATTTGATTTGTTTCTTTTATTTGGAGAAGGGGCAGTGTGAAGCCGTGGTCAATGGAGTGTCGGTTCCCCTACGACCTGGAGAACTTCTGGTTTTGCGAGGTGGGGATGTTTTTTCATTCAGCCAGCACGAATCAAAATACCAGACGAGCCTGTCGGCCTGCCTATCACTCCATCGAGGTGACAGTTCTAACGTGCTACTTCACCACGCCTATGAGCGGCATTATCGACTGAATGACAGGAAGTCCTATGAGCGTCGGTTTCGTGACGTTCTTGCAAAATTGGATACCCAAAGTCGCTGGCGCAATCTGCATGTGACGAGTGCTCTTTTCCAATGGTTAGCGGAACTTCAGGAAGCGCTCGATCCCGACTCTGGCACAGCAGAGGGCAATCCGAAGACGATCCACCACGTGCTCACTGCCCAGGAATGGGTTCAGCAACGCCTGCATGATAACATCACGGTGGCTGACTGGGCTGCGGCTTGTCACCTGAATGTGGATTATTTCAGCCGCCTATTCAAAGCCCATACTGGAATGACTCCCAGAGCCTGGCTAGTTGAGCGCCGGCTGCAGCGAGCCAGTCAGCTACTCGCCAACCCAGATGAGACGATTGAAGAAGTTGCTTATCAATGTGGCTTCAACTGCCCATTCCACTTTTCACGTCGGTTTAAGGCGCGTTTTGGCATGCCGCCGTCGAGCTACCGTCGCGTTCGCCAGGTCCGTGGATTTGTGGACAAATAATGTCGGATTTGTACATGAATCTAACGATCTGAGTGCATTCCATTCAGCGGGAATTTAGGTAAGGTTAGTGTTCCGTCTGAGGAATATTTGATGCAAATGAGTGCGTGAAACATGCCCACTAGAAACTATCCGTTAACAAGCTATGAAAAAAAGAACACGAGCGAAAACAACCCTGCCTATCGTGATTGCGGGCATCATCGCGGCACCGGCATTGGATGCAGCTACCACCTTCGATGACTTTAGTTCAGATCCCAACATCGCGGGTGATTGGACTCAGTACTCTTACTTTGGTTCCGAAAACACAACCCCTGTCTGGAATAGTACCGATGAGGATCTGGATCTGGATGGCGGTGGAGGCGGTGGAGCTGTTCTGGGCCTCTACCGCACAGGCGACACGAGATCGGCGAGCGATCTGGTCACAATGACGGTTGTGGACTTTAATGTTGCGGGCGGTAGCTGGTATCAGGTGGGGCTGATGATCGGGGACACCGCGGCACCTGATCTCCTGGATTCCAACGAAAGATACGAGTGGACAATTCGATGGGAGAGCGGGACGTATAAATTACGCGTGCGAAAAGATGTCGGCACGGGGGGCTTCGATCTATTCAACGAAGATCTCGGCGGCTCGTTTGCCGGACCTGTCAAACTCGATATCGCGCGTGTCGGCGACAACTATCAGTTCTTGGCGAATGACGTGCTCAAGTTCACAGGAACCACCTATTCTTCAGCGGTTCATGACACGTTTGTGAACTACCTGCTCACTAAAGGCGGAGATGGCGGTGGCACCGCGACCATTGACGACTTCGGCATCGTGCCCGAGCCATCCACCACAGCCCTGCTCGGCCTCGGTGGACTCGCCTTGATTCTGCGTCGTCGGCGTTGAAGGCCATAATCACAATTCTCAAGTCCGACAACCGGATTGTGGTGGGTTTTCAATACCATCAATGGTGGTATAGTTGCCACACTGGTGTTGTCCTTTATCTATTCGATTTCACCGAAAAACCGTAAGAACCGTCATTTTTTAAATCTCTAGAATCACAACAGCACCAACGTAGAAAAAACATCATGAATAACGAAGAACTGAACAACAATAACGAAAGTCTTTTTGAAAACCTGGAACAAGGCGGCATGTCACGCCGGGGATTCCTGCACGGCATGGGTGGCATGGGCGCTATGTTTGGTATGGCAGGCATGATGGAAAGCGCAGACGCCGCCAAAGAAGCACCCAAGGATGCCGATGGGAAAGTCATCCCAGGATTTGAAAAAACCAAAGACGACCCGAATGCAGCCAAAGGTTGGAAGTCGGTGTCGGATCGTAAGATCAAGGTTGGCATCGCCGGATACGGCCTCTGCAAGTTTGGTGCGACATTTTTCTATCAGAATCACCCGAATGTTGAAGTGGTGGCGGCCACTGATCTCGACCCCGGTCGCTGTGCCGCTCTGGCCAAAGCCGTGGGTGCGAAGAAGACTTACCCGTCCTGCGAAGAGATGATCAAGGACAAGAGCATCGAGGCCATCTACATCGCTACCGATGCTCCGAGCCACGCCCGACTCGCCATTATGGCGCTCAACCACGGCAAGCACGTTTGCTGCGCCGTGCCGGCTGTGTTTGGTTTTGAAGCGGAAGACGAGGCTGAAAAATTATTTAATGCCGTGAAGAAGAGCGGCATGAAATATATGATGAATGAGACGTCCACCTTCCACGCGGCGCTCTACGAGAAGAGGGTGCAATATCAGGCGGGTGCACTTGGAAAGATCATCTACTCAGAAGGAGAATACTGGCATGATGGCATCGGAGTGCTCGGAAGTTATAACCCGAAGAATGGAAAGATCGATGCATACGGATGGCGCCGTGCCGTGCCACCGATGTGGTATCCGACTCACGCCACAGCCTATTATGTGTCCGTCACGGGTGGCCGATTCACCGAGGTGTCTGGTCTCGGAATGGGAAGCCACTACTCGGTATTCAAGGAACCGACCAATCAGTATAAGAATCTCTACGGTACGCAGATCGCTTTGCTTAAAACCAGCGAGGGGGGAATGTCACGCATGGGTGTTAGCTGGGACATGAAGAATGCCCACGGTGAGAAAGGCCGTGTTTACGGGCAAAAACCACACGATAAGAAAATCAACGGCCAACGCCCGGCATTGCCACCCAGCGTTGGGGGCGGTAGTCATGGAGGATCTCATGGCCGACTGACCAATGACTTTATCGAGTCCATCTTACTCGACCGGAAACCCATCGTCGATATAGGTGATGCCTTGAACATGACCTTGGCTGGTATGATTGCCCATAAGTCATGCCTCAAAGGAGGCGAGTGGATGAAGATTCCACAGTACGATTTGTAATTGATTCAATGGCACGTCCGTGGCGGAGCCGAACTTGTCCTGCATTTTCTAAAACCAATGCATGAAAATCGGGCCGCTCTCCCTATTGGCGATTTGCTTAAAACATCTAGTCCAAGTGGATCCGCAAGCACCACAAGCAATACCTCTATCGTCAACGGCTATGACTGGAAAGACATGACTTGTGAGCATATCACCTCCCCGAATCACGAGATTGTTTGATGCTCAGTTCTTAGCCATCGCTTTCCCGGTGACTAGCGGCTCCATTACCTCCCTCGCAAAGTCAACTGCTTCGTGTCCTTGTATTAGCATCTTTGGCCCCTTTTCGTAAATGGTGACGTGCAGACCGTTGCGCTTTGATGTGAAGTGGGCGTAGTCGCGTTCGCTGAATTCGAAACGTTGGCTCTTAAGAGTTTTCCAAACTACGTCGACGTCATCCAGTGATAACGGTAGCAAAATGTTGTGTCGGCTCATATTTTTTATCAACAAGACAGATTAGTGGTCGCAATCATGCAAAACAGCAAAGACTAACAGAATATTCCAGATTGGTTAGCAAATCAGTTGGATGAACGAACTAATTTTTTAGGCGTTTTCTTTGCTTTCTGTATGGAGCTGGCCTTGCTAATGGATCGTTTACTTGAATTAGCCGAGCGCAGCTGATTATTCTCTCTCTCCAGCTCCTTCGCTAGTTCACGTATATTCAGGTAGGCCTCGAGAAAAGAGTCTTGATGTCTTTCTGCATTTCTCACAATCACATCGGTTCTAGGTGTATCACTCATAACTTGGTAAGGGATCGTGCTCATCACACAATCAAGTTATGTGTTCGTAACAAGGTTTCTTTAATTCTGATAGATTTTATTTATTGACGTCTATACCGAATATCCACAGGTTTAATTCCATGAATCTGTTACGTGTTCTCTCCGCTTCCGAGCAGGTTGCCGAATATCTTCGGCAGGAGTTATTACGCGGAACATGGGTGGACACGATGCCAGGCGAGAGCCATCTGGTGGCGCAGCTCGGCGTCGGGCGTGACACTGTCAAGATGGCGCTCAAGCACCTTGAGAGAGATGGTTTGCTGGTGCCGCAGGGTGTTGGTCGGCGGCGCAAGATTGCTCTGCCGGATGATCATACCGCTCAGGTATTGCGGGTGGCGGTGATGCTTTTCGAATCTGAAGATAAGGGTCTGGATTTTCAAATCCAATTGAATCACCAGCTTGAAAAGGCTGGATATATGCATTTTTTTGCAGATAAAACACTCTCTGATCTCGGCAGGAATGCGGGGCGCATTGCCCGCTTCGTAAAAAAAACTGAGGCCGATGTCTGGATCGTAAGTGCCGGATCCCATGAGATATTACAGTGGTTTGCGAAGCAGGAGCTACCTGCTTTCGCGCTGTTCGGCGCCCGTGATGGTCTGCTGATGGCTGGTGCGGGGCCGGATAAGAGCCAGCCCTTAGCCGAGGCAACTCGCCGCCTGCTTGCGCTTGGACATCGCCGGATATCATTGCTGTGTCGCCGTGAGCATCGCTTGCCAAAGCCTGTGGCTGCCTTGTGCTCTTTCCTCGACGAACTCGAGGCCGCCGGTATTGTCACCGGCACCTTCAACCTGCCTAATTGGGAGGAAAACCGGGAAGGTTTCGAGCACTTGCTTGACTCGCTTTTTAATGGCCCCACTCCGCCCACCGCTCTGATTATCGATGAGCCATTTCTCTACAACGCATGTTTTCACTATCTTGCTGGTCGGGGTTTACGTGTGCCACAAGACATTTCACTGATCTGTACCGATGGCGCCTCGGATTTTGACTGGTGCCAGCCTTCGGTTTCGCATATCCGCTGGGACTACCGCCTGATGATACGCCGTGTCGTGAGCTGGGTGAATAATGTGAGCCAAGGTAAGGAGGACCTGAGGCAAACCTTCACCAAGGCGGAGTTCATTGAAGGCGGCACGATGGGGAAAGCACCGTAGGCGGAATCAGGGCGCTGATGGTAAAAGAGCCTCTGGAGTAGCCCGGATCCAATTGCGAGCAAACGCTGCTGACGAAACGCCTAGTTACTTCCGCTTGAGCATCAGCAGGCGGAAATCCATCACCGAGTTTCCTGAGATCTCGGTTGCTCGAAGTGTTAGGGTGCTTTTTCCTTTGGTAAGTGTGATGGTTCCCATGGAGAGAGGTTTCCATTCTTTATCATCGCCTTCAATACGTTTGTGCCTGTCAGCCGCCGCCGCAATGTAGGGAGGATCAAAAGCCTCCGTGATCCTTGTTTTTATAGATGAACCATTGGAGCTCAACTCCACCGTCGACCCTACATCTGCCTGAGGGCAGGTGTAGTAGAGATCCACCTCGAAGGTGCCCGCCTCTACAACTTCAACTTCCCAAGTAATCTTATCATCAACTTTTCGCCAGTTGATAAAATGGGTGCAGTTCGGGTGTTTGTTAGATCGCTTTATGCCGCCGTGCGCAACCCCATCGCGAGCAGGAATCTGGGTGAACTTGTAATCTGGATGGCCTACCAGAAACGGCCGCTTGTCCTTGCCCAGTTCGGACATGACTTCCTTCCGGTATTTCTCCACTGCCGCCTTGTGGCGGGCGGCTTCCGCTGGGAATTTTTTGGTAACATTCACGAGCTGCTCGGGATCGACGATCATGTCGTAGAGGTGTCCTTTGTTATCGAGCCGGAACCGCTGCGAGCGCGCACTCACGTTTTTTCTCCAACTGGAAATGTGTATGCGGTCGTCCCAATCGACGGCTTTGCCGAGAAGTAGGGGCTTTAGCGACTTGCCATCGAGTGCACGCTTTGCCTTCACTTCAACGCTGGCAAGATCGGCAAGTGTTGGTAGCAGATCGATCGCGGCACCTAGTGGTTTGACCATCCTGCCGGGCTTGATCTTATCTTTCCATTTAACAAAGAGTGGTGAGCGAACGCCGCCCTCATCGGTCGATCCCTTACGTCCGCGCATGCCGCCATTCCAGCGCCAACCATTCGGTCCGTTGTCGTGGAAAAACACCACGATCGTGTTGTCTGCAATGCCGAGGTCGTCGAGTTTCTTCATCAGTCGTCCGACGTTCCAGTCGATATTTTCACACATCGCGAGAGCGGCACGGGTGTGGCTAACCAATTCACTTTTTGGCCTGGTGGCACGCTGGGCTAATTTATTTTCAGCGTGTCGCTGCCAATACACATCCGGCACCTGCATCGGGGAATGCGGTGTGTTGTAGGGCAGATAGGCAAGGAATGGTTTGTTGGCTTTCGCGTTCGACTCAATAAACGCCATCGCTTTGTCGGTGAAGTCATCGATGACAAATCCCTTGCCCTTCACGATGCTGCCGTTGTGTTCAAGCATCGGGCTGAAGTAGTGCGCCCAGTGACCTGAGCAGAACCCGTAGAATTCCTCGAACCCCCGTCCGTTCGGGTGATACGGATACTGCATGCCGTTGTGCCATTTGCCAAAGGCCCCGGTCGCGTATCCGGCGGCCTTAAACGTGTCGGCGATGGTGTGCTCGTCGAGGTTCAGTCGCTCACCACCGGCTGATGTCGAATACACACCACCGCGTTGGTGATAGCGTCCAGTCAGGAATTCCGCACGGGTGGGGGAGCATACCGGGCAAACGTAGAACCGGTCAAACTGCGCGCCTTCCTTGGCAAGGCGATCCAGGTTCGGCGTTGAGAGGTTCTTGTTTCCGTGCAGACTGAGGTCGCCCCAGCCTTGGTCATCGGTGAGGACAACGACGATATTCGGTTTTGCCGCGACAACCGGCGCAGTAACGAATGCGAAACAGGCGAGGAGGATAAAAAAATGCTGAGATGTCATCATTGGTGGAACGATCATTAACATCGATCCGTATAGTGGCGCAACGTTAGGTTTATTGTTTACAAGCTCAGACAAATCCCGAAAGTTTTCCCATCCACATGAAACATCAATTAGTCTCCACATTACTAGGCCTCGCCTTGGCCGCTGCCGCCCAAGCTGCTCCGCTCAGTTACAGCGAAAACCAACTCAGCAATGGTATCGTTTCCGTTTCTTTTGAAAAAGACGGCACGTTCTCAATCCAAGATGCCAAAACCAAGGAGGCGTTACTTTCGAAGTCGCGATTCTGGTTACCGCGAGGAATCAAGGGCAACGTGGTCAAGGTCTCTGCCGAGGATATCCAAGGTGCGCTGGGCAATGGTAAACGGGTTACTCTTGAGGTGAGCGAGTTCGACGAGCACGGCGTTCACGGCCAGTATGGTCGCACCTCAGCCAAACGACTCTACACCTACGCACTATACGAAAACCACCCGGCTTTGGTTTGTGGTTTCGGTCTTAAGCTACCCAATTTTCTCAGCCATCATTTACGCGAAAGCACACCGCTATCGGGGGGTAAACTCTTCGGTGGTAAAAAGATCGATAAGGCGATGACGCTCAACGGCTCCGCAGGTGCCATCAAAACAGTCGTGACTCCCGGACTGGATCGACGAAGCGCCAACAGCCTAGCACTCACCGGTGTGGTCGATGGCAAACGCCGCACCGCCGTCTGGGGTGGTCTTGGCAACGAGGCATTCGGAAAGTTTGCCATGCTCCAGAATGGATCGCCTACTTTTTATGCCCAAGATCCGATCGGCCGACTCGTCGACGAGGATGAAACCTACATGCCGAAAGACACGTTTTACATCGATGTGCACACCCGTGAGCCATTCGACGCGTTAGAGCGATACGGCCTGGCAATGCGGGCAGCCAACAATGCCTCGCCCAACATCTATGATTTTCCAGTGCTCTGTGGCTGGAGTGTCGGTAACATCAGCAAGCTTCCGGGCGTCAACAGCTCCGCCAAACTCATCAAAGAACTCGAGCACGCAAACAAGTGCGGGCTGACCAAATACACGAAAGTTTCTCTGCGCCTTGAGCCGGACAAGTATCACAACGATACCGAGCAAGGATGGTGGGACGATGCCCACATGCAGCAGTATAAACACCTGGTTAAGCCATACGAAACCATCGCCAAGTGGAGTAAGGCAATGAATGCCAACAATGGTATTCCATACATCTACATGCAGCTCGGTATGCCATCAGATGATTTTGCCAGAAAATACCCTGAGTGGATGCTCTTCAGCGACGGCTCGGAAGTGGATCGCGTGGCGCCCCAGATCCCCGGTAGGCGGAAGAACCGCCACAAGCACCGCCATCACCAGCCATATGTTACTTTTGACTACACCGATAAGGGATTTTCCAAGCACTTCGTCAAGGTGTGGAGTAAACTACACAACGATGGTGTCCAGGGTGTGAAAGTCGATTACCCTGCCACCGCATGGCGACCCGAAGGTGGCTTCGATGATCGCTACGCTACCACGAACAGTGCCTACCGCCGCGCTTTCGCCCTGCTGCGTGAGGCATTCGGCAAGGACGGCCTGATCGACGAGCGTAACCTCGGAGAGTCGTCCCGACCATGCCTTGATGTCACTGCCGGTATCGTCGATACCCAGCGCACCTGGGCAGATTCTAACAAATACGTTCCCGCGATGATTTCCATCAGCGGACTCCGCTGGTATAAAAATCGCACCGTGTTCAATTACTACGCCGACACCAAGGCGGTGCACGGGTGTACCGAGGGGATTCGCCAATCCCTGCTCACCATGACTTACCTTTCAAGCGGCAGGGTTGACCTGGCAACTTCCTTCTCCCTGTTCACACCGGAAATCACCCACGATTTCTCCCGCATCTACCCGCACTACAAGGAGGCGAAAACGGCGCGCCCTCTCGATGCCTTCACCGGTGTCACTGATCCACAGGTCTATGATTTGAATCTAACACCCGACTGGCATCAGGTTACCTTCTACAACACCTCGGGGGAAAAAGCCGAGGTCTCGACCGCCATCAGCGGTGAGCGTGTGAATAACGCGATTGGCTTGGATCCCAAGGCGCACTACCACGCCTATGAATTCTGGTCCGACACCTATCTTGGTAAACTTCCCGGCACCTCACGCATCAGTCGTGAGCTCGAGCCCGACCACTGCGCGATGATCTCCGTCCGTAAGGCCGTGAATCACCCGCAGGTCATCAGCACGAACAGGCACGTCCTACAAGGCTGGATGGAGCTCAAGGATGTCAGCTGGGATGCCAAATCACGCACCCTGAGCGGGACCGCCAGCGTCATTGGCGGTGAGCCGTTCCAAATTGTCGTCGCCAACAACGGGGCGAAGGCGGTGAAACTGAATGCCAGGGGTGCCGAGGCAAAACTCTCCGCGCACAGGGTCGAGGGACTCAGCCGGCTGATTTTATCCGCGGATAAAAACACCGAGGTGAAGTGGACGCTGCAATGCAAGTAACCCTAACAGAATTAGAGGCATGAATATCCAGCAACGAACAAGCATCCTGTGCTTGTTCGTGCTGTGCCTGTTTCAGAGCATCTATGCGGCCAAGCCTACACCATTTCCTGGCGAGAAAGCTCTGTTTGAAGGGGGATATGAAATGTTCCGGCATCAAGGGAATATCGTGGTGGTCCCTCATAAGGTAGCTGCCGGCAAACCATGGATCTGGCGCGCACGATTCTGGCGGCACGAACCACAATTCGATCTCGCGATGTTAGGGAAGGGATACCATGTCGTTTACTGCAACGTTGGTGGCCTCTATGGGAACCCGACCGCGGTAGATCGCTGGAACAAATATTACCAATGGCTCGTCGAGGAGCATGGATTCGCGAAAAAGGTGGTGCTCGAAGGGATGAGTCGCGGTGGCCTGATCATCTATAACTGGGCAAGGGCGAATCCGGATAAGGTTGCCGCCGTCTACGGCGATGCCCCGGTGATGGACATGCGCAGCTGGCCTGGCGCGGGAAACAAGGCGACGCTGAAAGCTTACAAATTCAAAGATGCCGCGGAAGCCGAAGCTTACAAAGGTTACCCGGTGGATAACCTGAAGCCACTCGCCGAGGCAGGCATTCCGATCATCCACGTAGTCGGAGATAAAGACAAGGTGGTTCCCGTGTCGGAAAATACCGCCATCGCGGAAAAGCGATACAAGGAGCTCGGTGGCATATTCGAAGTGATCCATAAGAAAGACACTGGCCATCATCCGCATTCCCTGAAAGATCCCACCCCGATTGTGAAATTCATCGAGAAGCATGTGGAGGTGAAGAAGTGAATGAGGGCTAATCCGCCAATTTGATTTATGATTGCAAACGATCCCTTGAGTTTTTAATCCACTCCATTAGCATCACACACCATGAAATACGCCGTTGCTATCCTGGCCCTACTACTCCCGCTCCACGCCGACCCACTGCCGCTTGTCTTCAAAGACGACTTCTCCAAAGGTCTGGAAAACTGGCAGCCGACGGATGACAAGAAATGGACAATCACCAAGGTGGGCGACAGCCAGGTTTACGAGCTGCTCGGAAAATCGAACTACAAGCCGCCCCATCGCAGTCCGCACAGTATTTCTCTGCGCAAGGACGTGCTTGTCGGATCGTTCGAGCTCACCGCCCGTGTCCAGACGACCCAAACCACACGTGGTCACCGCGACCTCTGCTTTTTCTTCAACTACCAGGGGCCGGCCAAGTTTTACTACGTCCACCTCGGTGAAAAACCCGACCCGCACTCAAGCCAGATCTTTGTCGTCAACGATGCACCACGCGCCGCCCTTACCAAAAGCAAAGCCGGCATCCCATGGAAAGACGGAGCATGGCACCAGATCAAGATTGTCCGTGATGTCGAATCAGGACGCATCGATGTATACTTCGGCGACATGGAAAAACCCGCCAAGTCGGTGGTCGATAAGACATTCACCTGGGGGCAAATCGGCATCGGCTCATTCGACGACAAAGGCTACTTCGATGATATCACCCTGCGGGGAGTCCAAGTGAAACGCCCGTGATAATGCCGGATGTTGATCATGGCTGTTATATAATACAGAACCAGATCCGGTCGGTACTTAACAATGTAGTGTAGGTATCAAAGTGAGAGACGATGAAGCTTATAAGGTGGCACCTTGCCGGAGTTCCATTGACAGAGGTATAGGTTCTCTTCGCTGTCGACACAGACATCGTGCCCATTGTTGACAAGGTCTCCTTTTTTCATGAGTGGCATGAGAATCCCGTTCTTGTATTGAGGCTTCTCTCCGCCGGGGCAGGAAATCACCTTGTTGTCCTTGTCGAGAATGGTGATGAACCCGCACCCCGTCCACATCCGGTAATCGTTTTTGCGGAACCCAAAGCATACCGCCGAGTAAAGATTCTCTCCCTTGATGACAGCACGACTGAGATAGGCACCTGGATAATACTCTGTGCGTCTGTGCTTGCCATCGAGAGTGAACCATGAGAGCTCGTTACGGATGCGCGCAGTACAGACGAGAAGCGGTTCATTCTCTCGGGTGTCGAGTGCGATCCCGTGTGCCTGCAAGAATTTTCCTGCCTTTTCCGGAAGACTGCTTTTTCCGCCAAATTTACTTATAAACTCACCCGTCTTCGAATAACGAAGGATATACTGGGAACCGTAACCATCGATGACGTAGATGTCTCCGTTCGGCGCGATAGCGGTCTCAGTTGGAGCGTAAGGGGACTTTGTGGAATAGGCTTTATTTACCAGTGGTGAAGCAAGCTCGAGAACCACTTTTCCCTCGAGGGTCGTTTTTACAACCTTACCACTGGTCAACGTGATATAGAGAAATTCTTTATTGCCTTCGCGTCCCAAGGTGAGTCCATGGGCACTTCTTGAGTTCAACGTCCAGTGATCAAGTAATGTTCCATCCGTCTTGTAGATCAGGATGTTATTTTTGGCATAATCTGTTAGGAGAAATAACCTGCCATCCGATGCCTGAACCATTTCATGGCAGTTATTTAACGGAACTGCAGCGTGATTCCCCTTCGACCAGTTTTTTTCCACACGATATTGGTGATCTCCATGGCCGACGATAACCGTAGGCTCTGCTGTTTTTGCGGAGGTAAGAATCGTGGGTGCGGCGCTCAGTGCAGTACCGACAAGAAATTGGCGACGTTTCATCTGTGATTGTTTCAAGCGAGGATCTTCTTTACGACGTGGCCGTGGACATCGGTGAGACGAAAATTCCTACCGGCGTATTTGTAAGTGAGTTTGAGGTGATTGATTCCCAGAAGATGCAACATCGTGGCATGAAAATCGTGCACATGAAAAGGGTCGTTGACGGCGGTGAATCCAAACGGATCGGTTTCCCCATAGGTGGTGCCTCCCTTAATGCCGCCGCCAGCCAGAAACATGGAGCCGCTCTTGGTGTGGTGGTCGCGCCCAGTGCCTTGGCTCATGGGAGTACGTCCGAATTCGCCGCCCCAGATCACCAGCGTGTCCTCAAGCATTCCGCGCTGCTTGAGGTCTGTGATGAGTGCCGCTGTGCCCTGATCGACATCCTTCGTGCGATCTTTGATTTTTTTGGCAATGTTGCCGTGGTGATCCCACCCAGTGTGGTAAAGCTGTACAAACCGCACGCCTCTCTCTGCCATTCGGCGTGCCATTAGACAGTTTGAAGCAAAACTTCCGTTAGGTTTATTTTCGGCGCCATAAAGCTCTCGGGTAGCGGTGCTTTCAGTGGAAAAATCAGCAACATCGGGGACACTCGACTGCATTTTGAAGGCGAGCTCATACTGCGCGATACGCGTTCGGACTTCCGGATCGCGGGCATGTTCTCCATAGAGTGAGTTCAGTGCCGACAGGCCATCCAGGGTGTCGCGTTGAATCGATGGTTTGATGCCGGCTGGTGAGTTGAGATAGTTCAGTGGGCTGCCAGAGGAATAGAATTCCACGCCGGAATGCTTGCCTGGCAGGAATCCGCTGTTCCAAGCCACTTGCGGTACTGGTTGACCTTCGGGGCCTGATCGCATTACCACGAAATCAGGAAGGTTACTGGCAATGTTTCCGAGACCGTAGGAAACCCAAGAGCCCATACTTGGTCTGCCAGTGATTGCTGTGCCAGTGTTCATAAACATATGAGCCGGATCGTGATTGACCTGATCCGTCTGCTGGGTGCGGACGATGCAGATGTCGTCAGCAATTTTCTGAATGTTTGGAAGCAAATTAGAGATGTTTTGACCCGATTTTCCACAGCGCGTGAACTCCGACTTGCTGCCAAAACACTTCAGTTCGGAATTCTGCAGAAACGCCAGTTTCACTCCCTTTGTTAGATCTTCAGGCATTGCCTGCCCATTGCGTTTGCGCAGCTCGGGTTTGTAATCGAAGGTGTCAAACTGACTTGGACCACCCGCCATGTAGAGAAAGATGATGCGTTTCGCTTTGCTTCGGTAGTGTGGTAATTGCGCATATGGAGTGTCCTGCGCCATGAGTTGGCTCAGAGCGGTCCCGGCAAGTCCGTTGGACATGCGGTTGAGAAAATGGCGACGTTTCATGATGGAAAAGATAAGTGGTGCAGGTTACGATCTGGTGATGAATTCGTGAAGGTTCAGAATCATCCTAGCCATATTGCTCCATGCGGCATGCTCGCTCACAGGCAGCGCGGCTTCTGTTTGAGGCTGACCTATCTTCAGAAGATTCGTTGCCTCATCAGGATGTTTTTGGTAATACTTCATCCATTTCTTGAGATGGATCTCAAGGATTACTATTTCCTTTTCTGAAGGAGGGCGCTGGAGAGCGAATTTAAATAGGTTCTTCAACCGGACTGTGCTGTCTTGTGCTGAGAGCATCGTGCGCCGTGCGAGTAGGCGGGAAGCCTCGATGTAAGTGGGGTCATTAAGCATCGCCAATGCCTGTCCCGGAGAGTTTGTGATTGCGCGTTCAGCTGTGCATTCCTGCCTGGTCGGGGCATCAAATGCGAGCATGGATGGGTGTGGATTCTGCCGTTTCCAGTAGGTGTACAAGCTGCGCTGATATTGGTTGTTTCCCTTATCCGTATCCCAAATTTGATAACGGCTACCTAGCATTATTTTATTTGATTTTTTCCAGTATGCGTCCGGCTGATAGGGGTAAAATGACCTTGCGGGAATCTTTTCCGTTTTCTTCAAAACTCCGGCAGCCGACAGTGCCGTGTCGCGGATCTCCTCCGCGCCGAGGCGATGCCGTGACTGGTGAGTGATCAGTCGGTTCCCAGGATCGAGAACCGCCACTTCAGTATTTGGAATCGATGACAGCTGGTAGGCCTTGGTGGAAACCATTAGACGGATCATATGCCGTATGTCCCACCCGCTCTCAATGAACTCCATCGCCAACCAGTCGAGCAAGTCAGGGTGTGATGGCCAATCACCTTGGTTGCCAGAATCCACCAAGGTCGCACTGATGCCCCGACCATAGAACTGATGCCATAGACGGTTTACAAATACCCGGGCTGTCATCGGATTTTCAGGCGCTGTCAGCCAGTTAGCCAAGTCCAGCCGGGTCAGTAATTGATCCTTCGTTTTCCCCTTGGCGAAGTAGGCGGGGATGGCGGGGTCGAGTCGTGGTCCGGAGTCGTCCATGAAGTTCCCGCGCTTAAGCAAACGAGTCGTTTTTCTCGGGCCTGTCTTGCTGACCAAAGCTGTCTCGCTATGACGCCGAAGCAGCGCCAACCGACGGAGTAGGTCATTCAGTTTTACGACTGAGTCCGGGCGCTTGCTCTCTGCGAATGCGACTCGGATCACTTTCTCGTGGATGGGTCGGCGGTCTTTTTTTGCCATGCTTATGGAAGAACCGACCAAGGTGGGAAACTTATTTCGGTCGTCACGGTTGAGTGGCAGATCCCACCAGTATCGGATCAGCGAGGTATGGCTGCCGTTCAGAAAAGTATGGTGCGGGTCGGTTTGATACCCGCTGTTTCCCCAAGTCACTTTGCCGCCGACATGCAGCCATGCCATGCCAGCGGTTGCGTATGGCATCTTTGGGATTTTATTGGCGGGGATATCGAGTCTAACACGTTTCCCTGCCTCTGGCAGATCTCCGAGGTGTACCAGATTTTTAGGATCAAGCCATGGGTAAACTTTCTTCAGCAGCGCGTGATCTTTCGGCCCCCAGTAGAAGGTGGAGTGATATTCTTGGTGCCATCCGACACGGCCGTAGGCTCCGTTGATGAGCTGAACGGCGATCAGCTCCGGCGTGTCCGCTGGATCCAGTGTTGCCTCCACGTAATAGCCCTTGGCCTTTCCAGCTGCCGGATCTGGGCTCAAAAACTCACCCGCTGAATGACGATGGAGCTCGCCGGTGCCAGCGGTTGTGACTCGTCCATCGGGCGTGATTGTGAAGTCACCCTTGATCACCTTGGCTGCTGGCAATGCCGCGGGCACCCATGGCCAATCGACTGTGCCCTTTTTCTTTTTTGTCGCATTGCTCTGATTGATGAATTCCTTTTCCCAGTCTACGATTTCCTTGGTATCTGCATCGATGCCATAAAGCTCTTGTCGCAAGGATTCGACCATGGCACTCAGTTCCCTGTCTTTTTCCATGTTTACGGGTTCGTTATGAAGGTAATGAATGGGTGCCCGTCGGTCTCCCGGTTGATAGACACCCACTTCTATCAGGTCATCGAAAAATGCTCCAAGCGCGTAGTAGTCCCTGGCTGAAATGGGGTCATACTTGTGGTCATGGCATTCTGCGCAGCCGGTTGTCGCGCCGAGCCAGACCGTGCCTAGGGCTCTAACATGTTCGCCCTTCAGAGCATGCAGCGCCTCCTTTTCAATCACGCCGGCCTCGCTGTTTGTTTTAACCAGTCTATTATACCCTGATGCCACCAATGCGTCCCATGTTGGTTTCGGCAGGAGATCACCGGCGAGCTGCTCGCGGGTGAAACGGTCAAATGGAATATTGTCACGAAACGCCTTGATGACGTATTTTCGGTAGTGCCCGGTGGCGATTGGTTCGTCGCTGACCATACCCGATGAATCAGCCCAGCGTACGAGGTCTAGCCACAGTAGGCCTTGGTGCTCGGCATGTTCCACTGATTCAGTCCATCGCTTGACCAGCCTAGCATACTCGGTGGGTGAGTGATCGTTTTCAAATGCAGTAACCTCTTCCGGTGTTGGCGGTAGTCCCCGCAGATCAAAACTCAAACGCCTAATTAGGACGCGTGGATCGGCCTTGACCACAGGTGAGACCCCGTGCTCTTTCCATGTGCGTTGCAGAAAAGAATCGATCGCGCCTGTCTCACCAAAATCCGGAACTGCGGGAAGTTTCAGGTTTTTGTATGCCCAGTGTTCTTCATACTTCGCTCCCTGATCAATCCAAAGCTGTAGTGTCTCCACCTGGCTTGGTGTTAGTTTATAAATTGAATCTGCAGGGGGCATCACCTCATCCGGGTCTCTTGAGACGATTCGCTTGAATAACTCAGAGGCTTTGGCATTGCCCGCAACAATCGCAGACTCCTTCGCCCCCTTCTCGGTATCAAGTCGCAGATCGGCTTCCCGTTTGTCCTTGTCGAAGCCGTGGCAGGTGAAACAATTCTCCGAGAGAATCGGGCGCACTTCGCGATTGTAGCTAACGACTCTCTCTTCTCCCTTGGAAATACCAAGGATCGAGACAATCGAGATCGGTAGCAGATAGAGAAATCGAATCATGAAGATGGGAGCGTGACATGGTTTGCGGGAAAAGTATTGGACTCGCTTCGCATTCTTTTGTATTATTTCGGCATCAATAAAGAGAGAAATATGAAACATGAGGCACTTCAAGGTCGATTTTTCCACGATCTAAGGAGTGTAACCGATATCATACGCTTATTGGATTGGACTCCGGAAGTGCATTTTTTCGCCAAGGATAGGGATGGGCGTTTCATGGCAGTGAACCGCTCGTCTCTGGATCGCCACGGGCTGACTTCCGAAAGCGAAATCATCGGTAAAACGGACTTCGATTTTCATCCTCCCTCAATGGCTGCTGCCTATGTGGAGGAAGATCAACGTGTGATGGAGTCCGGTGAACCTCTGCCAGAACAGCGTTGGCTCGTCTATGATAGTGTCGGCACTCAGCGCTGGTTCCTTTCCACCAAACACCCGCTGTTCGACCGTTCGGGTGAAGTCATTGGAATTGCCGGGCTGATGAGGCCACTTGCAAACTCGCCATTCCTTCACGCCGAATATTCCACCCTCAAGCTCGCCGTGGACTGGGTTCTGGAACACTATCAGGAGAAACTAAAAGTTCCTGATCTCGCAAAAATGGTGAGCCTTTCTGTGAGTCAGTTTGAACGCAAATTCAAAGCACAATTCGAGATGTCACCCACCCGGTTTATTATCCTCGCCCGAGTGAATGCAGCCCGTGCAATTCTTGCTCAGCATGCCGATTCCCTAGGTGACGTCGCACAGAGATGTGGTTTTTATGATCAGAGCCAGTTCAGTCGTATGTTCAAACGGGAAACCGGCATCACTCCAAAGGAATATCGAAATTTTTTCCGATGAACTATCGCTCTCTTCCTTCCTCTTATCCATTTCCAACTTTAGGTTTGATCACCTCTGCTACTTTATATTAGTTTCTACCGCCGTCTGAAAGCATCCATAACCGAACCACCAACATCTATCATGAACGACCACTCACGCCGTAAATTTCTTAAAACAGCCACAATAGCCGCCGCATCGACAACACTTCCTCGCTTCGCGATCGGCAAGCCTGGTAAATCAGCCAACAGCAAACTCAACATCGCCGTGGTTGGGGTTGGGGGCATGGGAGGATACGCGACAAGGTCAGCTGCCAACGAAAACCAAGTGGCTCTCTGTGATGTCGATGACGCCCGTTGTGGGTGGGCCTACAAAAAATTTCCGAAGGCACCACGCTTCAAGGATTTCCGCGTGATGCTCGACAAGATGGGTGACGATATTGACGCCGTGGCGATCTCAACACCCGATCACACCCATTTCGCTGCCGCCATGGCCGCGATTGAGCGCGGCAAACACGTATTTGTGCAGAAACCGCTCGCGCATAATATCTGGCAGTGCCGTACCCTGCGCAAAGCCGCCAAGCACTATAAAGTAGTCACTCAAATGGGTAACCAAGGTCACACCTTTGACGGCATGCGCCGAATCAAGGAGTGGGTTGACGGTGGTATCGTCGGTGAGGTGAAGGAAGTGGTGACTTGGACGAACCGACCCCTCGGGCCATGGTTTGTGCCGCCGTCACAATTCCCACCGAAATCTGGACCTGCTCCTGGCACACTTGATTGGAAACTCTGGCAGGGGCCAGCCAAACACCGCGACTACAGCGCCGACTATGTTCCTACTCGTTGGCGCGGATGGTGGGACTACGGTTGTGGTGCCCTAGGTGACATCGGTTGCCACACATTCGACGCACCATTCTGGGCGCTCGGACTCGGCTCGCCTACCAAGGTGGAAGTTGAGCGTAAGGAGCCACCCCACCCGGACTTCATTCCGATGAGTTCAGTGACCACCTATCATTTCCCCGCCCGTGGAAATAAGCCACCGGTCAAACTGAAGTGGTACGAAAAAGGCTACGACGTGCCACTGCCTAAACGCTGGGACGAAGGGAAGAAACTAGACGCTGAAGGTGGTATGTACATGGAGGGCTCAGAAAATACCCTTTACCACCCGGGTATGCGCCCACGCAGTCCACGAATCACTCCCAATGATACTTTCATGGAGTTGAGACCTAAATTAGCGAAGATGGATCGAATTCCATCCGTGAAAGGTGGCCCTATCGAAGAATGGGTTCGTGCCATCAAAGGCGAAGGCCCAACACCTGGATCACAATTTGATTATGCCGCACCACTCACGGAAATGGTGCTTCTCGGCGCACTTGCACAGCGCACCGGCAAGACGATCGAATGGGATAACGAAAAGATGCTCGTCAAGGGACAACCGGAACTCAACGAGCTCATCAAGGAGCCAACCCCCGAGGAATGGCAATACGGGGAGAAACTGTGGAAATAAAAGGAATCCAGTATAACAACCAATTATCATACAAACCTCACTCCCATCATATCGGTGGTGAGGTTTTTTATTTGTACCGTGGCATTGTTTGCGATGCCGTCGCTATCGCCCTGAAAGATATAGATCATGGTTTGCAAGAATTGCCTTGTCTGATTCGTTAGATTCGTAATGTTGGTGGTAAATGATCGGCCGACACGATTCCGCTTAATCCTGTTCAGAAAATCTATGTAGATACTTTTTCGATATCACTAATCCATTATGCGTTACGCGATTTTTTCAGATGTTCACGCCAACCTCAGAGCTTGGGAAGAAGCTTTGTCAGATATTCGAGCGCAGCGGGTTGATGTGCTAGTTTGTTTGGGAGATGCAGTTGGCTATGGCCCGAAGCCCGAGGAGGTGCTGTCTGGGATAAGAGCAGTGACAAAAAACTTTATCATCGGTAACCATGAGGCGGCCGCTGCCGGGATGATAGACTATTCGGTTTTCAACGATAACGCCAAGCATTCAACCGAGTGGACGAAGCAGGCGCTCACAGCCGAATCGCACGAATTTTTGAAGACGGTTCCGATTGCGATCGACACGCAAGACATCCTGTTTGTTCACGCTGAAATTTTGGAGCCCGGGCGATTTGATTACATTGATGATCAGAAAAAAGCGTTAGAAAATTTCGCTGGATCCAAGCATTTTGTGACCTTTGTTGGGCACACGCACCATCCGAAAATATTTCAACTAAAGGGTAAACGTAGTGTCAGCGAGATGCCTGATCAAAATCAGCAGCTGGATCCATCGTGTCGCTATATTATCAATGTAGGATCCGTCGGCGAGCCGCGTAATGCAGAGGATCTCCGTGGCGTTTATGTCATCTATGATTCCGATACCCGGGAGGTGGATTTCCGGAGGGTTGCATTCGATATTGAAGCCTATCGCGCTGAGCTGGATTCAACAACACTGAATATAAAACCGTTTTTTCTTCAGTGCCACGATCACCAGACTGCAGAAGCCCAGTTAGCCCTGCCACCCAGCGACGCCCCGTCACTGGCAATGGAGGCACCTTTGATCAGCGAATCCACTATTTCCCACGATGCAGAGACGGTCTCGCTTGATGTCCCAAGTGATACTCGAAAATTTCGAAATTCTGCTGTTGGAAAACAATCCAGTGCGTCTCGCAAGGCTGTCTGGTTGTCTCTCATTTGCGTGATGGTGCTCGGATTCATTACTTGGGGTGTTATGCATTACATTGGGAGTCAGGTGCCAGACGATCCACTGGTTCATTCAGACGATAAATCAACGGCCAAGGCTGAGCCCACACGCATGCACGATCTATCTGACCCCATTCCTGATACCCCTCAAGCTATTACGGCTCCACCAATAACCGAAACAGATGCTCCGATAGTTCACGACCCCAAACCGAATCCTACAGCTATCATTCCACCCCCTGAGCCGGATCCCAAACCCATCGTGGATATCCCACCACAAACTGATCCGACATTAGCATGGTGGCGGATGGAGCCGGATTCCATAGGTGAAAAATTGATCGACTCAAAAAACAAATCGTCGCTTCCGATGTTAGCGCCTGGAAAGACGATTGATGGGATCGCTCCCTCTGCTCTTCCACCCCATGATATTACGAATACCGCAGCCATGAGCCTTGGGGTTTGGGCCGAACCAAGTCCTTCAGGTAAGTTCGCCTTGCGTGCTGATCGTTCATTCACCTTTGAAGGTTGGTTTCTGGTTGCAAAGACGCGTAAGGCGGTATTTCTAGCCGGCACTCGTAGTGGTGATGCCAATGACAAACAGGGATGGCATATCGACATCCGGCCTAATGGGCAGATGTGTTTTTTCTACGACAACGGTCCGCAAATAATTCAGGCGCTCAGTGAAAAATTACCTATCACCGATCTCAAGCCCCATCATTTTGCCGCAGTCTGGAATCACGATGCTTCCGCCGGTGCTGGAGAAATGCGGCTCTATCTAGATGGTGTGAAAGTTAAGACCGCTAAAGTCCCGCACATCAAGATCCCGCCGACGCAGGCAAATCCATTCCGTATTGGTGCGCCGAAGAACCCGTCGAAGGTTGCACTCGATGAAGTGCGTTTTTCTCGTGGAGCACTAAGGGTTTCAGAGCTGCTGCTTCCTAAGCCTGCGTCACTGGTGAAGGAAGGATTGGTCTTGAATCTAGTGGGTGAGTCCTTGAGTAAGATCGCAAAGAGTGTGAAGGCACCACATCAACCGAAACTGGTTCGACCAAAAGGTATTCCATTGCTGCGATTTGATGGTAAGGACGATTTTATGACTATTCCGGATAGTAGTGCCTTGGACCTCAATGCATGGACGGTCATTTCCTGGATACGACCGACCGGTGGCCCGGGCGTTGTACTCGGTAAAGTGGACAGCAAGAGCACTTTGATCAATTACAGGTTGCAGGTCAACAAAGACGGTAAGGTTGGATCGGTGGTGCGCGGTCCAGCCCATAACCAAATTCACCGTGTGGCGAATGTGAACGTCATGAATCGATTTTCGGTGGTGGCCGCTCGCTATGATCCGACGGCACAAGGTGCAAAAAGAATCACCATCAGCGTGAATGGTGTCCCGGCTTCCTCCTATAGCTTGGAGTTAGCAAAAGGCCCGGTGGGCTCAACTGTGCACAATGCCCCGTTACTGATCGGTCTTCAGCCGGGAAAGGAGCCTCGTGCTTTCAGCGGTGATATAGGAGGGATTCTGCTCTACAACCGGGCGCTGAGTGATGGTGAACTCCAAAGCGCTTCCAAGTGGTTGATGAAGAGGGTGTCCGCAGTCAAGTCCGCTGTGGCTAACAAAGCCGCGAAACCAGCGGCCAAACCAGCGGCCAAACC
>Ga0315320_10000070_pt1 | contig 75975 bp, 65 predicted proteins | sample M140m21515metaG_FD_203458 | JGI IMG/M metagenome (GOLD analysis project Ga0315320, IMG submission 203458) | Ammonia-oxidizing marine archaeal communities from Monterey Bay, California, United States - M1 40m 21515 | ecosystem: Environmental > Aquatic > Marine > Coastal | place: USA: California... | reverse complement strand
ACCGTTCATGTTCAGGTCCGCTCCATTGGTGAGATTGATGTCCGCCGAGGCAGATACGCATACCATCAGAGAAAGTGCAGAAATTGAGACCAACGAGTAGCGATACGACATGAGTTTACTCCTTAAAGATGAAAACTAAAATAAAACCTCTATAGCATTGTTTAGCTATAAAGGCTATATAACTTTATTGGCTTTGTCAATAAATAAACTGCACGGATGAACGAATATGACCCATAGAAGAACACAAAAAAGGAGCGCCTCTCATTACTAAAGACGCTCCCAGAATAGAATCAATATAGTATGTGCACTAGCGACCACCATACCATTAAAGATTATTAAGAGGTTCGTGTGAAAATCTAATATCTGTAGTACTACCCTTTAACGATGATTTCCCATGCAAAACATGCAATCAGGCAAAATGCTTGATTTTGTAATCCCTTTTATTTATAGTGGTTTTATTGAAACTAGTTGCACAGCATTGTGCACAAGAAGTTTCTGTCACGCAGGAGGTCGCCAGTTCGTCCTCGCTATTCAAAATATCTATAACCTCTTGCTTAGCAATAGGTTATAGATATTTATGGGGCAAACTTTACTGGCCCAAATCGATGGATATTTCGCGATCGATTATGGAAGCAGATAAGGGAGTGCCGTTGGGTCGGCTAAGAGGCATACCAAGTTCTTTGGGCAGGGGCGGAACAAATTGTCCGCTTTGGCCTTCAATCATCAGTTCGCCTGTGGGTTTGATAGTGAAGACGGTATACAGAGGGCTGTCGTAGGGAATGGTATGTTTGAGGTGGGGATGCGCGGATTCGATCTCAGGACTGTAGCGAGTGGAGTTGTATTTTGAGCCGACCCAGTAGTAGGACATACTATTGATATTGATGTAGTGAATGCCGTTTTTGATGACATGCTCATCCACATGTCGATGGCCACACAAGCAGGCGATTATGTTGCAGGGTTTGGCCTCTAAAATTGCTTGGACTTGATCGGAATTGTCAATCGATCCCCCATCTTCTCCGTGTAGACATTGATGCGAGAATACAAAAGTGGGTTTCTGGGTCTTGGTTATATCACCTTTTAACCAATCAAGTTGTACTTGTCCGATATGGCTGGGGTAGCCGGAGGTATGGCCTTCGGGTTTGTTGTTTCCATCGAGCACGATAAAGTGGTAACCTCCTTGGTCAAAGGAATAATAGGGTGCTTTCATACTAAAGAAATCCATCGATTGCTGCCAGGTGTATCCTCCATCGATTTCGTGATTACCTAATACGTGGTATTTTGGGCTGGGGTGACTGTGGAAGATATCGCGAAAACCTTCGTTACGTTTCCGGGGCTGACAGAAGTCGCCTAAATCCAGAATAAAATCCAAGTCCCGATTTTTCATATCGTCGATGAAGGCCTGTAAGCGTTCGTCGGCGTCGTGAATAATATCTTTATGAATATCAGCGCTTAACCCAAAACGTACGGTATCTTGTGCAGGGGCGGCGGATGCGGTATCCCAGTTCACGATGCGTGTAGATAGTAGCCCAGCGGCGGATACTTGGATAAATGTTCTTCTGGACAGGTCCATTACAATACCTTGGTTGCGGATGATTTTTTATTTCACAGTATATATTATCGACCAGTTAGTGTGTGGGGATCAATATTACGGGAGTTGATATTTTCGAATGATTTTGATTAAATCTTATTAATCAGGCTTTGGAAGGTATACATAGATTTCAACTGTATCATGACAGAAAGAATGGCTTTATGACTTTGAAGCAATTTGTGAATCACCCCGTATTTTCGTGGTTTATTTTGGGAGTTATTTTATTTAATTCGGCCTTGATTGGCATCGGCACCTATGTGGAATATCCGATCATGCACATTCTGGAAAAGATTTGTGTATGGATTTTCCTGGTGGAAATCGTGTTGAAATTTATTGTTCGAGATTCGACCAAAGCGTTTGTTTCGGATGCCTGGAATATATTTGATGTCATCATCGTGGCCTCAGCGTTTATCCCGAATGTCTCCAGCATGGCAACGATCTTGCGGATACTACGGGTGTTCAGGATTTTCCGTTTGGTGAAAGGCGTGAGCGAGATGCGTCTCATCGTGAATGTACTGATTAAATCCACCCGTTCAATGACCTACATCTCGATGTTGATGTTTATCTGTTTTTATGTGTATGCCATCATAGCGGTGGAATTGTTTGGAGAAACACAGGCAGCGTATAGCACGTTACACGAATCTTTCTTTTCGCTGTTCCGTTCATTAACGGCGGAAGACTGGACCGATCTGCGGTATGAAGGTGTTGAAAAATCAGACTATTGGCTAGTGACTCTATTTCATGTAAGTTGGATTATTCTGAGTACTTTCTTGTTAATCAACTTGGTGGTGGGTGCGGTGATCAACAACTACAATGAAGTGCAGGAAATTGAGAAGCATGAGGAATTGGGGCTGGATGATGTGGATAAACGTATCATTGAACTGTCTTCTGAGCTTCAAACATTGCTAACGGTTCGGGCTCAGAAAGCAAATGGGATTTAGCGGTTGAACGTTGCCGCATAGAGCGTTGCATGGTCCAGATAAATTCGGAGTGTGTATTCGTCGGAGGGTAATTTCGATACACTTTCGTTTTTCCAACGTACTTTGTGGCGCAATCCATCGCCGGTAATGGTTGTCGACAAAGAGGATGGTTTCTGATGATTCAGAAAGGTCTTTGCCTGATAATGTTTGTGCGAAAACCGAGAAAGTATTAAAAATACCCACGCTAAGAACTAAGTACAAATGAAAAATAATACAATAGTATTTATTGTTACTTATTGTGCTCATTGATCTTTTCCTGTTGCCGAACGAATCAATTATATTTGTTTCAACATTCCCGTTACAGAATCCAAGTACAACGAATTGGCCCCATCCGAATAAAAAAACTGCCTTGCGTGTAAAGCCTAAAACTCAATCCAAAAATCACCCACGTATTAGGTCAGATTTTTTGTGGTCTAGACAAATTTCTCAATAGCCTGTTTGAAATCGGCAATAATGTCTTCAGGCTCTTCCAATCCAATTGACACCTGAGGAATCACTTGGGAATACCCTGATCTTTTTCTTGTAGTGCGTTGTCTATGTGGAATTCTCCAGCGTAACTCAATCAGACGTGTCCGTCATCCAGTTCGGGGAGAAGGACATGAAGCGGATCCATTCACGGCGGTGTTCCTTACCACCCTCGAATACGATTCCCACATTTCCGTTTTCCAGCCGGGCGAGTGAGGAGTAAGAGGACGGTCCCCGATGCAGCATACGCTTCACTGGCCAAGTCTTACCTTCGTCGTAGCTCATTCGTACAGTCATCCGTGTGCGCTTCACGACGCCATATCGTGCACCCGACACATCTGGGTTGGCAAATATAAGCTGGTTCTTTCTGTCTTTTTCTCCGAAACCGTAGCGGATGAGACTCGCTTGGCAAGGACATTCGTTCAGGGCGGGGTCCCAGTAGACCTTGCCCCAGGTCTCTCCACCGTCATTGCTTAGAGCCACCGCGCGGCGGCTTTTTCCTGTATTGTCGCGCATGTTCAGCATTACTCGGCCGTCACATAATTCGACAGCTTGACACTCGTTTGAAAATTCGGATACAGCCGCGCCAAGTGTCCAATGCTCCCCGTTGTCATCACTATAGAGTACGCGGGAATAGAGCCCAGTACGCGTTTCCGGTTTGTAGGTTCCAGTGTATCCTGGAACGATTAGGCGGCCGCTGTTCAACTGGATGCTTACACCGGGCCCAGAAACAAAGGAGTTATCATAGCCCACGATTCGATTCGCGAGGTCGGTGGGGGTGGTCCAAGTCGCACCGTGGTCCTTGCTCGTCAACAATAGCTGCTGGTGCTGTCCTTGGATCGTCTTGTGCGCGTTAATACAGAACAAGAGGATGCACCCACTGGTCCGATCCACGACTGGGCAGGGGTTCATGATGGCGTCTTTACCCACACCCTGAATGATGGTCTGTATGGGGCTCCAGGTTCGGCCATTGTCTACACTTCGCCGGAGCACCATCCCTGTGGGGCTAGCGTCTTTGATAGACTCTTTTCGAGCTTCACAGAAGACGAGTAGGGAACCATCCGCCGCACGAATGAGAGCCGGGATGCGGAAAGTGTGTACACCATCCATGCCGGAAGTGAATAAGTCGGTGACAAAGGGAGCCGATTCTGACGGAGCGGATACGGAGGAGGTCGCTGGCACGGAAAACGCCACTGCGGATCCTGCGTAGGTGAGAAACTCCCTTCGGTTCATTGAATATTCTCCTGAAGATGTTGAAAATATAAATATGTAGATTTTATTTTAAATTCGAATCTGTCATAGCAATAAGATAACATGATAAATAGAGTTTTACAACGAAATACGTAAATGAGCAATCATTCATAAAAAATGACAAATCTGGTGCTAATGCTATAACATAATAAATAATATGAATTATTAATATACAAAAGCTTTACACCTTAATTATCTAACCTTACCACGTGGACCAGGCCTTTTATGAAAACTAAACAATTCCAACTTGTGATCATTGCAATCCTCGCTGCTTATGCCTTGGGATTCAACCATGCAAATGCGGCTACTCTTAAGAATGAGGGAGAGGATGCAGAAATTGGCATTACTAATAATTATTTGCACATCGAATTCGATTCTGAAAATGGTGGATTATTAGAAATGACGGATGTTAAGTCCGGAAAAAATTTTGTCAACAAACATGGCGCGCAACAATCATTGTGGCGATTGGAAACCGAAAGGGGACAATGGATCGAACTGAGCGATGCCAAAAGTTTTTCGTACATTCATAAGAATGATTTGTCTTTAGAATTAGTCTGGACTGATTTTAGAAATTTTTCGCACGAATTGACCATTATCGTTACGGTTCAGCTTCTGGAAAATGAGCCCATGAGTGAATGGCACATCAAGTTAGACAAGATGAGCCAGGTCAGTATAGAAGCCATTCACTTTCCTCATATTCCAGATATATCCAAACTGGGGAATAATGAACGATTGGCAGTTCCTCGTTTGATGGGTGAATTAGCTGAAAATCCAAGAGAACTGTTTAGTCCAGCAGGAAGAACTCAACGAGCATTCGAATACCCAGGCTTCCTTGGGTTTCAGTGTATTGCCTTGTATGAGCAGGATGGATTGGGGTTCTATGCCGCTGCAGATGATACTGCGTCCTATCGGAAAGACTTTATCGTTCACGGCGACAACAAAGATGATTTAGGTTATACACTGGTACATTACGTACCTAATGCTCGATCTCTCAAGACCAGTTATTCCTTGCCTTACAAGGCTCTATTAGGTTCCTTTGAAGGCGATTGGATTACCGCTGCCGAACGCTATCGCTCTTGGGCTGTGCAGCAGTCCTGGGCAAAGGAAAGTCGGCTTGCCAACAAGAATGTGCCTGACTGGTTATTGGATACCGGATTGTGGGTGTGGAATAGAGGCCGGGCGGCGGATGTACTGCGACCGGCAGTAGATGCTCAGGAAGTTTTTGGTGTGCCGGTCTCCGTAATCTGGCATTGGTGGCATAACGGTCCTTATGACACTACCTTTCCTGATTATATCCCCCCACGCGATGGCGACAAGGTGTTCAAAGACGAATTATCGGCTGCACAGGAAAAGGGCATTAATGCCATCGTGTATATGAACCAACGACGCTGGTCGTTAAGTATGCCGAGTTGGGAAAAGGAAGGTGCCGAAAAATTTGCGCTAAAACGAAAAGATGGCTCGCTGTTTATTGGTTCGCCATGCGCATTTGATCCGCAACCCATGGCAACCATGTGTGTGGCAACGCCATTTTGGATCAACAAATATTCTGGTCTATCGGAGCAAATGATCAACGACTATGGTGTAAATGGAATTTATATGGATCAGGCGATTGCCGCCTTTAACTGCTACGACCCGACCCATGACCATACAGTTGGAGGCGGTACGTATTGGATAGAAGGCAATTTTCGTATGACCAAGGAAATTCGTAGTCGTGTTAACGAAGAAAAGAGTCCGGTCGTCTTAGCTGGAGAGCACAGTTGCGAATCGTGGCTTCCGAATATCGATCTTTTTCTTACCTTGCAGGTGAGTGACGAGCGATACAAGCAACCGGGTGGCGACGGCTGGGAAGCTATTCCATTTTTTCAAGCGGTTTATCATGCATACGGCATAACTTACGGGAGTTACTCGTCCTTGACCATTCCGCCTTATGATGAAATGTGGCCGAAGGAACATACTCCCGATCAGCCACTAAAGTTGTTGGATGAAAAATACACTCAGCAGTACTACTTGGAACAAGCCAAGGCCTTTACTTGGGGCATGCAGCCAACCCTTGCCAACTTTATACCTTCATTAGTGGAAGATAGACCAGAAGAAATCGCCTATTTGAAAAAATTAGTCGATATTCGCCAACAAGCGCTTAAATATCTGTTATACGGGACCTTCCAGCGACCACCTAAAATTGACGTGCCGGAAATAGATGTTGAGTTGTCCAGGTTATCCATTTATGCCGGACGTTTAGGCGGTGGAACTGAGTACACATCCAAAGCACCTGGATTGCTTACATCCGCTTGGACTGCAGATGACGGCGATTTGGCTATCGTACTTACAAGCGTTGTGGATAAAGTCGTACCAATCTCTTTCGAGATCTCTCCAAAAGATTACGGTTTAGAAAATGGCGGCTCCATAGTACGCATCGACGAGTCCGGCACCAGGTCCATGGGTACATTCGCAGATGGTCCAGTACTTATGAAGTTTAATATACCTCCGAGGGGAGTGTGGATATTAGAATTCAAGAATCTGTAGACCTAGCGGAAGATGAATCTCTTACGTGACAAGTTTATATTAATGAATCAATTTTTTGTTCTATATTCATGGATGCAATGGAAGAACCGAGGTCTGTTTCCCATCCTTATCTTCAGGTGCAAGATAACCTGAATCTCCTTGAAGGCATCTCAATGAAGATACTCTTATTCCATTATGATTAGAACTCTGTAATAGTCCACCATAAATATTGTTGAGGAATGCGGTGGTTAATTGGATAATAACTGACTGTTAATGTCCCTGTCGCAAGTTCGAGTCTTGCTCGGAGAGTGATTAAAATTCAAGGCCCATGACTACCTAAATAGTGGTGGGCCTTTTTTGTTTGGGGTATGCCATTAATAACAGCCTAATACTTCGATATATAGCACCCAATTCCATATACAACCATATTGCCGTAAGTAAGCCTATACGTAATTGTTCGTAAAGGTGAAAATATCAAGGGGCCCGCAAATGGCTGTTGCCCTATATGATTTAGGAAGAGGTGAGTATTTCGGAGGTACGTAATGGAATTTGCTTAGTTTTTGGTGACTTTTCGAATGCGGTTGTTGTTGGTATCGCCAATATATACAGCACCATCAGCATCGACACAGACACCGTGTGGACGGTCGAGTTCAGCATTTGTTGAGGGCCCGTTGTCTCCGCTGTAGCCGCGGCCTCTGGGTCCGATTCCGGCGATGGTTGAAACTATGCCTTTTTGGGTGTTGATTTTACGAATGACTTGGTTTTCGGTGTCGACGACGTAGGCTTGGCCTTTGGATCCGATAGCGATCCCTTTGGGACCGTCAAAGGTGGCTACTTTGGCATCTTCGCCATCTCCGGTGTAGCCTTGTTTACCTGTGCCTGCAATGTGTTCTAAGCTTCCTTTGTCTAAATCCATTGACCAGATGCTGTGGCCTTCGCGTAGGGCGATCCACAGGGTGTTGTTCTTTATAAATAGGGCGCGTGGTCCCAAGATGGGGGTTCCTTGGGCAACTTGACCTTCGCGCGGCATGATTTTGTGTCCGGTTCCTGCAATGGTGGTGATGGTTCCTGTGTTTAGATCGACTCGACGTATACGATGGTTACCGATGTCGGCGATGAAGAGTCCGCCTTTGTTGTCGAGGGCGATGCTGTGGGGTCGGTTGAGTTGAGCTTTTTTTGCTGGGCCGTTGTCTCCTCCAAAACCTTTGGTGCCATTTCCGGCGACGGTGGTGATGATGTTGGTTTTGGCGTCGATGCGGCGGACAATATGGTTTATCATTTCGACGAAGAAGAGGTTGCCTTGTTTGTCGAAACGAATTTCATAAGGTTCATTTAATTGGGCATTAATGGCAAGGCCACCGTCTCCGCTATAGCCCATTGTTCCGGTCCCGGCAATGATTGTGATTTTTTGTGTTTTTGGATCGAGGCGGCTAATACGATGGTTTTCGACTTCGCAGATATAGAGTCCACCGTTGGGTCCGAATTCAACACCGAAGGGTTGTCCAATTTTTTCGAGGCTTCCGTCGCCTGCAACGGTGGTGATGTATAGGTCGTTTTTTGGCTCTGCGCTTTGAACAATGGAGGAAATCGAATAAAATAGAATTAAACTGTAGATCATACATTTACAGTGTGATTTCATAACTCATTTATCTCAACTTTTTCATGTTTTAATCCTTTAATCACCATGACGGTAAGCATGATGATGGCGAAGAGGAAGAAGGCGGAGGTGGTGCTGGGGCCGAACCATTTTTGCCAGGGGAAGGGTCCCCATCCTTCCCAGGGCCATGGGTAATTCCAGAAGGCGAAGTTGAGGGAGAAGAATATCCAGCCCATGGTGAGGAGGGCGTATCCGGCAAATTTCGAATCGCTTTCGACGGTTTGGTGTTTTTTGTAGAAGTGGATGGCGGCAAAGAGGGCGATGCTCATGGGGAGGATGAAGTAGAGGAACCATCCGAGGGCGAAGGGGAGATGGATGGCTTCTTCCATGAAGGGTAGGTTTAGGGTGGCGGCTTCGTTGTAGATGCGTTCTCTGGTACCGTCTTCGTGGGTAATTTGTTTGTAGACGACGTCGCGTACGGTTTTGCCGGCGATGGTTTGCAGGATGATGGGAAAGATGACCATGTAGGGACCGATGCGTCCGCCGAAGATGAGGACGATGGGGATGAGGCCCATGACGAGACCGAGATCGTAGAGTTGATCGATGGTTTCGATGTAGTAGAATTCGAGGCAGCCGATAAGGGTGAGGTGTAGGAGTAGGAGGAATGCTTCGGCGGGTATGGGGAGGCGGTCGCGTGGAGTTGTGAGTGTTTCGGTGGTGTATTTGGCGCCGATTTTTTTGCGATTGAACCAGAATCCGAGTCCGATGATACTACCCATGATGCAGCCGAAGGTGGTTTCCATACCGTTCCACCAGTTCATGGATAGGTAGGGCCAGATGCCGGTGGTGTAGGAGCCGTCAACGAGTTGGTGATAGGCTTGAACAGATTGTCCGCCGGGGAAGCCGAGTCCGCCTGCGAGAAGTCCCCAGAAGGCCATGTTGCGGGCGAGTGTGTCTTTTTTCCACCAGGTGGCGAAGATGAAGATGAGGATGAGGGCTAGGAGCATGCCGCCCCAGTTTTCGTAGCGTGGTTTGATTTGGCTGATGGGTTCCCATTGCCAGTGGTCGGAGAAATAGATGAAAGGGAGGGCGCGATCGGGGGAATCGAGTGGGAAGGGTTCGAAGGGGTGGTTGATGGAGTTGATGCCTAGGTAGTAGGCGCCGAGGGCGCAGAACATGAGGACGAACATTTCTTTTAGGGTGTAGCGTGTTCCGCTAAGGCCCATGCCGAGCATGAGGCCGAAGAAGCTGATCCAGATGCCGCCTTTGATGCCGAGGCCGAGCATGCCCCATCGTAGGGCGGCCCAGTTGATGCCGCCTTCGACGAGGTTGTGTAGATTGGTGTCGTGGGTGAGGCCGACGGTTTCGCCGTAGGACATGGACCCGCCCCAGCCCATGGCAATGATGCCGAGGGCGGCTGCGCGGACTTGGTGTTGGATGGGGAGATTTCGGGCGAGGAGGAAGCAGAGGGTGAGGGTAACGAGGCAACCCGCGATCATGGCGCCGTTTTCGTGGCCGAATTGTCCGCGAATACCCCAACCCATGCCACCTGCGCAAGCGGTGAAGAAGGCGACTTTCCAAAAGGGGACTTCAGGGGCATATGTGGGAGTAGTGTTCATGTTTTATCCTTTAAATGTGCTGGACTATGAGCCAAAAAGAATTGTCCAGAATAGTATAAGGGAAGTCCCCAGATGAAGCAAGGGATTTTTGGGCCAATAAATTGATCAATGGCCACGGCGATGTCAGAAAAAAGAAGAGGAATTCACCTAGTGTGATGTGCTTGGGCGCGCCCTTGGCATAAGCGCCGAGGGCGAGGATGACCATGGTTGTAATGACGAGCATGTAGGCTATGACGGGGATTTTTATGTCGCCGTTAATGTGGGGCAATAACCACCAGGAAAAGGCCAGGGTGAGGAGGGGAGCGGTGCAGATGCCGCATATGAGACCGGATGTTTGTATACAATGGAATCCAAAGGCAATGCAGTAGGCGCTGTGCCCGAGTAAGAAAGCGAGGAGTCCGAATTGGAAGTAGAAATCGGCAGGGATAGTGAGCATGGCTTGGATGGCAAGGACATCGGTGCCTTTTTTGAGGGTGCGGGTGATGGGAGTGCCCTGGCCGGAGATCCAGATGTTGAGTTCGGAGTCCATGTCGAAGGTCCCTGCGGATTCGACGGAGAAACTGGTGATGGCTTTGTAGGGGATAGAGAGGTGTTGGGTTTTTTGCCGCATATACTCTGTTTATCGATAAGGATGAGGCGGATGTTGGAGAAGATGTACATGTCGAGAACGAGTTTGAAGGCCATCTAGACATTTTCGTGATCGGCTAATATGTCGCCGCCTTCGTCGACGATTTGCTCTTCATTAAGTTGAACGGCGTTGCCCATCAGGCGGTGCATGATGCTCATGGGGGGGGGGATCCTTTTATTGAATTTAACTTTTCGGAATTTTATTAAGTGTGTAGTAAGCTTCGGGATGTAGAAGGGCTTTTCCTTCTATGTTGCGGAGGCCTTTTGCATGGAGTTCGTGGACGAAGGTGGCGCGGAGGTTTTCAATTTTGAGGGTGACACTGAGATTGTCGTCGGCGATATGGATGGATGTTGTTTTGTGGGGTGCGGTGGCGATTTCTTCGGAGCCGTAGTTTCGGTGGTAGGTGTAAGTGTAGCTGGAAAGGGTGTAGGATGCGGGGTCTTTGGCGGTTTTTGGATCGACGGGTTGGGTAAAAGTTAGGCGGAATCCGTCGGGGAGGGCTTCCATGGTTTTGATTTCGAAGGGTGTTTTTCCCGACCACACGAGGCGTTCGAGTCCGTAGGAGGTGCGCCCGGTGGAGTTCCAGCCGCGGTTGGTTTCGCCAGCAAAGAGGAAGCCGTCTTTACCGAAGCAGAGGCGGACCACCGCGGATTGGAGTCCTTTGCGGAAGGGGAAGCAGGCGCCTTGGTATTCACCGTCGACTTTTTCTAGGTAGACGCGGTTGATGAGGGCCATGGTGAAATCGCCGACGAAGAGTTGGTTTTCAAAGGGACCGAATTTTCCGTCGGTTTGATCGCAGACGATGTCGGTAGCGCTCATACCCATTTTGCGGTAAGGGAACCAGACGGCTGGAGGCTTGAGTAGGGGATTTTTTTCGAGGGCTTCGGCCATGGGTACGTTGGCGGTGATTTCGCCGGGGTCTGGAATGGGGGAGTCAGGGCGTTTGGTGTCGGGCAGGGAGTCGGTGAGGCCGAAGAAGACGCCGTCTCGCAAGTGATGCAAGCTGCCCGTGGCGTTGAACTGGCCTTGTTGGTCAGAGTAGAACATGTCACCATCGGCATTGGAGCCGATACCGCAGGGCGAGCGCATGCCAACGGCGCGGGGGACGAATTTTCCGTTTTGGATGGTGCCACCCCAACCGCGCCAGGCGTTGTCCTTGACGATGAGGGGGCCCATGGTTTGGTTGAGGGTGATCCAGAGACGACCTTGAGCGTCGCGTTCGGGGCCGAAGGCATATTCGTGGTAGTTACCGGAGACGCCCCAGCCTTTGGCTTCGGCTAGGTATTCGTCGATGATGTCGTCGCCGTTGATGTCGCGTAGGCGGGTGACTTCGGAGCGTTGAGTGGTGAGGAGATCGTCGCCGTCAACGAGGAGGCCTAGGGGTTCGTGGAGAGCGTTTGCGATGCGCTTGAAGGTCGCTTCTTTGGGATCACCGTAGACCTTGTCGACAATCCAGACTTCACCTTTTCGTAAGGCGGCAACCATGCGTCCATCGGGGAGGAGTTCAAGTCCACCAACTTCGAAGGGGACTTCTTTGGGTGTTGGGATGGTGATGAGAGGGTAGTAGTCGTTTTCATCATCGGCGAAAGCAGGAATGCACAGTGTGCAGAGAATTAATTTCGTGAGAATTTTTACCATGAGACTGTCCATTGTACTTTGGTGGGGTTGGCGGAGGGCGATATGAGGAGGCGTTCAGCTTTGCCGTCTTTGGTGCGGCGTGTGTAGAGTGGAGTCTTTATGTTGCCGGAGATGATGAAGGTGCGTAGAAGAGTTTTGTTTGGTTTGGCGGTGATAGTCTCTTCTATATTGACGACTTCATCGCCCGCGGTGAGGGTGTAGAGAAAGGTGGGGATGCTGGCTTCGCTCAGGCGGTAGCCTTTGTAGGTGTAACCCGCTTCTTCACCGATGAAGATGGGCCATGCATCCTGTGGGGATTTGATGGCGGCAATGGGCATGCCGTCGGGCAGGGGGTGTTGGTCGTCGCTCAGGGGAGTGGCGAAGGGGTTGAACCGATCGGCCCAGGTGGCGTGTGCGTCGATGTATTGTCCGCGCCAGGCGAGGGCGAGGCGGGCATGGCGGGCGTCGAATGCGTAGTGGATGCCTTGGGAATTGCCGACAGCGATGGCTTGGGCCCCGACGTTTTCCATGAAGGTGCGTAGGAGGATGGGGGCGTCGGTAGGGATGAGTGCGTAGTCTTCGCTTTGTTCCATGCCGACAGGGAGTAGGCCTGGGTGGGCTTGCTCGAGGTAGATCCAGATGGCTTCGATTTGTTTGCCGGCATCGCCTTTCCAGAGTTTGGTGTAGGGACTTTTGTTGTCCTCGAAATACTTGGGCATGCGCGTGCCGGGGCGCAAGGCGGCGGGGTCGTATAGGTATTGTTTGAACCAGGTGGGTTGCAGGCGTTCAGGCACGGTGGCGAGATCGAGGGCGGGGATACCGAGCGAGGGCGTGCCGTGGAGGTTGTGGCATGAGATGCAACCGAGGCCTTCGGTGCCCATAAGGGTACGGCCGTAGCGGGAGCGGTGATGGTGCTCAAGTCCACTGACGCTGTTGGGGATGGGATTGGGATCTTTGTCGACGGCGAGGAAAGCCTCGGCGAGGTCGGCGACTTGGTCTTCGCCGAATTGCGGCATGCGGGTGGCCATGTAGGGGCGGACACTGTGCCCGTTGATGAGAATGTCCTGGAAGCCTTGTTTGGTGAGTTTGGCCCCGACGCCGGTGAGCGTGGGGGGGATGCGGCCTTCATCGCCGAGGTCGAATTCGCCGGTGGCATGGAAGTAGGGTTCGCGGGCGGGTTCGATGCCGCCGACACCGTTGCGTTCGTGGCAGGCGTAGCAGTTGAGCGCGGCGAGTTTGTTGTCGAGTTTTTCAGCAGGAGTTGAGGCTTCGGTGGCGGTGAGGGCGAGTTTGATGGCGTCTATTTGACGTTGCTCTAAATTGTACACTGGAGCTAGATTGGCGCGTTTGTTGGTAAGGCATCCTTTATCTTCCGGAATGAGCGGGGGGACATTCATCTTCCATTTTTCTTGCTCGTGACAAGCGACGCAGCCGAATAGGTTGTAGAGTTCTTTGCCTTTTTGAATGGAATGTTTTCCAAAGTTAGAATCTGTTTCAGCAATTTTTACTTTCGCAAGTTTATTAGAATAATATTTTGGGGCGCGTAAGTAGGCAGCGATCGCTTCAGCTTCTTCTTGGTTGATATCCATGCTAGGCATGCGTCCGGATGAACGGAGGGTATGGGGATCAAGTAAAAACTTTGTTAAGGACGTATGATTCGATTTAGCATGTAAATCTGGGAAACGAACGCTGGGTATTTTTACATCTATTTGAGAGATTGAAGAAGTGGTTTTGTCTTCGGTGGAGTTATGGGGTATATTTGGAGGTTCAAAGGGGGTATGACAGGCGACACAGCCAATAGAGTGAAAAAGGGTGTTCCCACGTTCGATCAACTCGGCATCGGCTTCTTTTTCGTCGGGAACAAAGGCTTCACTGCGACTTAAGAGAAAAGATGTTAAATAAATTGCACCCATATCTTGAGAGGTGCCCGCATCATAGGCGAGATTGTTGGGCATGGTGGTTCCGGGCTTGAGGTGATTGGGGTTTTTAATCCAGGCATACAAATAATCAGTATTCATGCGTGCGCCGATATTTTCGAGGCTTGGTCCGCGCTTGTGGTTACTGGTCATGCCTTCCGGCGCGTCGTGGCAAGCGGTGCAGCCGAGTTCGCCGAGGAGGACGCGGCCTTGCTGGGCGGTAGGCTTGCCTTGAGCTTCGTAAAGGCGTTCGAAGCCGACAACGATAGGGGCGGATTGCGTACGAGTGATGGGTGTTAGCCCTAGGGCAAGCCCTATACAAAGGGCTACAAGTTTATGCATTGTCGCGGGCTTCTTCGAGGAGTTTGATCCAGGGGCCCACGTAGTGGCCGTTGTCGTGGAAGGTGCGTCCGGAGATGAGGTTGCCGTCGATGACGCAGGGCTCGTTGACGAAGGTGCCGCCGCAGATTTCGAGGTCGAATTGGCATTTGGGTACGGTGGCCATGCGACGACCTTTGACGCAGTCGGCGCGGGCAGGGATTTCTACGCCGTGGCATACACTGGCGATGGGCATGTTTTTCTCGAAAAAGTATTTGGTCATGGCGATAAGCGCGGGGTGATCGCGTATGTATTCGGGTGCGCGACCACCGGAGAACATAATGCCTGCGTATTCTTCTGGCTTAACATCGTCGAAGGCGATGTCGGAGTCGATGCTATATCCTTCCCATTCTTTGGTGATGGTCCAGCCGGGTTTTACTTCATGGAGGACCATTTGGTATTTACGTTTTTCGGGCGCAGCGACGACGGGCGTAAAGCCGGCTTCTTGAAGGCGGTAAAAGGGGTAGAGGGTGTCAACGGTTTCGGTGGCATCGCCGACGATGATGAGTACTTTGTTACTGTGCATGAATTGCTCCTGATGGTAAAATGAAATCTATTTAACAAACATTAAGCCTATAACGATAAGGACGATGGTTAGAAACATTATGAGGGCTATAAGAGACATGTTTTATTCTCCTTTACTGAATTTGTTGTCCGGCAAGTCCTCCATCAATAAGAGTTTGTAGGTACTCGCGTGAACGGTTGATCGCTTGAGTGGATTCGGCTGCAGTAGGCAGAATAGGAATGCCGCGGGGTACTGGGTGCATAAATATGGAGGTGCGCCCGGTGAAGTTGATGGCCTTGAGGGCGTTGATTATAGGGCCAAAGTTGAGCGGACCGTAGCCGGGAAGTTGCTGCATTTCCTGGGCTTTGGGGATTTTTTTGTGGCAGCCCATGCCGTGTTCCCATGCATAGAAGTGGGTGAGGGCGGGAGCGATATCGGTGATGAGCTTGGCTTGGAGTTCGGGGTCTTGAGGAAGATGGTAGGGGGCATAAGCGATGCCGAGTTTTTTAGAGGAGGACATATCGGCTAGGTAGCGTAGAGAGTCGGGCGATTCGATGAGGGCGTTACTGTGGTTTTCGATAGCGATGGTAACGCCGGTTTCTTCAGCAACTTCGATGTGCGGCTTCATGTTTTCGACGAAGGCGGCGACTTGAGCTTTGAGGTTATCTCCGGGGGCATTTCGTGAACCGCAGACGATACAATTCCCACCCAGTTTTTGAACAATTCTCATTTCTTCTTGGAGTTTGTAGGGGCCGTAATCATAGCGGGTGGTCATGCCGCATGTGACGTTGTGCTTTTTCATTTTTTCGAGGAAAACATCGTGGCCCATTGCGTCAATTTGTTCGCGTTGATTGCCGTGACTTCGTGGCCAGAGATCGATTTCAGTGGCACCGATTTTGTGGATTTCGGGGAGCACTTCGTCGAGGGAAAGTTTGCCGTACATGCAGGAAGAAAGGATGTAGTTGAGGCTAATTTTTTTGTCTTGTTCTATGGCGCTTTGAGAATCGAGAGCTGTAGCCGCGACTCCGGCAGTGGCTGTTTTTATAAATTGTCGCCGGGACAATGACTGGGATTCGGATTCCGCTGGGTTCATCTACACATCTCCTGTGGTGTTGCAGCCAGTTACGGCAGTAAAGTGCCATTAATTCTTAGAATAACGGCTTAAATACAGGAATGTCTAGTACAAAAAAGCAGATTGGTGTTGGGCTTATTTATTGAGGGCTTTGTTAATGTACTTGGCGACATTTTTCGCAAGATGCTGTGAGCCTTCAGGGGTGAAGTGAACGTTAGCAGGGCGTTGATGTCGTTCGAGTGTCGGACTAATGTAGCGATGAAGCTCGTTGATCATGATGTCGTGTTGAATCATAACGCCTTGGGTAATGGTGTTGTAACGGGAAGCATTGCCGTGTTTTCGACCATTGGATCCTTCGGAGACGGGGCTGGTCATGCACCAGATGATGGTTGCTTTAGTTTTTTTGAGTCGGGTGATGAGTTAGATGAGGTTTTTGCGGTATTGGGCTGCGTCAATGAATAAATAATGTTACCGTTTTGTAGTTATAGGGAAATTTTAAAAGGAATGAAGGATCAATGCATCATTGACAATAGCAATATTTTTCAATACAATTAGTAGTAAATAGGGGGGGATGAATATTTCGATATAGTTTTACGTTGTTTTTAGGCAATGTACTTAGTGTATCGTTGTTTATTTGTCTAGTGTAAAAAGGAGTTTGGAGTGAGTGGCGATTTGCAAAAAGAGAAAGATCGGACTTGTCCAAGTTGTCGGAGTAGCATCAGTGTATTAGCGACAAACTGCCGGTTTTGTGGAGAACCTGTTGGAAAGCCCAAGGATGAAGTTCGTCATCTTGCTGCAGAAGATATGGGGGCGAATCGGTCAAACATACAGTCTCTTCTTCTTCGGTAGTGGAAGCGATGGATTCTATGCGTCAAGTTTCAGGGACTGGGCAAACATTTGATAGTTTGTCTAAAGTTAGCCTTGTTTAAGATATGTATTGGGTGGAAGAGGGATGGCGGAATCGGGCAATATAGATCAATCAGGAGTGCCTTCACCAAATGTAGATGAAAAGGCCAATGGGAAAACTAAAATGGTCTTTGGGATTGTTGTGGCAGTAATTGCTCTTTTGGCAATCATAGCTATCAAAATAATTTCTTAGTGGGGAGTTGATGATTTCGCAAAGGGCGAATTCATTTATGCATAAGGAGTAAGCCGTGAGTGGTGATATGCAAATGGAGAAAAGCAGGACTTGTCCGAGTTGTCGGTGCAGCATTAGTGTACTGGCAACGAAGTGTCGGTTTTGCGGGGAAACTGTGGGCAAACCTAAGGTTGAAGTTCGTCAATTATCCGTAGATGACTTGGGTGGTGAATCTACGACTCACCAAGCGGTATCGTCATCAGTTCTGGAAGCCTTGGATGCTATGCGTCAGGAAACGGGTACTGGTGGTGAGGATGAATCTAGTTCGGATGCTAGTGGCATGGTCGGTGGAGCTGGTATAGATACCTCAGGCCTGGATGATTTTGACCAACCGAGTTTTCGTGCCCATACGACTAAATTGCGTAAACCTACTGTAGTGGATCGATTGATGACGGTGGTTAAAATTGCCGCTGTGATTGGTGTGGTTGCAATTATTGCGATTAAAGTTCCTCCGATGTTTAAATCGAACAGCAGTAAGGTTAATGAAATAGAATTTACTCCTGGGCCGAATTTGGCTCCGCAGATTTTAGAAGAAAATGGTGATTTATTGGGAGCGCTTAAGGCTGCGGTGAATGCAAAAAAAGAAAATTCGAATGCTGAGAATGACAAGATTGCCGATGATGTAGTTGTGCGAATCGAAGAAGATGTGGAGTCTTTTTTAAACGCTAGTCCGTGGACGATGGATGATTTGAATGCAGCATCAACAATGGCCGATAGCAGTGCTCGAATATTTCCAAGCGATGCTACGAATGCTTTGAAGATGAGTGTTGAGCAGGAGTATGCTGATTATCATATGCTCTTGGTTGATATTGATGTTGACGCAAAAACTGCTGAATTTCAGTTGAGTGATCGTAAGAAGGCTGAAGTTAAAATTGGTGAGTTGGTTGCTGGACGTTTTAAAGTGGTTGATATCCAAAGCAATGCTGTCTATTTGAAAGATACGAAACGTGATGGTCGTAGTTTGATGTGTGCAATGGCTCAAGGGCCGAGATAATTTTATACTTTTATAATTAACGTTGGTCATTTTCTGTGAGATGAGCAGAGGTGGCTAGGTCGAAGGGTACAGAATGAGTATGTTGCGTGTAGTTCGATTTGCTTTAGTGTGTCTTTTGTTGGCAGTGCTGCCTGGATGTGCACTGTTTGGTGTTGGAAAATCACCCTCAAAGACGATGACTTCCGAAATGGTGACGGATCAAAGTCAGCATAAAGCGCAGTTGCGCGCTTTGGTTGATCGTCGTTTGACGGATTCGAGTAAGTCCAATTCTGCAAACAATGCCCAGCTACATTATCGTAAGCCTTTCCATTATAAAGAGTATGTAGAGTATCCAAATGGCATTGCTTCCTATACGGTGGAAATTTCGAAGACGGAGTATAAGGGTACGCCGTATTTCGCTAAGGTTCGATTAGCTAAGAAACGCTATGTGACAGCTTTGGAAAAGAAGAAGTCGGGTGCGCGTAAAGACCAAGAGTTTTTTTATTCATCGGGTACGCAAACACTTTCGTATGAGATGCGCCATGGTAAGTGGGTTGAAACAGGTAGTGTATTTGTCGCTCAAGAAAGCCAGGCGCGGTATAGTGTATCGTTCAAGAGTCCGGCTGATGATGCGATGAATGATGCGGATGAATCTGAAGAGGACTCGTCTTCTGGCTTATTGAATAAGCTTAAATTCTGGCGCTAAATTTCGGGAGCTTCCCATGGATCATCCAGTAAATGATCGAAAATGGATGGTGCTGTGTTGGGCTATCATTATTCTTGCAGGGGTATTTTCGAGTTGGGGCGCTTGGCATCCTTTTTCAGGCGATACGGCCAATAGTCGTTTATCTACGGTCTTTGCGCTGGTTCATCATGGGACTTGGGAAATTGGTGGAGCGGATCAGGCCAATCCATTTCAAGGGGGGACGGTTGATAAGGTTCAGGTGGATGGGCGTATGTATTCGAGTAAGCCACCGGTGCTTCCTTTATTTATGGCAGGACAGTATCTCTTGTTGCATCAACTAGTGGGCTATCAACTTCATGATGAAAAAGATCGTGAAACCATATTGAGTATTTTGACAATGACTTTTATCACTTTCCCTTTTGTGGTGAGTGGTATTATTTTTTTGTTATTAATGGGGATTTGGGGGATTGATCCTTGGCTTAAAGCAGTGGCGTTGACGGTGTTGATGTGGGGGAGTGAGTATGCTGGGTATGCAGGGACAATAAATAATCATGTTCCTGCGACGGTGTGTTTGTTGGCTGCACTGTGGGGATTTTTTGCTTTGGACACTGAAGCAACAATAAAGTCGAAAGTCGGATGTGTCGGCGTGGGGGTGGGGTTGGGCTTGGCCATCTGCATTGATTTACCTTCAGCTATTTTTGTGTTGTTGATTGTTATTGGGTGTATACGAAAGTTTAGTCTTGGGCTGGTGCTCTTTGGAATACTGGGAGTGATGATGCCTTTGTTGGCGCATGCAGGGGTGATGATATCCTTGACGGGATCACCTTTGCCCTTTCAATTAACGAAAGCCTATTATCTTTTTGAAGAGTCGTATTGGCGTACACCTCTTGGGGTGGATGCGTTGAATCATAGTTGGGGCCTGTATTTGTTCAATATGACGTTTGGGCGTGTTGGTCATTTTATTATGTATCCATTGTTATTGCTGGGCTTGGTAGGATTGGTAAATGAATCGCGTATCAAGAAGTCAGCGTTTCGATGGTGGTGCTTAGGCGGAGTGATAGCGCTTGCAGGCATACTGTTTTATTATGTTAGCAGTACTAATAATTATGCAGGGGTTTCATTTGGTTTTCGGTGGTTAATAATAGCTACCCCGTTTTTACTAATGGGGCTTGTGTTGTTGTTGCGAGGTGTAAAGAATCGCTTGGTGATCGGACTTGTGTGTATGCTGATGGCAGTGGGGGTATTTTCTGCGTGTCAATGCCGTATGGCCCCTTGGACAATTAATCATGAGTGGCCCATAAAAATCTATGGGCCTTTGTATTAGGCTTTGATTCATCATGGGGTTGATGTAGAATAGAAAACATTAAGTACGATTCCCTCGTATGATAGAAAACTGTTTTAAAAGGAGTATGTTGTGGACCTAACCGCTGGCGATAAATTAGGCGCTTACACCATAGAAAAACTATTGGGTACGGGTGGGATGGGTAAGGTATATCTGGCTCATGATGATGGCCTGAAACGTCGAACGGCAATTAAGGTTCTTCAAAAACGGTGTGCCTAACTGAGGCTTTATGAAACTTATTGCATATGGATTATTCACATTGTGTTTGCTGGGGATGACGCGTGAAGCGGCGATAGCCCTATGGCCAGAGAATTTGGCGGGTGAAGCGCAGGTACCTTTGGTGGACTACGATGAGCAAGCCGATCTTTCGCTTTTTGAATGGCCCTTGGAAGCCTTGACGGTAAATTTTTCGATAACTGCTACGTCACCCGCTTCGGCTTCCACCGAAAACGATCTCTTGTTGGTGGGAGGTGGTAGGCATGAATCGAAGTCTTATCATATTTCCAGTAGTGAGCCTCTCGTACTGGGGGACCAATCGTATAGTCTTCTTGAAGTTCGGCCTTGGGTAGGGGTGTTGCCTGATCCGGGTGGTCGCCCAACGATGTCATTGTCAATAGCAACAGAAGAAAACAGTTGGGTCGAGAATCAGCCTTTGGTAGAGCATGGGCATTTAATTGTTGGAAATACTCGAATTCAATTACGGCCACTTAAAGTTGGGCAATCGTTGGAAGGGGTATTGCATGATGATTTGTCTGATTCAACAATTGGTCGCTGGGGTATTCATGAAGGGGAGCAGATTCTTTGGTTCGATGGCTTTACCCCGGGTGAAGGGGTACAACTCAACGATGGGACAGATATTACCTTAATCGCTTTTTCTCGTTCATACAAAACTGAGGATGGCTTGGTACCGGCGATTCGAATTCGAGAAACAAAGGGTGATGTAGAGAAGGATCGGATTGTAACTAAACAGGATGATGATGTAAGTGTAGTCGTTGAGTCGAAAGATCCCATTCATCATTTATTGGATATCGGCGTGTCGGGGATGGATACTCCCCACTATATTTTACGCACTTTAGACGGTCAACGTCGGACAGGTAGCTTGGAGTGCGGCAAGGTATGGCAGTCCGACATACTTTCGCTTTGGCTGCGTTTTGAAGAGTATGAAGACAAGGGAGTATTCATTCAAAAAGTTGACTCGCCTTTTGTGGAAGCTGTATTGCTAAGCAAAGATAGGCGTGTGCGTGTGCGTCAGGGTGAAGCAATTCGTGTGGGGGAACAGTTAATTCGGTATAAGCGGGTTTTACCTGAAGGCGCGGTTCGCTTTCTGGTGGATATCGGTGATCCGGTTTCAACGAGTATAGAATTGTCATCGGGTGATTCAACGATTTTTGAAATTTATGGGCATCGATGTTTGCTTCGTTATGAGGATGTCGATTTAAGTAGAGGGCTAACAATTCTTATTTTGCCAACGTTTTTATGGCTGCGTTTTGTGCTTTTTCTGGGCTTGAGTTTTGGACTGTTAATGTATGTGCGGTCACAAACCTCAAAATCTTTATCGAAGACCCAAAATTCCTTATAATATAGCCACTTTTCATTTATTATTAAGGGGTAAAGAATGTCCGATTCTGAACATCCAGACGAGGTAACAGAGCAAGAACATCCTGCAGTGGATACCGAAGGGGATGAGGGTAATTCTGTGTCTGATGCCCCCGTCATAGACGATGAAGAGAGTACAGGCGATCCTTATTTGGATAAATTACTGTCCGAGGGTATTCTTAAAGGTATGGAACGATTAGACTTAGCTCAATCGTTGCTGGCGGCCTTCATTGTGATGTCCATGGGGTGGTTTGCCTATTCCGCCTTACTTACAACCCCGTTTTCCATGGGGGAACAGGTGCAAATAGTCGATCAGGAAGCACTTCATGCGATACCGACCATCTCGGCCGCCTGGAATGATGATATTTCCCCTATTGCTGCTTTTCTACATGCTCTGAATTGGGGAATGGGGGATGGAAGTGCAGTTCCATTTCGGGTCAGTCAATTATTCTTGCATATGCTAAATGCAGTGTTGGTATTTGTCCTATGCCGTCGAATGGTCAAAGGAGCGGAGAATGAAGCGATTGCTTTGACTGGCGGGGTGCTCTTTGCCGTACATCCAATTACGCTTGCAGCAGTAGCTCCATTAACTGAACGCAGTGTGTTGTTGGCAACTTTTTTTGCGCTACTAAGCTTGGTGTTGTATGTGAAGGCTTCTGATGAGGATGGCATGAAGTGGTCTACTTATGTCGTTTCCTTGATTGCATTTGGCTTGGCTTGGAGTTGCGGTATTTGGACTTGGATTGTGCCGTTGTTGGTTATCATGCTTACGGTTGTTCAATCTGGATTAAGTGGACTTAAATCTTCGTCATTGAATATTCTTGGCTTTATTGTAGTCGCGTTCATGTTGATAGCGCATCGGTATGTGTTGGCGGAAGTTCCAACTATATCGCTACATACAGTTGGGTTGATGAATGAAGCGAGTAATACATTATTTGTCGTGAAAGCATGGTTATTGCCCGGAAGTGCGCCGCGTATTTTACCTGAGTATACTTCTATCGCAGGAATATCAATTCCATTTGTCGCGATGCTGATCGCTGGAGCGGCTTTGTTGCTGCGTTGGCCTTCGTTGGCATGGGTATTATTATGCCCTGTACTTGTACTGGCTGGATTTGGATTGGCGGTTTCTTCGGATGCGTTTGATTTAACCCATGCGTACCCTATAGGGGCAGGCATTGTATGTTTATTGCCCATCGTATTGAGTAAAGTGCCGCAAGGAAAAGCCCGCAATGGCGCCGGCCTTTTGGTGTCAGGGTTTATTTTTGTGAGCTTATTTATGACTCATTTGAATACAACTGAATGGAAAGATGAAGAATATTATTGGTCGATGGCTCAAAGCGATTGTGACACGTGTTTCGAACCTAATGTACGGTTGGCGACATTGTATAATGAGCGGGGTCAAGAGGCTATACGTAGTCATGATGGGGCTCAGCCAACGGCGTCTCAAATTGATGCCGCTAAACGACATTGGAGCCAAGCAGAGTCATTTTATTTATTGGCTCGTCAAATTAAACCGAGTGCTATTGAAGTGATTCGCCCATTGGCTGAAGTGTTGGCTGGTCAAGCTAAGATGGATGAGGCCATTGTAACCATGGAAATATGGTTAAGCCGTTCTACACAGGATGTGTCGGCTACGCGGATGTTGGCTAAATGGTATGGTCAGCGTGGTGTGAATAATAAATCATTTGAGGATTTTCATGCTGCGATTGGTTTGTATACTCGACTGGGCCAAATAACTGAATTAAGTGAAGTGGATCATATTGAGTACGGTGTGTTGTTGTATCGACTGGGTGACTTTACAAATGCTACATTGCATCTGCAGAGGATTAAGACTCCCGGTTTGCGAAAACAAACAGAAGGTATAATTACTGAGTTGAATCCGCGCATCAAGGAATTGAACGAACTTCAAACAGCATTGCAGTCTGTGCCTCAATCGTCCACGCCGGTACCGCGTATCGATGTACTTCGATTGCAAACTAAAAAGAAATTAGCCGAAGGTGATCTTCGGTTGGCGATGTATTTTTCTGAGGAAACACTGCGCAGCAGTGCAACTGGGTGGGTTCCTGAAGATTGGTACCAGTTGGGGCATATATATGGGCTGCAAGGTGCATGGGATACCTTTGTTGCGCATTGGCCTGCGCCTGAATCCTTTACTGCACCGTGGCAAGAGTTGTCTACTTATTGCGTATCCCAGAAAAATTGGAATACAGCACTGGTGGCGATGATGCGCCGTCCCGTGTTGCCGGGAGCGAATCCGCAGGCAGAAGCCTTTTTGACATTGAGTAATTTGGCTATACAAGCCAAGGATTATGTACAAGCATCTCGTTTACTGCAAGGTATGATGCAACAATTACCTCAACGGTATGAGCCTTGGCTACTGATGGGGGATGTGGCTTATCTAAATACGCAAATGGCCGCGAAAGAAAAAACTGAATTGATGCGCACCTGCATACGTGAAGCTCAGGCGCGTGGCGCATCTGAAGCGGCTATTCAAGCCTTGCGTGATAAAGCGGGATTGAAGGAAGACATAACTGATTCGCTCGCACCGAGTATTATTCGATAGCAAATTTGATTAAACCCATCAAACGATGAACCCATAGAAAGAGAGAATGTAAATACAATGGAAATTATTATTCAACCCAATGCCGATGCCGCTGCATCGCTGGTCGTGAAAATGGTCGAGCAAACGGTAAGACAAAAGCCCAATGCGACATTGGGCTTAGCGACTGGGCGTACGATGGAAGTGGTGTATGACAAGCTTGCGGATAAACATGCCACTGAAGGGTTGGATTTTTCAGGGTGTTCTACTTTTAACTTGGATGAATATATCGGATTGCCAGCGGAAGATGTGAATTCGTATCGCTATTACATGAATGAGCGTTTGTTTAAACAAATCAACATTGATTTGGGGAACACGTATCTTCCCAATGGTGTGGCTGACGATATTGATGCAGAATGTGAAGTGTATGAGCAGCGTATCGCTGAGTTGGGCGGTATAGATTTCCAATTGTTGGGTATTGGGAGTACGGGGCATATCGGGTTTAATGAACCTTTGTCGGCATTGCGTTCGCGTACACGCGCAAAAGCATTGACGCCGGAAACACGTGAGCAAAATGCACCGATGTTTGACAATGACCTGAATGTGGTACCTAAGCGTGCCATCACGATGGGGGTCGGCACTATATTGGATAGTTATCGCTGTGTCTTGCTGGCGACGGGTAAAGCCAAGGCTTTTATCGTAGCCCAGGCTACGGAAGGTCCTGTCACATCAATGATTTCTGCGAGTGCTTTGCAATTGCATCCGCGGTGTACGATTGTGTTGGATGAAGATGCTGCTACTGAATTGATTAATACAGAATATTATCGGTGGATATTTGCTAACGAACCTGAGTGGCAAGAATTCCAGTAGGTCCATGTTGAAGTAGCCGTGGAATGTTAACCTGAAGCAGGTCTAATTGAGAGGGTGGACGTGATGAATGAATGGTTAGAATCGGTTAAATTGGCCTTTACAGATGAGCAAGGGGTGGAATGCATTCGGCGGTTATTATGTGCTGTTGCATTATCAGCGATTGTTGGTTATGAGCGCCAACGTAAAGGGCGCGCTGCGGGAATTCGTACACACATCTTAGTGTGTCTCGGTGCAGCACTCTTGATGATTTTATCGGATGAGTTCGCGAATGAGTGGATGCAAAGCGGGGCCACGGTTTGGATGGATCGCGGACGGATTGCGCAGGGGATCATTACCGGGGTTGGTTTCTTGGGGGCAGGTACAATCGTTAATCATGGACGCGATCAGCATGGGCTGACAACTGCAGCAATGATTTGGTTTGTCGCGGCTGTGGGAGTTGCTGCCGGGGCGGGAATGTATATGCTAGCGACCTTATCGACTTTACTGGCAACATTTATCGTGATGATATTGGATACACCTTATGGCCTGAAGGGGCGTGTGTATTACACATTGAATGTAACGATGAAGTCGGGCGACATGAATATGGACTCTTTAATCGAACGCTTACGTACGCAGAAAAAGATTAAGATTAAAGCCAATGGGGTTGTGCTGGATCGAGAGAACGATCGCGTATCCATCGATTTTTTGATTGGGACAAAATCCGATGCGCAACACCTATCGGTTCAGGAATCGGTAATTAAGTTAATTCCTGAAGCGATTACGATTGATTTACGATATTAATTAGGGCGATTGGGAGCCAGGATAAACGCATCGCTGAGTCTCTCTATTTTTGCTTGCGATAGGTCTTGAATGCTATACTTCGTCGTTTCCATGATACTCATTTAGCGTGTGTTTAAGAGGGTTTTATGGGAATGAGTTGAATTTCAGTATGCCTTTGGGCGGATGGGGAGCGACAGGTGTCGCATGAACGTACAGAAGCCATTGTGCTTAAGGCGATCGACTTTAGCGAGTCGAGTTGTATTGTTACCTTATTTTGCCCTGAGCGTGGACGATTGACCTGTATGGCTAAGGGCGTGAAAAGGCCCGAAAGCCAACTGGCAGGACTGTTGGATAGCTTCAATCGTATTGAAGCTATTTATGGATGGAAAGAGTCGCGTTCGGTGCAGCAGTTGTTCGATGGCAGTTTGCTTGAACGTTATGCGGGCATCAAAAGCGATTTAGAAAAGTCAGTGTATGGGGCATTTCTGTTGGAGCTGATGTATCGCATCGCTCATGAGAATGAACCGTCTCATGATTTGTTTGATGTATATGTCGATGGCATGACCCAGTTGGATGAATGGTCGGGCAATGTGTGTGTGCATGTCGCTTGGCAGTTGGTTCAGTTATTGTCCATTGCTGGATATACACCTGCCTTAGTCGAGTGTTGTGGCTGTGGGCAGGAAGTCCATTTAGATGGTGGCTTTAGTTATGAAGGCGGTGTGACTTGTGGCATGTGTATCTCGGATGCACAAATGGATCGTGGCACATTGAAAACGCTTCGCGCCTTAATGGGCGGTGAGCAGAGTCCCAATATGGTGGGGGGAGAGAATGCCTTTCGCTTGTTGCGGTATTTTGCTTCACGGCAATTGGAATGTGACTTTAAGAGTGCACGGGTCATCGAACAGATGTTCAGTGCTTAATGAATGTATATAGATTAGTTTAGAAAGCAAAATTTTGGATTCAACACCCATAAAAAATATACGTAATTTTTGTATTATCGCGCACATTGACCATGGTAAATCGACTTTGGCTGATCGCTTATTACAGTTCACCGGTACGGTGGGTGATCGAGAAATGAAAGAGCAAACGCTAGATTCGATGGACTTGGAGCGTGAGCGAGGCATCACGATTAAATCGGCTGCGGTGCGTATGAATTATACCGCGGAAGATGGTGAAACCTATACCTTGCACCTCATTGATACACCGGGCCACGTGGATTTCTCGTATGAAGTTGAGCGTAGCTTGGCGGCGTGTGAAGGGGCATTGTTGATTGTGGATGCCGCGCAGGGCGTTGAAGCGCAAACCCTGGCGAATATGTATAAGGCGGTGAATCAAGACCTTGAATTAATCCCTGTAATTAATAAGATTGATCTGCCAAGTGCTGATATCGATATGGCGAAAGAACAGATAGAAGATGTACTTGGGCTTGATAGTGATTTGGCGGTGGAAGCCAGTGCGAAGACGGGCATTGGAACGAAAGACCTTCTTGAAGCGGTAGTAAAGCATATTCCAGCACCGATTGATGGACGCGGTAAGCCTTTACGAGCGCTGATCTTCGATGCGCAGTATGATTCTTATCGCGGGGTGATTGTCTACTTTCGTGTTGTCGATGGCCGTATTGAGCCAGGCATGAAAATTAAAATGATTTCCAATGGCGAAAAATTTGATGTGACTGAAGTGGGGGCATTTGCGCCAGCGATGTCACCGCGTACATTTTTGGAAGCGGGTGAAGTAGGGTACATGACCTGTAGCATTAAGACGCTAGAAAGTACTACGATTGGTGATACCGTAACGACAGTGAGCAATTCGGCTGAAGAGGCGTTAGAGGGCTATGAAGAAGTGAAGCCGGTGGTGTTTTGCGGAATGTATCCAGCTTTGGCCAATGACTTTAGTGATTTCCGTGATGCATTGGAGAAATTGCGTCTGAACGATGCCTCGTTTACCTATCAAGCCGATAGCTCGGATGCTTTGGGCTTAGGGTTCCGATTGGGGTTCCTAGGGTTGTTGCATATGGAGATTATTCAAGAACGCTTGGAGCGTGAATTTGGCCTGACCTTGGTCACGACTGTACCGAACGTGTCGTATACCATCACGCAAACCGATGGGAACGTGTATACGATTGAGAATGCATCGAAAATGCCGGCAGTCTCGGAAATAGAATCGGTTGAAGAGCCTTTTATTGAAGCGGATATTATGTGCCCGACGGAATACCTGAGCACAGTAATTGAGATGTGTAAGAAAAAACGCGGTATTCATGTGCGCGTTGATTATATTGACAGTCGTCGTTGTATGGCTGTGTACCAGATGCCGTTGGCTGAAATCGTGATGGATTTTTACGATAAGCTTAAATCCTATACTCGAGGTTATGGATCCTTGGAGTACCGCATTATTGATAAGCGTGCAGGAAATTTGGTGCGCCTTGATATTTTATTGAATGGTGAACGAGTGGACGCGTTGTCGTGTATTATTCACCGTGAACGTGCAGTTTGGACTGGAAAAATGCTGTCGGCTAAGTTGCAAAAATTAATTCCGCGCCAACAGTTTGAAGTCGCAATTCAGGCGGCCATTGGTGGAAAAATTATTGTACGCGAGACTGTGCGTGCGATGCGTAAGAATGTGACGGCAAAGTGCTACGGTGGGGATATATCACGTAAGCGTAAGTTGCTGGAAAAACAAAAAGCCGGTAAGAAGCGTATGCGTCAAGTGGGTAGTGTTGAAGTGCCGCAGGAAGCCTTTATGGCGTTGCTAAAAGTCAATGAAGACGATAATTAACGAGTGAGGGATTTGGTTTTGAGCGCATCGGATAAACACGTTGAAAAGCAGGTATATACTGAACCGAGACAAGGATCGCTTTTTGTTGAGTGGGGTCGGTGTATTGCTGTAGCGGTATTTCTTTCATTGTTGGTGCGTTGGCCGATTTTAGAACCGTACAAAATCCCTTCAGGTTCGATGGAACCAACTTTTGTGCCGGGTGATCGAATCTTTGTGGATAAACATGTCTATGGGCTGAGGTATCCGTTTAATGGTTTGCGTATTCCTTTTACGCTAACAACTCTTTGGTATTCAGATGGACCCATTATAGATGGTAAGGATGTTGAGCGTTGGGACATCGTTGTATTTAAAGCAATTGAGAAAAATGTTAAACACGATACACTTGTGAAACGAGTAGTGGGATTGCCGGGTGAGAAAGTGTTGATTCGCGATGGTCAATTATTGATTGATGGCGAAGTGATGCCGATTCCGGATTTTATGCCGCCAGTTGAATATACGCAGGCTTATAATTCGAATGGCTATGGGCTTATTGATGATGATGCGCACAGCGTAATTCCTGAAGGCCATTATTTCATGTTGGGCGATAATAGCTCTTACAGTCGTGATGGGCGATGGTTTGGCTTCGTGCCAAAGAACCATCTGCTCGGACGAGTGACAAGTATTTGGTTCCCTAAATCAAACTGGCGTGACTTTACAGGCTACACAGGCTCTATTTATTGGCGTGGCTTTTGGGTGATTTTTGGGCTCTATTTAATTTGGCGTACAATGTTTGGGCGTTCATGGAAATTACGACGTACTTTGATGGGTGGATTGCTAAATAAACGTGATCATGTTTTTATTCGATTCTCGATGGGATTCCCATTTCCATTCTTGGGATTCCGTCTGACCTCAGGACGAGAATTGCAGCGTGGGGATATTGTGATGTTTCGCAGTAAGAATTATAAGGGTCGTGATGAAGGTTTGATCGGTGTGGTAGCTGGTCTGCCGGGTGAGCGTGTTCATATTCAGGATGGAGCGTTACGCATCAACGAGAAGGCTGTAGAGGGGCCTTGGGATTCTCAATCGTATCCGTTGGAAGATAAAGAGAAGGATAAATTTGGACGTTCTAAAAGTAAAGATACGTCGCATGTACCTGAAGGACATGTGTACATATTGACAAACGATGGTTGCGCGAATGAAGATAGCCGTGTGCTGGGCTGGGTGTCCCGTGGAGAGATCATCGGAACGGTGTCGGGTGTGTGGTGGAAAAAGAAAGCGGCTAAGCCGGTAGGTGAAGTGAACTAGAGCAGATTACCTTCGGCCAATAAGATGGCCACTTGGGCAGCATCGTCGAAGGTATAGTTGAATTCGACGATGTTATAGTTCCATTCGCTACCGCCGCTTAAGGTGATGTCGTGCGTGGCTTCGAGCCGCCGACCCATTTCGGCAAAGAGTTCTTTTATACCGCCGTGCAAGGTGCCTACCCCAATTTTGTTCTTATTCTCTGTTTGTATCTCAATGCCTATATATACCTGTAGCGTATTGTCGGGTGTTATATCGATATGGGCACGAATACTGATTACAAACTGGAATGAGGCCAATAGTTTTTTGTGGTCATCACCAAAGTCCAATCCATGAGCCGCCATAAAAGAGGCCATGCTGAGATAGGCTTGCCCCGCTCGATTATCGAAGACCAATTCCGCGAAATGATCGCCCGATAGAGACAGGGTAGTAAGGGGTCTTTGATCGCCCCATTGGTAAAAAAAAACTTCGTTTGTTGTGGTGTCCGGGGGGACGCTGCCATTGGCTACGATGAGCCCTGCTTTTGGATGAGTGGCGGTCTTTTGATTCCATCGGATGTTTTTATCGAGGATACTCAAGTCGTGTGACTGGAGGATGTAGTTGGCTGCTTTGCTCAAATGGGGCATGGAAGTGTAGCAGGAGACATCGATGTTATCGCTTGTGGTGCCTTCGTAGAAGAACGCCCCCATTTCATAGGGAAGCATGTGATTGAAAAGCCACTGTGGGATACTACGCCCGCTTTGGTGTTCAGCAATGGCATGGGTGAAATCAGGGGCTAATTGCGGTTGGACAAGCACTTGAATATTGCGCTTGTCAGTGTAGTCACTTCGATCGACACGTGGATCCGAGTGAATAAATGCTAGTTTCCATTCTGCGATCAGTAGTACCAGCAACAGGAGTATTCCTATTGCCAGAGCGATCATTTTGAGTTTGGATGCCTTAGATTCCATGGAGCATTATGGTACGCCAATAAGGGGACAGAATCCAGTTGCTGTAAACTAGATTATAGTATATAACGATTGTTGGTAGGGAAAAGTTTACGCGTCGATTTCGGAAGCGTTCACAATGATTTTGTTTACCAGCCCGTAGTCGAGCGCTTCTTCAGCACTCATCCAGAAGTTACGCTCTGAGTCTTTGGCCACTTTGTCTTCTGGCTGTCCTGTTTCTTCGGAGATAAGGGCATTGATGCGTTTACGAATTTTGAGGATTTCTTGCGCTTCAATGCGGATATCGGAGGCTTGACCGCCTGCTCCACCGCTCGGTTGGTGAATCAGGTATCTCGTACCGGGCAACGAATAACGGTGATCTTTAGGTGCGCCGAAGAATATGGGAACTGCGATACTGGCAACCCATCCAGCACCAATGGTGATGACGGGGGATTCGATAAATTTCATGACGTCGTGGATGGCGTATCCGGAATCGACGTGTCCGCCAGGCGAGGAAACGATGACTCGGATGGGGTCGTTACTTTCGGCGTTGAGGGCAAGCAGTTGGGCAATGGCTTTGGCTGCGACGTCTTGGTCAATTTGACCGGTAATTACAACAGTACGCGCCTTGAGCATGAGTGCGCCCATGTTGCTTTCTTCTTCTTTTTTGTCGTCTTCATTGTTCCACATAGACCGATATATTCCCATCGCTGTTTGAGCGGTTTGTTGCTATTAATAAGGTACTATTGTGCCATTCCAGCCCCAATGGGTTCAACCTACTTTCTTTATACTTATGGGGTGTAGGCATATAAATTCAGTGCTAAATTGCGGTTTTCGATATTGTGTGAGGGCTGAATTAAGGTGAAACAAGCTCTATATCGATCCATTTACGGACTGAATTGATGAGTTTAATGGATTGAGCCTGTTTGAGATCGGATTTACTGATGGTACGTTCTTGAATTTTACCTTGCGCGAGGAGTTCGGCGCGGTACGTGCCTGCGAGGAGTCCGGAATCGATGGGTGGAGTGAACAGTTGTCCATCGATTTTGACCACGACATTGGCGCTGGAGCTTTCTGTGATTTCGTCTCGTTCGTTCCATAGGAGAACGTCGTCGCCGTCAACGTGTGCCAAGGCCTCGTTGTATACCTGTCGATGAGTGGTTTTATGGTAGAGAAAAACATTCGTGGACTGTACAGGATGATGGGCGAGGGATAGGCGCTGGCGTGGAAGCGTTTCGGCTAAGCTTACCTCAATCTTAGTGAAGCCGTTACGCGCGAGTAAAACTCGGACTTTATGGGGAATTTTATCACTGGGCTGTGCTTTGGTTAATGCCTTATGCAGGTCCTCTTCGTCTAAGGAGTAGCCAAAATAAGCTGCGCTTTGTGCTAGGCGTTCGAGGTGTCGATCGAGTAAAAAATACTCTCCATCCCATAACATAGACTCGATAATATCGAAGAAGGGTTTAGGGTTTTTCACTACAGCGGCTTTGAGTAGGCATTCTTTATATTCTGCTTCAGAGGATGAATCCCACGTGATACCAGCGCCAACAGGGTAAGTCATGTGACCTGAATTTGAGTCTAGGGTCGCTGTGCGAATGGCGACATTGAATTCAGCTTGTCGATTGGGGCCCCAATAGCCGATAGCGCCACAGTAGGCGCCACGCGGTGTGGGTTCCAGGTCTCGAATGATGCGCGAAGTCATAATTTTTGGTGCCCCTGTGACAGAACCGCAGGGAAAGAGTGAGCGAAATAATTCAGGGACTTCAGCTTGGGTGTGTGCCTTAATAGTTGAAGTCATTTGCCACAGGCGATCGAAAGGGGTGAGGTCAAAGAGTGTTTCAACTTGGACACTTCCGGTTTGAGCGATACGGCCCATGTCGTTACGCAAGAGATCTACAATCATGAGGTTCTCCGCGCGGTCTTTCACGGATTCTTGTAGAAGGAGGCGCTGGGCTTCATCAGCCTTGGAGGTTAATCCTCGGGCGATGGTGCCTTTCATGGGTTGGGTGCGTAACTGGTTGCCGTCGAGTGTAAAAAATAGTTCGGGCGAGATGGACATGATGACGTGTTCAGCGGTGTTGATATACGCGCAGTAGTCAGCCCGTTGCGCAGCACAAATACGGCGGAACCAAGCATACGCATCGCCGGAAAAGTGCGTGTGTAAAGGAAAGGTATAGTTAACCTGATAGGTATCGCCAGCGGCGATGTGTTCGTGTATAGTAGCGATGGCGGTTTCGAATGTGGACTTTTCGATACCGGGTTTCCACTTGAGAGAGGTCATTTCATCGTTGCTGCTCTCGGGAATAGAGTCCTCGTATGCATCATAGAGCCCGAACCAAATCAAAGGAGAGGGAGTGTCTGTGTGGGTGACAAGGGCTTCGTCAAAAGCAGCTGCAGCTTCGTAGGCGATATATCCGGCGGTATAAAGGTCTTCGCCACGTACGCGGGCGTCTATTGTGTTTAGTAGGTTACTCACTTCGCCGATGTTGGATGTGGAATAGATTTCGAGGGGATTACGGAAGTAGCGTTGAGTACTGTTGGAAAGAAGACACACCTCGCCCGGTTTAGGGGATGCTGTATGCCGTGTGTGGGGATTCATTTGAGTATTCTACCCCAAGTGTTTCGTCGGATTCAGCTAGTCTTGATTGACGCGGTAGAGGCGAGCGGCATTGTCGGCGGTGGCTTGAGCCAATTCTTCATAGGAGATGCCGTACATATCCGCAAGAAATTCTGCGGTGTGTTTGGTGTGGTGTGGTTCACAGCGTTTTCCGCGCACGGCTTGTGGCGCAAGGTAAGGCGCATCGGTTTCGACAAGGAGTCTGTCGAGAGGCACTTCTCTGGCTGCAATTCGAAGTTCTTCGGCTTTTGGAAAAGTGACGTTTCCAGCGAAAGATACGTGGAAGCCCCAACTTAAGCAGTGTTTTACAAATTCGGGACTACCAGCGAAGCAGTGGAGCACTCCGCCGCAGAGGTTGTCAGCATAATCATCGATAATGGTGCAGAGGTCTTTGGTGGATTCACGGTTATGAATGACGACGGGTAAATTCATTTCGCAAGCAAGATCGAGTTGTGCACGGAATGTATTTTCTTGAATGTCTTTTGGAATGTCGCAGTGCTTGAAATAATCGAGCCCCATCTCGCCAAGGGCCACGACGTGTTCTGATTGTGCAAGGAAGCGGAGTGCGTCGAGTAACTCGGCATCCAGGGTATCGGCGTAGTAGGGATGAACACCGACTGAGGCGTAAATATGATCGCCGGTGAGTGCTACGGCTTGTTGACTGGTGGGAAGGTCATCGCCGATGACAACCATCCAATCGAGTATTTCGAGGGATCGCGCGATTACTTCTTCGCGATCTTCGTCAAATTTAGCTTCCTGAATGTGGCAATGGGAGTCGACTAAAGGCATGGGTATAGTACTTTACGAAGGTTAGTTGTTGCGACGTCTGCGGCGACGACGTTTCTTTGGCGCATCACCTGTGCTTTCATTGTTGGTTGGAGAATCGGCTCCATCATTTTGGGCGGGTGCGTTGCCTGCTTCTTTCTTAGGCGCATCGCCTTTGGGCGCGCCTTCGGGTTGACCACCACCTTTACCGCTTCTACGTCTACGTCTGTTTTTATTGCCGGAGGACTGCGTGCGGTCGCTTAGCTTTTCGGCTGCCTTTTCGGAGTTATTCTCCATTTTATCGCGAATGTCTGCTAAGTCTTCGGCTTTGGGTGCGGCCTTGGGTTGTTGACTCCGAGCACGATCGTATTGGTCATTTTCATAGCTCAAGCAACACATGAGGCGACCGCATTGGCCGCTAATTTTACTGGGGTTGAGGGAAAGATTTTGGCGTTTAGCCATCTTCATAGAGATGGGCATAAATTCTTTCATCCAAGTGGTGCAGCATAACTCACGGCCGCAGGTTCCGATACCACCGACAATTTTGGCTTCATCGCGTACTTGAATGTGACGTAGTTCGATACGGGCTTTGAATTCTTGCGCCAGATCTTTGACTAATTCTCGGAAATCCACGCGGTCATCGGCGGTGAAGTAAAAGATAATTTTTTTCCGGTCAAAAGAGTATTCGCATTCAACCAGTTTCATGTCCATCTTGCGTTGTTTGATCTTTTCGATACACCGGCGGCGTGCACGTTGTTCGTCTTCACGAATTTGAGTAATGGTGCTGTTGTCATGTGGTGTAGCAATGCGGACCACATTGTGCGGAAACTTCTTGAGTTCATCCTCGGCAGATTCCTCTGGAGGCGTCACGCAGCGACCGTATTCAAGACCACGATCGGTCTTTACAACGCACATCTCATCGCGTTCGATAGGAAGGTCTTTACTGACAAATTGATACACGCGAAGTGGCTTACGCATGCGAATTTTAACTAACTGCGGCATTTATATATACTCCTGCTCAATCCCGGCTTAAAGGGCGAGCGCAAAGAAGAGGTCGCGAAATACGCGTTCTTCGTTTAAAAAACGTTCCAAATATAGACGGGCCTTCTCAATGGCCGCGATTTTTTCTTGTGATTTCGATGCACTGGCTTTTTGTAAGAGGGGTATTTTGTCTTGATTTAAAACCTGTTGGGTATCGCCAGTGGCTTCGAATACCATGACATCACGATACCACATCTCCAGTAGGTATAGAAACTCCATAATACTGCGACGGTTAAGTGCGTCAGCCAATGCGGAGTCTTCTTCCTTGATTCGTTCGCGATCTTCCTTGGATACTTCTTTAGTATCCACTGTGCCAGATTCGGCTTTTATGGCCCCTTCAATTTGCTTTTTCTGGGTATTGAGAAATGAAGCAAATTCTTCGGAGAGGGCTAAGGGGTCTGAACCAACTTGCAATTGCTCGATGATGTCGAAAATTAGCTCACGCTTATCCGTGTCGAGTAAATCGAGGGCGCGGGACATTTGTCCTTGGGCGATTGAAGCAATGGCGGTCGCTTTTTCAGCGGTGATGTCACGTTCACGTAATAGAAGCTCGTGTACAGTATCGGGGTGCAGTGTTTGAAAGCGGACACGTTGACAGCGCGAACGGATTGTGGGTAAAAGCAATTGTGGGTATTCGGAAATAAGGATGAATACCGATGGCCCAACAGGTTCTTCGAGGGTTTTGAGCAGGTGGTTTTGTGCTGGCCCACGCATACGCTCGGCTTCGTGGATGATGAAGATTTTACAGTGGCTCTCATGGGGGCGTAGAGACGCCATCTCAATCATCTTATCGATGGCTTCGACATCGATGATGCGTGATTTTTTGATGGGGGAGACCTGAACGAGATCGGGGTGGTTTCCGCTATTAATTTTTCGACAGGATAGGCAGCCGTTACAGGCATCGCCTGGGATCATGGATTCAGTGCAATTTATGGCTTTAGCAAAGGCGATGGCCGCCATAGATTTTCCAACGCCGGAAGGGCCCCACATGAGTAAGGCATTGGGGATGCGTTCCCGGGTGATCATGTTTTTAAGTAACTGAATCGGTACGTCTTGATCGCGAATAGCATCGAGGTTCATGCTTAAGCCTCCTGAGTGACAAGAGAAGAGTCGATAATGCCGCGAATGTCTTGGCTAACTTCGTCGATTGATTTGAGCGCATCGATGGTGTGGATACGTTCGGGATTTTCCTCGGCGAGCTTTAAGTAGCCTTCCCGGACTCGTTCATGAAATTCGATGGCTTCTTTTTCTATGCGATCGCCGACTGTATCGCCTTTGGCACGTTTGAGTCCTTCTTTCGGAGGTAAGTCAAAGAGGATGGTGATATCGGGTTCAAGTCCACAAGTGGCGAGGTTATTGAGTGTTTCAACATCAGTGGGAGCAATATGGCGTCCAGCACCTTGGTATGCAACGGTGGAATCGTAAAAACGGTCACACAATACTATTGTACCGGAGTGTAGGGCAGGAAGAATGAGTTCGCCAACATGTTGTGCACGGGCAGCTTCGTATAAAAGAAGCTCGGCCATGGATACGAGGTCATCATTATCGGGATCGAGAAGGAGATCGCGGATACGTTCGGCAATGGGTGTACCGCCTGGTTCGCGGGTGACAATAACGGCATGGCCTTGCTCGATGAGGTAATCGTGTAGACGCCCAATTTGTGTGCTTTTACCGCCGCCTTCACCGCCTTCAATGGTGATCAATGTACCTTTCATGAATCAAGGCTTTCTCGACGTACCTTGACGCCGCGTTCAAAAAAGTCGTCTAATGCTTCACTGTCTTGAGCACCAATGGCATCGGCCACTTTATTCAGATTCTTACTTAATTCGCGTAAACCTTCTTCAATAGCTTCAGGATTGGTGAGACATATGTCGCGCCAAATTTCAGGGCGGCCTTCGGCGACACGTGTGGTGTCTTTAAAGCCTTTACCAATAAAGGGTTCAGCTTCGGCAGGGTTGTTGATAAGTTGAGCCAGAGCTGATGCAGCGACATGGGGGATATGGCTGGTACGGGCAACCCATTGGTCATGAGAAGCGGGATCGATAGCAACTACTTTGGATCCGATAACTTCCCAAAGTTGGGTGACTTGGTTGTAGGCATCCGTGTCGTGATTCGCTTGGGCTTCGACAAATGTAATTGCGCCTTCGTATAAATCGGCTTTGGCGTATTCAGGGCCAAATTTCTCGGAACCGGCCATGGGGTGGCTTCCGATAACACGCAGTGGGGAGGACCAAGTATTTCGCGCGTGGTCACAAATAATGGATTTAGTACTGGCCACATCGGTGACAATCATATTGGGGTCGTTCAGATTCCGCAGGGTGTCAAGGGCTGCTGGAACGGCATTTGCAGGTGTACAAATTACTACAAGGTCTGCATCGCATGCACCATCTTCCACGCTAAGGAAAGCCTCATCAATGGTCCCCAATTCTAGAGCTGTATCGAGGGTTTCTTGGCGACGGCCTACGCCTCGGATGGTTTGGGCCAAGCCGTGTTGTTTGAGTGCTAAACCCAGTGAGGCACCTAAAAGACCTACGCCCACAAGCGTAACGGTGCGAAATTGGGGTTCCATGGGCACTCCTTTATAAATTACTAGGCTTCGTTGGCTGCTGCAAGGGCCTCTTCCATGCTGAAGACTTCGAGATACAGCGCACGACCGATAATGACTTCATCCACTCCATCGACTTCAAGCGCATTGACTACTGTGATGTCTTTGAGTGCGGACATTCCGCCAGAAGCGGTCACCGGAATATTTACTGCTTGTGCGATGGCTTGAGTGGAGGCTAAGTTGGGGCCTCCCATCATGCCGTCGCTGTTGATGTCTGTAAAGATGATGCGACAGGCGCCGGCTGCTTCGACTTCTTTAGCAAAAGTCACTGCATCGGTTTCTGTAACATCCAACCAGCCGCTTAAAGCGACTTTGCCGTTTTTGGCATCAATTCCGACAACAATTTTGCCGGGGTATTTCGCGGCCGATTCTTTGACCAGTTCAGGACTGGAATGAGCTGCTGTACCAAGAATGACTCGTTCAACTCCAAGATTGATGAGGGTGTCGATGGTGTCCATGTTACGGATACCACCACCTACTTCTAGGGGGATGCCAGCGTCCTGCATCGCTTTGAGTTCATTCTCTATACAGCAACGGCCTTCTTTGGCGCCATCAAGGTCAACGATGTGTACAATTGAATTGCACCCGTTGTACCATTCGATTGCTTGATCGACAGGGTTTTCTGAAAAGACCGTTTCTTGGTCATAATCACCCTGGATCAGGTTTACACACAAGCCGCCACGAATATCTACTGCAGGAACTATGCGCATAGTTATGCAGACGCGATTTTGGATTTCGCGGTTTCAGCGATTTGTGTGAAACCAGATGCATCGTGAATTGCGATTTCGGACAACATTTTACGATTGATATCGATACCGGCTAATTTGAGTCCGTGCATAAGTTGGCTATAGGTGATTCCGTTGGCGCGTGCAGCAGCGTTGATGCGTGCAATCCACAATTTGCGGAAATCGCGTTTGCGTACTTTACGGTCACGATATGCATATACACCGGCGTGATCGACAGCTTGTTTGGCTGTTTTGATCAAGCGATGACGACTACCACGGTAGCCTTTTGCTAATTTTAAAATTTTCTTACGACGACTGCGTGATGCGGGTCTACCCGTTGAGCGTGGCATGATTCTTACCTCTTTATGGTTCTTCGCCTTATTGGCGGCTTACACTATCAATAGTTAGTTAACTCTAAAAAACGCGCCTTAGGCGTATGGCAACATGCCTTTAACATTTTTCATATCGCCAGGGGCAACCGTAGCAGGTTTACGCAAGTTACGACGACGTTTAGGGCTTTTGTTGGTCAGCAAGTGTGAACCAAAGCCTTTGTTGAATTTAAATTTACCACTTTTCGTTTTCTTAAAACGCTTAGCAGCGGATTTGTTCGTTTTCATTTTAGGCATGTCTGGTGACTCCTGGTTGTCCATTCTATAGATATAGAACAGTCTTTCATTTTTATAAATTTTATAGTTACTCTATGAGGTCTTTTTGGGTGCGACCACTATAGTCATATTGCGTCCCTCAAGACGTACACGATTCAAATCAGGGATGTCTGTAGCGTGGTCGACGATATCGTCTAAAACACGTTGCAGGATATCTTTGCCAAATTCTGGGTGCGCCATTTCACGCCCGCGGAACATGATGGTGATTTTGACCTTGTTGCCTGCATCTAAGAATTCTTTTACATGGTTCGTTTTGAAATCGAAATCATGTTGAGAAATCTTGGGGCGGTATTTAATTTCTTTGACCGTCACAATATGCTGGTTTTTCTTGGCTTCTTTAAGGCGTTTACTTTGTTGATAACGGTATTTACCGTAATCAATCATGCGGCACACGGGCGGTTTGGCGTTGGGGGCGACCTCAACGAGATCGAGGCCCTTGCCTTCAGCCTGACGCAGCGCGTCTTCAGGTTTCATGATGCCCAATTGTTCTCCTTCATCATCTATGACGCGAATTTGGGGCACACGAATCTGTTCATTGATGCGCGTAGTATCTACTTGTTGCTTAGAAATATGGAATACCTCCTGTGTAGACCCTATTGTTGGGCATACAAACAAAAAAAACGACCGAGGAACCAGTCCTCGGTCGCTAAAAAAACACACAGAATTCGTCTGTAATTAGTGACACTAACCCGATGAGCTCGCTACAAGGCGGCTATGGGGTGAGGAACTGGTGCTCCCACTTAGGGGCAAATAATACCACACGCCGGATTGGCGTGTCAAAAGTCTATTGTGAGTCGATATGGGAGAATTTTGACGAAGCGTATGGTAGACTAAATTTTAAATTGACTAAATATATAAGGAAGATTCCTTGTGAACCCTATTTTCTGGGTATGTATCTTTTGTGTTTGTGGCTATGGGGCTTCGCCCACTTGGGCAGAAAGTGATTATACAGTATCCACCTTCCAAAGTGACGTCACGGTACCACTCGGCCATGCGATGATGGGGGGAGGCATTCAGCCCGCTAAACAGATCATTACTCCATTGTATGCGCAGGGGATAGTGTTGCAGGGGCCGGATAAGCCTATCGTGTGGTTATCCATTGATTGGTGTGAAATTCGCAACGATGCCTATGATGCATGGCGCGATGCTTTGGCGTAGGCCGCGGGGACGACGCGAGAGCGGGTTTTGTTGGCGGCGATTCATCAGCATGACACGCCTGTAGCAGATTTTACGGCGCAGGCGCTTCTGGATGAAGTGGGGCTCGAAAAAAGCTTATGCGATGTGACTTTTGTAAGGGATTGCATCGTACGCACGGCTTCTGCATTGAGTGCATCGCTTAAGAAAGCAGTGCCCGTATCTCATTACGGCGTTGGCTCTGCACTCTTAAAGGAAGTGGCTTCCAATCGCCGGATAGTGGATGCCAATAGGAAGGCGGCATTTAGCCGGGGCAGTTCTTCGCCGGATCGGACGATTGGTGATATGCCTGTTGGATTAATTGATCCCCATTTACGGACCTTGAGTTTTTGGAACGGCAAGGAGCCTGTTGCTGCGATGTCGACTTATGCTGTGCACCCGATGAGTTTTTATGGTGAAGGTAGGGTGGGCTATGATTTTGTTGGGATGGCGCGCGAACAGATGAAAAAAGAAATTCGGGGAACTCAGTATTTGTACTTTTCTGGTTGTAGTGGGGATGTGGTTGCGGGGAAATACAATGATCGCAGTCCCGAGGAACGACCTAAGTTAGCGGGGCGGATGTATGCCGCCATGCATGAAGCGTGGGTGAAGACGATTCGTCATGAATTGACGGTTGCGGAGTTTCGGTCGGTGACAATGCAGTTGCCGATGCGTGAAACCGAGGCTTTTGTGGAGGCGGAGCAACGTAAAGTATTGGAAAATCCTGAGGCGAAACCGTTCAAGCGTAATCTCGCAGCAATGGGCTTGAGCTGGCGCAAAGCCCATGCAGAGGGTCGTGGGATTGATGTGCCGAGTGTGGATTTTGGAAAGGCTCAGTTTTTATTTATGCCAGCAGAAAGCTTTGTGCATTACCAGCTTCAGGCGCAGAAGGAGCGGCCGAATCAAGTGGTTTTGGTAGCTGGCTATGGCGAAAGTGCGCCGGGTTATATTCCAAGTCCCAAGGCGATTGACGATAAGTTTATCGAGGGTCATACATGGTGTTGGGTGGATCATGAAGCGCCGGGGCCGATGCATGAGGCGATAAAGCACTCATTGATGGCACCTCCGTAGAATTAGTTGGCCGCGTTTGCACTGTCTAGTTGGAACAGGGGCGTATAAATATTGGCAACCGTTTTGGCTTCGCTGTAACTTCTGAATACGGAAACGGGTTCCCCTGCGATAGTAACAGCCCAATATTCGCGTGGAACATCTTGGGGGACGTTTTGGCTAGGAGTAGTATAAAGACTTATATCAATTTTCTTCGTTTTCATTTTTCTCTTTCTTTCATTAAGAATGGTTGTCTTATACAACTACAAAATGCATGCGTACTTTTACTGTAGTTAATACACGATTCAATGAAATAGTTTCATTAAGATGTCTAGTATCAATACAGACGAAATGTAGACTTTATTCATTCAAAAATGATGAAAAAATGATGAAAAATTTTCTAGGACACTGTATTTCGGGTGTTCCTGGTAGGGGGCAGGCCTTAAAGCTTCTCGACGGTGATATTCATGTTGGTGTAGATGCAGATTCCTGCGGCGATCTCTAAGGATTGCCGAACGATGGCTTCGGCATCGAGATCAGAGTATTCGACAAGGGCACGAGCAGCAGAGAGGGCATACGAACCGCCGGAACCGATAGCCAGAATGCCGTCGTCGGGCTCGATGATTTCTCCGGTTCCAGCAACAAGCAGGGAGGTCGTCCCATCGCAGACAGCCAGATGGGCTTCGAGGTTTCTAAGGTATTTATCGGTCCGCCAATCTTTGCCAAGTTCTACCGCGGCACGCATGAGGTTATTATTGAATTCGCCGATCTTGGCTTCGAATCGCTCAAAGAGCGTAAAGGCATCAGATACAGATCCAGCAAAGCCAGCTAAAACACCTCCTTCTGCAAGGCGACGTACCTTGGTAGCAGTGTTTTTCATGACGATTGGGCCTAGAGTTACTTGGCCGTCTCCGCCCATAGCCACTTGGCCATTTTTGCGGACGGTGATTACAGTTGTTGCGTGAAATGCTTCCATATTATGTGGTATCCTTTAGGAAATTAGTATCAAATATGACACCGGATGAACAAGTTTTAAAGATTGGGTATGGGGGACCTTCCGGTTTTAGTGAATAATCCCACCCTCATAAATAGAATTTAACTAATCTTTGTCCATTTATTGGACATGCGGAAATAAATCTGATATATTCATGGTTATGTAGAATAGTAGAAAGTTTATAATATTACTAGATCCTCATGGGCCGTTTTGCCCCACTCCCAAAACAAGAAACGGTCCATTCTCCGGGGGCAGGTTACCCAGCCTGTCCCCACCTTTTTTGCTTTCTTCAGAAATGAAGAAGGCTTTTTTATTTCAAGGGTAGGACATTGTGCAGGATTTAAAAATTCACACTTTTTAGTCCTTCGAGATATAACCAATGTCCGAAATCGTTTGGGTGGTTAATGTTGTTTCCAAGTAAGCTTGGGAGATCTTTTCGTTCGAGTACTTTCATCCAGATACTGTAGACGTCGGCAAAAGCGGAATTGGTTCGTTGCGCTGCGCGTTGGGTTGCAGTGGAATATAGTTCCATGCGGTGTGAACCAAATTTCCAGTTGGGATTTGGAGGGAATGCAGAGAATAGCAATATTTCTGCTCCTGTTTTATCTTGTATCTTCTTGGTGATGTTGATAAGGTTATCTTCAAACTGTTCGGGGGTTACTCCGCGAACGTTGTGATCGTTCATGCCGAATCCCACTAAAACTAAGTCCGGGTCTTGACTTAACACTTTGTCGTTTAATCGCTTGAGACCTTGGGGGGTGGCATCGCCTCCAGTGGCTCCATTTTCCAGCTTGATTGTAGCGTTGGGGTAAAGGGAGTGTAAGTGGTTTATGTAGCGCTGTTGGAAACGGAGTTCTAATTTAGTCGCTTCTCCTCCTGCGGTAATGCTGTCGCCGAAGCCGATGACATTGAGTGTGCCGCCATTATCCAATATAGATTTAGTCTTAGAAAGTTGATAGCTGTAGCGTGTAGGGCTAATGAGGTTATATGGATTGGTGCTGGTGTAATCGACAAATACGAAGAATGGGAGATTTCCGTATCCGGGATGCTCGGTGTGGTTGAACTCTTTTTTACCGTAAAGAATATTAGTGCTGAAATCGGGCATTGATGAGTGAGCTGTACGGGCTATAGTGCCTGCTTTATAGTCGACGACATAATCGCGCCCTTCTTCATAGACAATAAGCCCTTGTTGGTCTTGGGCATACTTGTTCCGCACAACAACAGTGCCGGGTAGTATTGAATCGTACATCAGTTCATTGGGTTCTGTCCCTACGAGTACAAGGCTGTCTCCATGTACGGATATGTTATTGGATGCGCTAAGGGTGGTGCATCCGCTGAGGGTTGCTGCAAAGAGTACTAATGCACACCACATTAAGTTTGATTGATTTGATTTCATGTTGGGTCCTTAACATAGTGGTTTTGAGCTTCTTCGAGCAGCTCGGTGTCAAGTATATTGTCCATAGGGATTATATCCATTTTGATATCTCTTATGTACAGTTATTTCCACTCTCTATAAATCTATATTACTGGAAAGTGAATATTCGATTATCTCTTTCGTATTAAGCAAAGTTTGATTGATTAGGAGTAGATAAAATGCTTAAGTCTTTGTGGATAATTATGCTGTTCGTACTTTCAATGCTGTGTGCGGCCGAGGATTGGCCTCATTGGACAGGGCCAGAAAGTCGAAATGTTTTAGCTGAGACTGATTTGGTGGAATCTTTTGACCGAAAGACTTTGGGCAATGTGAAGTGGGTTACTCGTTTGGAGGAAATGGCTTTTGGGGCGCCTACTATTTCCGATGGACGTGTGTTTGTGGAAACTAATATGGCTTCAGTGCATGAAGATAAACGGTTTGGTGGGATTAGAGGAGGAGTCGTGGCCTGTTTGGATGAAGTGACAGGCGAGCAGATATGGAATTTGATGTGTCCTGAGCGAACATGGGGGGTTCCAAAGAAAACGCATATGGAAGATCAACGTTGGGGAATTTGTTCGTCGCCCACGGTGGATGGGGACCGCATTTATGTGGTTAACAATGGAGGGGATTTGGTGTGTCTAGATTTTGAGGGCTTAGCGAATATCACGGTTAAAGTCGATTTGCTCTTTTGCATGGACTATAGTCGTCGTCAGATAAAGTCCAATGAGGCTAAATACCATAGTGCTGCACTTCATACCCGATAATTTCCTATTCCTTAAAAAATGAGCGAAGCAATAGAATTTCTTCGCTCAGTGTACTTCACTTATTGCGAGTTGGCTACGTCAGTAGTTGGTTCATAACATTTCCGTGTACGTCGGTCAGGCGGAAATGACGGCCTTGGTATTTATAGGTGAGGCGTTCGTGGTCGAGGCCTATTTGATGCATGATGGTCGCTTGTAAATCATGAACATGCACTGGGTCTTTGACGATGTTGTAGGAGAAATCATCGGTTTCGCCATAAGTCATACCGCCTTTGACACCGCCTCCGGCCATAAAGATACAGAAGTTTTTAGGGTGGTGGTCGCGTCCGTAATCTGTTTCGGTAAGATTGCCTTGGCTGTAGATGGTACGGCCGAATTCACCGCCCCAAATAACGAGGGTTTCGTCAAGCATGCCGCGTTGTTTGAGATCGGCAATGAGTGCTGCGGAAGGTTGATCGGTGTCCATGCACTGGCCTTTAATTTGCTTTGGCAATCCACCGTGCTGATCCCAGCCCATGTGGTAGAGCTGGATGAAACGCACGCCGCGTTCAGCAAGGCGTCGAGCCAATAAACAGTTGGCTGCATAGGTGCCGCGTGTTTTTGAGTTCGGACCGTACATTTCGAAGGTACTTTCGGGCTCATCGGATAAATCGCTAAGTTCAGGTACGGAAGTTTGCATACGGTAAGCTAACTCATACTGCTCGATGCGTGTGACAATTTCGGGATCTTGGTATTCGGCATAACTTTTCTCATTGAGCTTAGCGATGTCGTCGAGCATGCGGCGGCGGATCGTTTTATCCACCCCTGGAGGATCGGACAAGTAGAGCACAGGATCACCGTCTCCACGGAATTTTACGCCTTGGTGTACTGATGGTAAGAAACCGCTCCCCCAAAGACGATCATAGAGGGGTTGGCAACTGGGGCGTCCTGTACCGCGTGAGCTCAAGGCCACAAAGGCAGGGAGATCGCGATTGGCAGAACCTAGACCGTAGGAGACCCATGAACCCATGCTGGGGCGTCCAGCGAGTTGGAATCCGGTTTGGAAAAAGGTCATTGCAGGGTCATGGTTAATGGCTTCTGTGTGCATGGTACGAATAAGACAAATGTCATCGGACATGCTTGCGATGTGGGGCATGAGTTCGGAAATCTCCATGCCGCTTTCACCATGTTTCTTAAACTTAAAGATTGACGGCGCAATGGGAAAGCGGGCTTGACCTGAGGTCATTCCAGTAAGGCGCTGGCCCATGCGAATGGAATCAGGAAGATCTTTGTCGAACATGCCTTTCATTTTCGGCTTGGGATCAAAAATATCCAGCTGTGACGGTGCACCGGACTGGAATAGGTAAATTACGCGTTTGGCTTTGGGCGCAATGTGGGTAAGACCCGCAGCTAAGGGGTCGATATCACCGGGGGCCGCTGAGGCTCCAGGGTTTATCATAGAGGCGAGCGCAGCTCCACCGATTCCGATTGCGCATTTACCAAAAAAATGACGGCGGTTAATGTGTAATTTCTCTTCGAGTCGTGGATCCATGATTCTTATTCCCGTGTGATGGCTTCATCTAAGTTTAGCATGACTGAGGCTAGCATGGTATAGGCCGCCAGTTCTGATTGCGGTATGGTGGAGTCGGGTGTTGATTCCCCGACATTAATAAATTGTTGGGCTTCTTCTTGATTGCGGTTGAAATGGGACTGATAGTCGCTAAGCCCACATAAAAGAACTTGTTGACGTTCAAGATCGGGGTCGTAAGCGAGGGCCAATTTGTAGCCGTAGCGAATGCGGTTGGCTGAGGTGTCACCACCTTCGTTGATCATGCGCTCGGCTAAACGACGGGCCGCCTCGATGAAGGTGGGGTCGTTGAGTAGTACCATGGCTTGCATGGGGGTGTTGGTGGCATCGTTGCGCATTGAGCAGGCCTCACGGCCAGCAGCATCGAAAATCTGCATGCGCGGTGGAAGAATCGTACGTTTCCAAAATGTATAAAGTCCTCGACGGTAGACTTTATCTCCGGTGTCTTGACGATAAAAATTTGTATCGAATTCGTCCATGTTTTGAAAAGTCAGAGCAGACCACATTTTATCCGGTTGATAGGGCTTCACAGAAGGCCCCCCGATTGTATCGTTGAGTAAGCCACTTACGGTTAAGGCTTGATCACGAATCATTTCTGCTTGTAGGCGTAATCGGGGTGCGCGTGCCAACAAAATGTTTTCGGGGTCAACTTCGAGGTGCTTATCATCAATGATGGAGCTTTGCTGGTATGTAGCACTCATTACGATGAGCTTTTGCATGGCTTTCACATCCCAATCGGACTCAACAAAGTGCACGGCCAACCAATCCAGTAGTCTTGGATGAGTGGGAGGCATGCCTTGGGTGCCGAAATCTTCACTGGTTTGTACGAGGCCTTTACCAAAGTATTGTTGCCAGTAATGATTGACGCGTACTCGAGCAGTGAGTGGGTGCTCAGAACTTACCAGCCATTTTGCGAGGCCAAGTCTATTTTTGGGCAAGGTTTCGTCCATGGCGCCCAGTGATGAAGGTACCCCAGGTAATAGTCGTTCTGATTTGTCTGGCTTATCGTATTCGCCGCGCGTGAGTAGATAGGTCTCGCGCGGTTTATCCATCTCCTCCATGATCATGGTGGTGACGATCTTTTTATTGAGTTTATCCATCTCTTCCTCGAGCGGTTTGATGGTTTCATATTGCTTGGCCCATTGGGGATCGCGTGCACGATAAACATTACGCAATTGTTGGACTGTTTTTTCATCGCGTTGATCAGCGGGTTTTTCCAGCTGATCCATGAGGGCCAAGATGGATTGACCGGCATCATTTTTAAGGGCAAAATAGAAGCCACTACCTGCACCGTAGTTGGCAATTTTCATCAGGATGGTGTGTTTGCCCTTATTGAGGAAGACGGTAACCTTTTCCTGATCTTTTTGTGCACCACGGCCAACGTCTTTTTCCAAGAGGGCTTCACCATCAATCCAAAATTTAATTGAATCATTACTGCCCAATGAAAAAGAAACAGTGCTTGGAATATCTAGATTGATGGTACGGCGGAGATAATGAATACCTTTTACATTGGATTTAAATTGAGCCAGCGATCCATCTTTCCAGTCACCGCGTTTGGTCCAGGAAACTTGATCAATGCCGTATTTTTTAGTGGTATCAAATTCAGTTTCAGGAGCATATACTTTGCTGATGAGTTTGTTGTTGCTGGTTTTCTCGTCTGGAATGGGGCCAAGATAATGCCACTCATCCAGATCGGGTGTGCTCCACTTGGCAATGTCGCCGGAAGAGGCATGAGACAGGCGGAAACGGCCCAAGGTGTGTTGAGTGATGTCGGAGAGATGCTTGAGTTGTACTGTAATTTGATCACCAGGCTTGATGGGGGTAGATTCATCAAGCACAAAGATGGCCTCACGGTTTTCACGGCGTTCATGGGAACCGGTGGCCCAACCGCTTTTTTGGTTTTTATCGATGGCTCGTTTCACATGATAGCGGTTGAGGTCTTGCACAAAATCGGCGAGCGCATGTGTGAGTTTCAATTCTTCCGTTTTACCATTGGCCGACGTGCGGGTAATTTCGACATCGCTTAATACAATGTTTCCGTTTGGGGAACGACCGGGGCCGCGTTGAGGAAGTCGATCATCAAGCAGAATCTCCAGTTTAAAGGAACGGATGGTGTCAGGCGCTTCAAAGTTCACGGAATACACTTGTTGATTCGGATTTTCACCACTGGCGAAGATAGAGTTGTCGTCGAGAATTTCTAGTTGTGTGCCGTGTTCAGCGTAAACGGATGCAGGAGTGATTATATCCCATTTTAAGGTGGCAAAGGTGTTGCGGATCTCTTCTTCCCATGCGAGTTGTAAGGTATCAAGACGCTCATCCGGTCCGAGGATGGATAATTTTAAAGTATCGATTTTGGTTTGCAAGGCAGCCTTGGCTTTATCGTCCTCTGGAGAGGGCACTTGGATGAAGGGTTTGTCATTGCCGCGTTCGTTGCCTTTTCCGTTTTCAGGAACGTTGTTGAAAAACGAATAGAATTGGAAGAATTCTTTTTGGGTGATGGGGTCGAATTTATGGGTGTGGCAGCGCGCGCAGGCCATGGTGAGCCCCATGAAGGTAGTGCTGGTAGTGCTCACGCGGTCGACTACGTATTCTACGGCGTATTCTTCGGGGATGATACCGCCTTCACCGTTAATACGGTGATTACGGTTAAACCCGGTGGCGATTTTTTGGGAAAGGGTTGAGCCGGGAAGCAAGTCACCTGCGAGTTGCTCGATAGTAAATTGATCATACGGCATGTTGGAGTTAAACGCGTTTATTACCCAATCGCGCCATGGGTACATGGTACGCTTGGTGTCGCGTTGGTACCCATTGGTGTCTGAATAGCGGGCGGCATCGAGCCAAGGAAACGCCATGCGTTCGCCGTAATGCGGGGAGGCTAAGAGACGGTCCACCAATGTCTCATAGGCTGAGTCGCTGGTGTCGGCCAGAAATGCATCCACTTCGGCCGGGTTTGGGGGAAGGCCAGTGAGGTCAAGACTAAGTCGACGGATGAGGGTATTCTTAGGAGCACGTTTGTTGGGGTGTAGGTTTTCTTTTTCGAGTTTACTGAGAACGAAGTAATCGATTTCGTTGTTGGCCCATGTTGAATCTGAAACTTTGGGAAGGGCAGGTTTCGTTGGAGGGATAAAAGCCCAGTGTCCTTGCCATTGAGCACCTTCGGCGATCCAACGTTTGATAAGGGCAATGTCGTCATCGGTTAACTGCAATGGCGATTCGGCAGGGGGCATGCGATCATCAAGGTCTTCAGTCGTGATGCGGTGGAAGAACTCACTGGCCCCAGGGTTTCCTGGATCGATGACAGCTTTCCCGTTACTGGTTTTGGCCAGGAACCCTTCTTCAAGATTGAAGCGCAATTCTTTTTTACGGGTTTTATCGTCAGGCCCGTGGCAAGCAAAACATTTATCCGATATGATCGGGCGAATATCACGGTTATAGTCTAAGGGTTCTTCAGCCATGGCAGGGGTGAGTGAGGTGGCCATGGAGAGGCAAAGCCCTATCGCTACAAAAAGTAGCGTGCGTGGTGTGTTAAAAATCTTCACTTCGTGCAGCTCCTGGAGATAATAATCAATAATGACGTGCTTATTAGTTTACATGCTAACTCTTGCTGGGATCAATTTTGAATCGATATTTTAAGGGTGTAAAGTATAAAAATACGCAAAGTGAAACGAATTTGGTGGGGAATGTATTAAAGGGTTAGTGAATGAGACTCGAAAATATGCATAATGAGGATATTATGACGGACGAACAGAACAGAGCTGATGGGATTGTGCCTGAATTACGCACCATTAGCCGCTTGATGGATACATCATTCGGGATTCCTTTTACCAAATGGAAATTCGGAATGGATTCTCTGATCGGCTTACTGCCGTTGGGGGGCGATGTCGCCGGGATGGCGATTTCCTTATATGTGATTGTGCGCGCACAGCAATTGGGTGTATCGGGTAAAGTCATCGCGAAAATGTTAGGCAATGTGGTGGTTGATACGGCTTTAGGCTCTGTTCCGGTGGCAGGGGATATTTTTGATGTTTATTTCAAAGCGAACCAGCGCAATGTACAGTTGTTGTTGGAAGAATTCCCCGAGTTAAATAAAGATATACAACCAGTAACAGAAATTGAAGACGATGATAGAAGTGAATGAACATATAACGATCCCTGAAGAAGATGTTGGAGAGCATTTTATTCGATGTTCTGGCCCAGGTGGTCAGCATGTAAATAAATCCTCTACTGGAGTACAGTTACGCTTTGATGTGGAAGCGAGTACAGTGATTCCGGATTTTGCAAAGGCGAAACTAAAGCGTATTGCAGGGTCTCGATTGACGAGCGATGGGGAAGTTGTGATCAGTGCAACGAATCGTCGCAGTCAGAAAGCCAACCGTGAAGAAGCACAGGAGCGCTTAGCGGAATTGGTGCGCAAAGCATTGGTGGTGGATAAGCCGCGGCGAAAATCTAGACCGAGTTATGCTGCGAAAGCTCGAAGGCTTGAAGGCAAGCAACGACGTAGTGAAACCAAAAAGAATCGCAAATCAGTGCGAAAAGAAGATTATTAAGCAAGAATGTCGCGCACGATATTTCCGTGTACGTCAGTGAGGCGGAAGTCTCGGCCTGCGTAGCGATACGTAAACTGTTCGTGATCAAAACCCAGTAAGTGCAACATGGTGGCGTGTAAATCATGTACATGTACGCGATTTTCGACTGCTTGGTAGCCAAATTCATCCGTTGCACCGTGAATGTGTCCGCCTTTAACTCCGCCACCTGCCATCCAGGAAGTGAAACCATAATGGTTGTGATCGCGTCCGTTGATTTTACCCGCATTGGATCCAGGTTTGGGCAATTCGACTGTAGGGGTACGCCCGAATTCTCCGGTACATAAAATTAAGGTGTCTTCAAGCATCCCGCGTTGTTTAAGATCGGTTAATAATGCTGCGATACCTTGATCACATTCGCCGGCTAATTTCCGATGACGGTCTTCGATATCGTCGTGACTATCCCAGGGTTGACCTGCACCGTGCCAAGCTTGGATAAATCGAACACCCCGTTCCAATAGACGACGCGCAATCAATAGTTGGCGTGACTGGGTAGTGTTGCCGTACATGGTACGTATGTATTCAGGTTCTTTGGAAATGTCGAAGGCGTCGCTGGCTTCCATTTGCATATTGTAGGCAAGCTCAAAGGAGTGTATTCGTGCATCGAGTTCGGCATCGCGAGCACGGGCTTTTTGATGACGATGATTGAGCTGTTGGAGCAGGTCAATTTGTTTTCGTTGGTCAGCGTTGGCCGTGTATTTATTTTTGATGAATTGGATTAGTTCTTCCAATTCTGTTTTTTTGGTGTCGATATAGGTGCCTTGGTGTACACCGGGTAAAAACCCCGATTGCCAATTTTGACTTTCTTGGATTGGATAGCCACCGGGGCACATGGTGATGAAGCCGGGAAGACTTTCGTTTTCGGTGCCGAGGCCGTAGGTCACCCAAGAGCCGAAGCTAGGGCGAATTTGACGTGATTCACCACAGTTCATGAGTAGGAGCGAGGGCTCATGGTTGGGAACATCCGCGTACATGGATCGGATAATGCACATATTGTCGACGTGCTCGGCGGTCTTGGAAAAGAGTTCAGAAACGGGAATGCCGCTTTGGCCGTATTGTTTGAATTTAAAGGGTGAACGGAAAGCGCCGCCGGTAGGGCGTTCTGTTCTTAAATTTTGATTGGGCAGGGCTTTACCATGGTATTTATCGAGTATGGGTTTTGGATCGAAACTGTCAACGTGGGAAAGACCGCCGTTTAAGAAAATGTGAATTACGCGTTTAGCTTTGGCAGGGAAATGCGGCTGTTTGGCGATCATGGGGGAAACGGCACTGCTACCTGAAGCAGCCATGGCGGACGGCGACGCGCCCATTAATGAGGCCAACCCGGCTAGGCCAAAGCCCATACCGCTGCGTTGCAAAAAATCGCGGCGAGTGAGGGCAAAGTCATCAGGTTCTAATGCGTGGTGATCCATGGTATCCTTTTCAGTCGTTTAGTCGACGTACATAAATTCGTTGGTTAATAATAACACTTGAGCAAACTGTGCCCAAGGGGATAATGGCTCAGGTAGGGAAGGGGGTGGGCCTGCAAAATCTTTGCGTGATTCCCATTTTGTTTGGAGGCTTTGGCCTGTAGAATTGGCTGGGCGATCCATCTTGATACGCATGGTCCAAGAAAAACTATCGTGCGACGTTGTTGGGCCAGGGGAAGCTACAAAATCTATGGTTTCACATTGTTTAACTTCGATTGCATTCAAATCTGTATTGGATTCACTCTTTTTCACGGCATAATCGCCAAGTAACCCGTTTTTATTGGACACAATATACCCAAGTAAGCCGTCACCGTGTACGCTACCGTGTTTGAATGTTCCGCTAATGTCGATACGGCCATCGCGTGGAGCCACCCAACGTCGAATACTGGCGTGGCTGGTAGTGTTTCCGGGGTGACCTCCATCTTTAGTGAGGGCGATGTGGCCGATTTCTTTATTGGGATAAGTGTCGCGTGGCTGCCAACGGCCTTCTTTAAAAATGGTGAGTTTGGTGTAGCCCTCGACACGTTGTGTTTCGGCATTGTAGCGTCCATAGCCATAGCGCCATTCTGCTTCGGGAGGTGGCGTGGGGCCTTGCATAAAGTCATCGCGCTCCACAAAGGCTTTAAGTTCAGACAATTCATCTGGGCTGGGTTCACGTTGGTAACAAATTTCAAAAAGTTCTTCGATGCGAGCATCGAGAGACTCGATTGATGATGTCCGTTTTCCGATGGCACGTGCTCGCTCAACAACGAATGGACTATTCATGAGGAAGAGTGCTTGTTGTGGAACAATGGTTTTATATCGTTTTGGACTGTGCGTGTCGGGAGAGGCGAAGTCGAAGTTTTTGATAAAGCCCGCCATGTTTTGACGTTCGACAAGTCCGTATACGGCTCGACGTGGCGAGGAAGGTTCTTTGGTTATTGACACAGGTGGTCCGCCTAAAGCCAAGTCAATTTCACCAGAAGCCGTTAATAATGAGTCTCGCATGGCTTCAAAATCTAGGCGCTTACGCGTTTGTCGCCACACTAGAGTATTATCGATATCTTTTTCAGCACCGGCTTCGTGTATATGACTTGATTGACGGTAGGCGTTGGATAAGACCATCACACGATGAAGATCTTTTACAGACCAGTTGTGTTCGATGAAATAAGTGGCCAGGAAATCGAGAAGTTCTGGATGGGATGGAGAATCGCCCTGGAGTCCAAAGTCGCTAGGTGTATTGACTAAGCCCCGACCGAAGTGATGGAGCCAAACACGATTGACCATAACACGGGCGGTGAGAGGATTGTTGGGGGCGGTAATGGCTTTCGCCATTTCGAGACGACCGCTGCCTTGTTCGTATGGTATGGGATCGCTTTGACTGAGTACTTCCAAAAAACGTCTCGGCACATTTTCACCCCGGTTACCGGGTTTACCGCGGAGGAAAATATAGGGATTGAATGGGGTGGGTGAGTCGATGATAGAACTGGCCCGATCAGGACGGCCCAAATGGGTGGCTTCGTGCTTGGCAACGTTGCGACGCTTTGCGCGAATGGTCTGCTGAATGGAGGTATTGCTGATTGAAAATAAACGACTACGTGCGATATTGGCAGGCGAATTTTTAGCATAAATGATTTGGCGAATGTCTTCTGCGTTGGTGTTGTCCAGTTTTACCGGGATGGGGGCATCGGGTGTATTTACGATAATTTGAGCATGCGAGGCCAGTTGGTCGCGCCATTGACTATCGGTGTCTTCGAGTAGAGTCGCATAACGTTCCATCACTTTTTTCATCGAAGCGGGAGACGACTCAAATGTTTTTCGCACTAAAGGGTTAATCATTTGGTCGCCGGATGTAGACTCTATAATTTTGGAGGTGACGGCTTTGGCGGCCTCGGCAAAGTTTTCGTCGGGGAGGGCTTTGAACCATGCGAAAGGCCGGAAAATAGCATCGGGAGTTTTAAGTTGGTTGTTGAGTAATGTGACCCAAGGTGTGAGAACTTGGTAACGGATCTCACTTTCTTTCGCTAAAGTTTTTACGGCAGTGACATCGCCATTGCCCATCGCCTCTTCAGCAGTCACCAGGTAGGCCCGTATTTTGGATCGGGTTTCATTGAGTAGTTTTACATGTTGATCGGCTTCATAGTCCGTGAGTTCTTTTCTTTTTTCGGTGAGTATTTTTTGAAATTCTTGATAGAGTGGATCGTCGGTTTCGGGTTGCTCGATAAGCGGAAATTCGCCTGGTTTTTGCGTACTACGGAATATGCCGTAGAGTGCATAGTAATCCCCTTGGCTGATGGGATCGTATTTATGATCGTGGCACCGTGCACAACTTACCGTTAGCCCAAGAAGGCCCCGGGTTACAACGTCAATGCGATCGTCGGTGATGTCGTGAATGTTATTAATGAAGCGGCGACCAAGGGTGAGAAACCCGAGAGCAGCCAGTGGGCGTTTGTCTTCACCCAATTCAAGTAGATCGGCGGCAAGTTGCTCGACGATGAACTGATCATAAGGTAAATCTTCGTTGAATGAACGAATGACATAATCGCGGTAGGTGTAGGAATAGGGATAGAAACGATTTTCTTGAAATACATAGCCTTTCGTGTCGGCATAGCGAGCGACATCAAGCCAGTACCGGCCCCAGCGTTCACCATAATGAGGAGAAGCGAGTAGGCGTTCGACCAATTCGGTGTAAGCTTCAGGGCGTTCATCGGTGATGAACGCTTCAACCTCTTCTTTCGTTGGGGGGAGGCCAGTTAAATCATAATTAAGACGACGAATAAGCGTACGTTTATCGGCTTGAGGAGACGGTTTCAGTCCCGCTTGGTCTAAGCCTACCAATATGAATGCATCGATAGGAGAGTCTATCCAGTCGGGGGTCGACACAGTTGGGATGGGTGCATTATGTATAGGTTTGAATGACCAATGGCTTTCACGTATTTGGCTAATAAAGTTGGAGAAAGTAGGCGCTGCGTCAGCGGCAGTTTTACCGGCCTCTTCGGGCCATGGAGCACCCATTGTGACCCATTTCCGAATAATTTCGATTTGGGCATCGGGTAGTTTTTTGTCTTCGGGCATTTTGATTTTACCGCGATACTCTATAACATTGAGTAAGCGACTGGCCGTAGGTTTTTTTGCATTGATAACGGGTCCGGATTCTCCGCCTTTGGCAAAGTGTGTTGCGGTGTCCAAACGCAAACCAGACTTTTGTTTGTCGGTTCCGTGACACTTGGTGCAATTTTCCACCAGGATAGGGCGAACTTTAGATTCGAAAAATTCGAGGGCTTCGGGAGTAGGTGCTTCAGCCATTGATGCAATAGGGCTTATGCACAGAAGAGCTGTGCATAAGCGAATCGTTTTTATAAAAGAAAGGTCATACATAATATAGTCCATGAGAAGTGAATCAATAAAGATTACTTCTTTTTGTTGAGTTCCTTAATTCGAATGTTGCGGATGAACAGTACATCGCCATGCCCCAAAAAACCGATGCTTCCGGAAGTGCGTTTTAATCCTGGATGTTCTTTTTGATCTGGCGTTCCATTTTTACTGAATTCTTCTACGTTCGTGTCTACAATAACTTTTCCATTGAGGATGACTTTTATGTTGTGGCCTTTGTGGATGACTTCTTGTTTGTTCCATTCGCCAACAGGTTTTAAGTGCCCACGCTTAGCAGGAACTACTCCGTAAACAGAACCGTGGTATTGATAGTCCTTAAGGTCTTTGTATTTGTCAGCGGTATCATCTAGGATTTGCAATTCAATCCCTTGAGTAGAGGCCTGTGCACCTGGGAATAAACGAATACCAAGGCCATTGTTTGCGCCAGTGGTAAGTTTGAATTCGAAACGTAATACAAAATCGGTGTATTCTTTTTCAGTATAAAGATTGCCTTTTACGCCATCTTTGGTAGTGATTTCACCCTCTTTGACTAAGTATCCATCGGTCGCTCCTCTCCAGCCGCTCAGATCAGTACCATTGAATAGGGGTTTAAACTTGCGTTCTTTGAGTAATCCTGCATTAGCATCTAGATTGATTAACACGATAGATGCGACCAAGAGTGTGGTCGTAATAACACGAGTGAAGCGCATGAATATAAGTTCCTTGAGTTGTTGATGAATCCATTTGGATTTCAGCCAATCTGCGTAAAACCTCAGATTTTTATAGTGTACACCATAGGACATAGGCTCTCAAGTAGACTATAGTTAAATCCCTATTTTGATAGGGCTTTTCGAATGGCAGGCTCAATGGCTTCGGCAATTCGCATCATCCCTACATCGGTAGGGTGAGTGCCGTCCACTGTGCCCAGGGAGTCGTCACCAAGGAGATCGTTAAAAGGAACGTAGTAGAGGCCTTTGACACCTTCATTTAATAGGCTTGCATAGCCTTCACGGATGGCCTCATTTTTGGCAAAGTGGCCTCCTTTAGGTTCAAAAGCCCACGCGCGTTGGTAGGCAATGTTTTCGACGATGACAATGGGGGTTTCAGGATGAGCAGCGCGTAGTGTATGGACAAAGGGTACGAAGCGCTCGCGGATTTGGTCGGGACCATTGTTGGGGAAAGCATCAAGGACATATGCCGCAGGGTTGAGTTCAGCGAGTAAGTCCGCAACTTCAGGCTCCAATCGTCCATTGCCAGAAAAGCCCAAGTTGATCACTTCACGATCTAAACTGCGACGAAGGATAGACGCGTATGCCATGCCGGTACGTGAGGCGCATCCGCCTTGTGTAATAGAGGTTCCGTAAATTACAACGGCGTCTTCAGGTGCGTGTGGGGCAACGGAAATCAAGGCGTCCTTATCAATGCCGATGGATAGGGATGCCGTGCCGTTAAATAAAGGGAGGCTGACTAAAAACTCCCGTGTGCCTGCAGGGAGACTTCCAACTAGCGTAACTTCATTGTCTTTTTGTCCCTTGGGCGATCCAAAACCGACCCAGCGCCATTCGCCATTGTCATTACGTGTATACAGGTCCAGCCCACTCACTCCAGTTGGGGGCATATGGTGCATTCCTAGATTGGAGAAGCGTAAAGACCAGCGAGCATGAATGTTACGGGAATCGGTAATAAAGCGAAGGTGCAGTCCCGCAGAATGAGAAGCCAAATTCCATACAGGTGCACGCACCACGCCTTCGGCTTTCGCAGGTAAGCGGTCATAAGGTGTTTTGAGATTTTCACCGGTCCATCCTTGCCCTTCGATATCAAGTGAGAGAGCATCGTACCATTGCTTGCCTGCTTCTTTATCAATGGTGGCTACACTGGAGACGACAAGAAGATTTTGTGTAGGGGGCGTGGCAACATCGGGCACAGTTTGGCAGCCGATGAATGCGAAGAACATGATGGTACTATAAACAGATAAGCGCATGAAATGACCTCTTTTTTGAAACGTTAATTATCTTTGACTATTTTCTCGATGGCTAATACTGCAAAGTCCAAAGTAAATCCTGTGTTAATTAGGGTGACCAATGAATAGCCTATAGGAAAGTGCCACCATATAAGATTGGGTACGACAATTACCAATGCACTGGTAACGGCGACTATATTCAGAAAACCGACTTTCTGAATATAGCTCAACCCCGAAGTTTAAGTGATCATAAAAGCGATCACGATGTTGTAAATCAACCCATAGAGCATCATGGTATCCATGTATACTTAAATCCCGTTGGGGCGGACGATCATATAGACAAAGGGGCCGATTCCCATATGCTGATTGAAGGCTTCCATGTTTTCTTTACTATCGTCATCGGTCCAAGGAAGGATATAGAGACCGTTTTGAGATATATTTGCTTTGAGCGTATGGGCTATGTGTGTATCATTTTCTACAGTGTCGATGGCACATCATGTGCCACGGTAATACCATCCATGAAATGTTCATCCAGATTAAGGCTACGAGGCCTCCAAATAATCCACTATTGATCAGTACCTTCTTGGGACTTCTCCTTTTTACGAATTGAATCTAATGGATTCATTATAGAACAGAAAGAATTCCATCGAGGATTTTATATCCTGAGCCACAGCCACCGTCCATATTGGATATTATTTCGGTGAAGCAGGCTATTTCTTCTTCCGTTGCATCGATGGGAACCTGTGTGAGGCGAACATTGGTGGTAGCCCCTAATTCTTCGAAGAGTACCGTCGTAAAAAGGACACGGTGCCAATTGGGCATCATAGGATTGGAGATAATGTTCCAGTCGCCATCGGCAGATGAGTGGCGCCAAACTAATTTTTTAGTCTCGATAAGCTCTTGAAAAACCATGACACTGAAATCTTGGGTCTCGCCCCATTTCATCTCATCGAGCCACAAACCGTCCGGTTGAAGATCAAATTTATGGATGATAGTTTCGACATTTGGGCTCTACTATTGGTGCAATAATTCGGAGTCGGTTCGGCTTCCATTCCAAGTCGCCGGGAGCATGGAAAAGACGGTCAATTTGATAGTGGGGGAGTTCACTCATTGTTGATATCATTTGTTTGGGCTTGTTTTATCTTCACTAGCAGAGAGTCCAGTTGATCAAAACCTTTGCCCCAGAATTGTTGGAATTCTTTGAGCCAATCCACGGCATCGGCTATTTTTTTTTGGCATTCAACCGGGCTGACTCATTTGGAATAGAGAGGCAATTTCTTGCACAGAGGCTTCACCTTCGGCCAATTGCATTAGAATTGCCCTGCACGTTTGATTGGCCAACGCAGCAAATACATGATCTAAATCGGACGGTTCTTTTATATAACCTTTTAGTTTTATAAAAGAATCGTAATGTAAAGGTTTTCTATTGTCAAATGTGAATATTTAGGCACAAAAAAAGAGTTATTCGCCGTATGACGAATAACTCTGGAGGTACTCTAGTACTTTGAAAAATTACTTCTTCTTTTTGCTCAAAATTGGTTTTACAGCAGGAGCAGCAACGCGCTCGTAATGCGGCAATGGACCAACGATGGGGCTAACGTAATCTAAGAATGCATTGGTCACGTCGTTACCGGCTTTGTTTATGTATTTCTTGGGCATGTGCGTCGCTTCACGTGCTACAGAGTGCAAGGGAGTGAGGAAGTATTCAATGGCGTAGTTTCCTACACGCTTCATGGCTACTGAACCGTCAAGGTTGTGGCCAATAGCAAACTGAGCTCCTTTTTCACCGACTTCACGCGCTTCACGTTGGTCAACTTCACTGACACAGCCCAAGAAGCTGCGTTGGATGTATCCGAGCGTATCTGCTCGTACGCGACCGATGTTGGTTCCAGCTTTAATCCAGCCACTGAGCAAATCTCCCAATGCGCCGGTTCCTGAAAGTTGTGCGTTTCCGTGGTCATCTTTTTCACCGCCCGTGAATTGCTCTGCAATCGCACGGCCTTTGGCATCTTGAATTCCTTCGGATACAGCAACGATACAACGGCCGTATTTCGCGTACACTTTTTTTACGTCAGCAATGAATTGTTTTTTCGTGAAAGTGGCTTCAGGTAGGTAGATCAAATGCGGACCATCGTCTGGGTATTTACGAGCCAACGCGGAAGAAGCGGTCAAAAAACCAGCATCGCGTCCCATGATGACGCCAATATATACACCCGCAAGAGCACGGTTATCTAGGTTTACCCCAGCAAAAGCTTGTGCAACATATTTAGAAGCGGAACCGTAGCCTGGGCAGTGGTCAGTCACCTTCAAATCGTTGTCGATGGTTTTGGGTACGTGAATAACTCGCAATTCATACCCGGCTTTATCGGCCTCTTCGTTCACGATACGACATGTATCAGCACTATCATTACCGCCACAGTAAAAAAAGTAACGTACGCCATGTGCTTGACATACTTTAAAGATCTTTTGGCAGATAGCTTTGGTAGGCTTCATGCGTGTTGACAACAGACCGGAAGATGGCGTGTTGGCAACAGCTTCCAAATTGGCTGTAGTGGTTTCAGTTAAATCGATCAAGTCTTCGTTAATGATTCCTTCGATACCGTGCTGTGCACCGTATACGCGTGTGACTTCTTTATACTTGCGTGCTTCGAGTAAAACGCCTACGAAACTTTGGTTAATAACCGCTGTAGGGCCACCGCCTTGGGCGACGAGTACTTTACCTTCAATTGCTGACATGTTGGATCTTCCTTTCGTGAAACCAAATTGTTGATTTGTAGCGAGTTAAATTTAGCTGTTGTTTATTTCCGCGTGATATTCCTGTAGGGATTGAACGGTAGGCGCTTCATTGTTGATGGCCTTGATGCCTTCAAGGGCAGCTTTGGCCGCTGCCAGTGTGGTCATCGTAGGGATGCCATGTTCAAGCGCGGTACGGCGAATGGCTTGCTCATCAAACTTGGATTGCATGCCCAATGGCGTGTTCACAATCCACTGGATGTCATCGTTGATGATGCGGTCGACACAGTTAGGACGGCCTTCGCCAACCTTGAAGACTTCTTCGACTTCTACACCAGCATCAGCGATTAGTTTAGCAGTACCGCCTGTAGCGATGATGCTAAATCCTAAGTCAACCAATTCTTTTGCTAAAGCATGGGCATGGGGCTTGTCGCGATCGTTGAGGCTGAGGAATACAAGGCCTTCAGTCGGTACGCTATTGCCCGCCGCGATTTGGCTTTTCGCAAATGCGCCGCCCATATCGCGCGAGATCCCCATGACCTCACCGGTACTGCGCATTTCAGGTCCGAGCAAGGTATCTACACCGGGGAATTTAATGAAGGGAAGAACCACTTCTTTGGCGGAGATGAATTGCGGTATCGGATCTTCTGTAATGCCGAGTTCTTTGAGAGTCTTACCAGCCATTACGCGTGCTGCGATTTTAGCCAGTGGGAGGCCAACGGCTTTACTCACGAAGGGTACAGTACGCGAAGCGCGTGGGTTTACTTCAATGAGATAAATATCTTGATCGCGCACTGCGAATTGGATATTCATAAGGCCGACCACATTGAGCTCGATAGCGAGCGCGCGTGTTTGGCGTTTTATTTCTTCCAAGATTACTGAGTCGAGATCGTGTGGAGGCAGAATACAGGCAGAGTCACCGGAGTGAATCCCGGCCTCTTCAATGTGCTGCATAACCCCCGGAACGATTACGTCAGTACCATCGCTTAATGCATCCACGTCAAACTCAATTCCAGCTTCGATAAATTTATCGATGAGAATTGGACGTTCAGGGGAAGCATCTACAGCATTTTTCATGTAGCGCTCAAGAGAATCACGGTCATACACGATTTCCATGGCGCGTCCACCCAGAACAAATGAGGGACGAACAACTACAGGATAGCCAATTTTCTCAGCAACGACGATTGCTTCATCAATGGAGACCACGGTTTCATTATCGGGTTGTTTAAGTCCAAGTTTTTGGACCAAATCGCGGAACATTTTACGATCTTCCGCGCGGTCAATGCTGTCGGGTGAAGTGCCGATGATGGGAACGCTAGCCTCTTGCAGAGCATTGGCTAAATTCAAGGGAGTTTGCCCACCGAATTGCACGATAACACCTTTAGGGTTTTCGCGCTCAACAATATTGAGAACATCTTCAAAGGTCACCGGCTCAAAATAGAGGCGGTCAGATGTGTCGTAGTCGGTGGAAACGGTTTCAGGGTTCGAATTGACCATGATAGTTTCGAAGCCGTCGTCTTTGAGGGCAAAGGCCGCGTGTACGCAGCAATAGTCGAATTCAATCCCTTGGCCGATGCGGTTAGGGCCACCACCAATAATCATAATCTTATCTTTATCGGTGTCGCGGACTTCATCTTCATCGCCGTAGGTGGAGTAGTAGTAAGGGGTGAAGGCTTCAAACTCAGCCGCACAGGTATCCACTAATTTATAATTGGGTACGACGCCTAGATTTTTGCGCAGTTCACGCACCTCAAGGGCAGTTTTCCCCCAGAGATGGCCTAACTGTATATCCGAAAATCCGTATTCCTTCGCTTTTCGCATGACGTCTGCATCATTGGGATCGGCATTCCGAATTACATCTTCTTCCAACACGATGTCGCGCATGTGACGCAAGAACCAAGGATCAATTTTGGTGGCATCAAAAATTTCATCCACAGATATGCCTGTGCGTAATGCTTGGCCCAACTGCATCATGCGATCGGGAGTGGGTTTCTTTATGGCTTTTATTAAAGCAGCACGTTCCTCAGCATTATCACCATTCTCCGTAAGGGGTTTGTCCTTACCGTCGGCACCCAATCCCGCACGACCCATTTCGAGACCGCGCAATCCTTTTTGCAAGGATTCTTTGAATGTGCGACCGATACTCATGGTTTCACCGACACTTTTCATTTGTACGGTCAGAAGGTCATCGGAGCCGGGGAATTTTTCAAAGGCCCAGCGAGGAAGCTTGGTAACGACATAGTCGATGGTGGGTTCAAAGGATGCAGGTGTTTTTTGCGTAATGTCATTAGGGATTTCATCGAGGGTGTACCCGACCGCAAGTTTCGCTGCAATCTTAGCGATTGGGAAACCGGTTGCTTTGGAAGCCAAGGCGGAACTACGCGATACGCGGGGGTTCATTTCGATGACGATCATGCGGCCGGTCTCGGGGTTGGTGGCAAACTGGATATTGGAACCGCCAGTGTCCACCCCGATTTCACGTATAATATCAAGAGACGCATCGCGCATGTGTTGATATTCTTTATCGCTCAGAGTTTGTGCGGGGGCAACGGTGATGCTGTCGCCAGTGTGCACACCCATCGGGTCAAAGTTCTCGATAGAGCAGATGATCACAACATTGTCGTTCATGTCACGCATCACTTCGAGTTCGTATTCTTTCCAGCCAACGATGGATTCCTCTACGAGGACTTCGGTGACAGGACTGGCATCGAGACCATATTGTACGGCTTCAAAATATTCATCTTTATTGAACGCCAAACCAGCGCCGGACCCGCCTAAGGTAAATGCAGGACGAACAACCGCTTTGTATCCGACTTCTTTACCGAATTCAAGCGCTTCCTCTAGCGTATGAACAACCAGACTCTTAGGCATGTCCACGCCGATTTTAATCATAGCGTCTCGGAATTCACCCCGATCCTCGGCTTTATGGATTGGGCCTAGTTTTGCGCCAATAAGTTCGCACCCATGCTTATCGAGTACGCCACTTTTCGCGAGATCCACGGCAAGATTCAGTGCCGTTTGTCCACCCACTGTAGGTAATACAGCGTCAGGTTTTTCGCGTTCGATAATTTGTTCTAGAACTTTGGGAGTGAGTGGTTCAATATATGTACGATCAGCAGTTTCAGGATCGGTCATGATAGTCGCGGGATTGGAATTAACCAAGATGACCTCATATCCTTCTTCTCGGAGAGCTTTACACGCTTGCGTTCCTGAATAGTCAAATTCACAGGCCTGTCCAATGACAATTGGACCGGAACCTATCAGCATTATCTTCTGAATATCCGTTCTTTTTGGCATACTTTTCCTATTGGATTTACTACGTTATACCGCCCACAGCCGTTTCTTGCCACATCGCAAGAAACTGAATTACTTACTAGAAACCCCACACAGGGTTGGGGAATGCTTTATCGGGAAATTTCGAGAACTTCCATTTTTAAATCCCCAGCGGGGACTTTGGCAACAACAATATCACCAATGCTTGAGCCCAAAATAGCCTCGCCCACTGGAGATTTCGTTGAAATTTTTCCCGCAGCCATGTCCGCTTCAACAGGGCTCACGAGTGTATAATTCATTTTTTTACCGGTCTTTTGATTCACTACCACTACTTTTGCCCCAACATACGCTTTAGAAAGATCGATATCTTGATCTTCGAGGATTTTGGAACGGGCGATTTTGTCTTCTAAATCGCCGATACGGGCATGAAGCATGGCTTGTGCTTCTTTGGCGGCATGGTATTCCGCGTTTTCTTTGAGATCGCCCAGTTCGCGTGCATCTTCAATGGTATCCGCAATTTTCATGCGTTGATTATTCATTTCGGCCAGGTCTTTTTTCATACCTTCTAGCCCATCACGCGTTACATAAATGTCGTCACTCATAGTGAATCTCAAAGCCTTGTGTTTTTCGTATAGAAAATCGACTCTCATTAACCCAGAGCCGACAGAGTCATCGAGCGGAAGTATAGCAAATATAGGGGGTCTAGAAAAAGTCTAAATTACCGTTTTCCACTAACTATCTTTTGGTTTTACTCAAAAAAGCGGGTGAGCGAAACAAGATACAAAGGACATAACGTTGAGGAGTGGTTAAAGTGCTGTCATTGGCTTAGCATTTCAATCGTGTAAGAACTCGGTAACGCGATACATTTATCTTGTGTTGGTTTGCTATAAAAAGTATGTTTCCGGTTTGACATTACTCTATTTAATCCCGTATACTTTGCCCGATTCATGAGCGAGCTCATCTGGGCTCGCTTTCTTTATCCATAACGACACCCATTTTTGTGGAAGGGTAGCTCAGTTGGTAGAGCATCGGACTTTTAATCCGGTGGTCGCGGGTTCGAGCCCCGCCCCTTTCACCATTTATATATAGAGCAAAAGCCCTTAATTCATTGACTGATATGAGTTAAGGGCTTTTGTTTTTGGAAGATGGCAAAGATGCTGTTGGCGAAACGGCACACTCATGGCACAATTAGCTCCAATAAGTAGCGATAAATTACCAAAATTGGAGTTCTTAAAATGGCCAATATTCAAGAGCGTACCACTCAATCAGGAGAAACTCGCTTTAGAGTTCAGATTCGTTTTAAAGGAAAGCCTTCTCTTACTAAAACCTTTAAGCGAAAGACTGATGCCAAACGTTGGGCGCAAGAAAAAGAACAAGAAATTCATACAGGACTATAGTTCCGTAATTCTGAGTCCGAAAAGCATATACTGGGTGATGCTATAGATCTCTATATTCGTGATGTTGTACCTCAAAATCCAAAATCAGCTGCTGATAGGAAACTCTAATTACTCGTATGGAAAAAACGACTTGGGAAACATACTCTATCAGCTATAACTACACCGCTTGTTACCCAGCAGCGTGATGAGTTGAAAACCGAAACAACGCGACAAGGAAAGCCTCGTTCCAATGCTACTGTAAATCGTTACCTAAGTATTCTGAGCCACTTATTTAGCATTGCGTGTAACGATTGGGGATGGACTACGGATAATCCCATTAAACGTGTCTCAAAGTTAAAAGAACCATCGGGACGAGTGCGCTATCTTAGTGAGAATGAACGAGATCGATTACTTGGGGCTTGTCGTGATAGTCAAAGTGACTCAATATACTTGATTGTATTACTTGCATTGAGTACTGGAATGCGACGTGGAGAGATTCTCGGTCTGACATGGGGGGATATTAATACTGATGCAGGTCTGATTACAATCCCCGACTCAAAGAATGGGGAAGTAAGAAGTGTCCCCATTGTTGGTGAAGTATCCCTGCTGCTTGCCGAACGCGCAAAAATCCGTAGATTTGATACCTGGCTCATATTCCCAAGCACACTCAAGCGAGAGGGGGAAGTGAAACCATTACTACTTCGTGCATCATGGGAAAAAGTACTAGCTGAAGCTGGTATCAAAGACTTCCATTTCCATGACCTTCGCCATACAGCAGGTAGTCATCTCGCAATGTCTGGTGCCAGTGAGCGTGAGATCCAAGAGATTCTAGGCCACCGTACAACCCAAATGACTAAACGTTACATTCACCTGATCCAAGAGCATACGAGAGGTGTGATAGAGCGAATGACTAAAGCATTTAATATGGAAAGTTAGCTCTCAATTTCGTTCGTATATGTCGATTAGTGACCTTAAAATTGATGCTATTGTCTGAGAGAGTGCTTTACCACTCTCTCAGAACCAAGGGGGGCGGGGGACATCGCAGAACGACATCACGTGAATAGGTGATTATCTTACGTGCCTAATTTTGGAATCTGGAAAGCCTTGCCATATTTCCATCATGCACTACTATGGAACTCAAAGGGTATATGTTATTAGGAAGTAACTAATCTATAAGGATAAGGCCATGAGACTTTCATCTGCTTTATTCCTTTCGATAATGGTCATCTGTAGTAGCGATCTTATAAGAATCCGATAGAAATAATTCACAGTTTATCGGTATACTATCGTCATTACTAAAGTAGGAAAAGGATATTTTAATGCAAAAAGGACATTACCCTCAAAAACTCAAATCCCGACTTCGTTCTCGGATGTGGCTTTCCCAAAAGTCTTCTCTTGGAAAAACTATATCCGCGACCAATGGAATATTATATGACCCTTTTTTTATAGTTGGTGCTGGACGTTCCGGCACCACTTTGTTACGCCGCATTTTATGTTCCAGCCCAGAAGTACATATTCCACCTGAATTATATATTCAAGATTTTGTCCAACTATATAAGCGATACAAAAAAATGCGCTGGGGAGATTTTATATGCCTTATACTTTCCAGCATTGAATACGGGAATCGCCCCCGCCCCTATTCATCGGGTCCCTTAGCGAATGAATTAAAGAGAATCCCTAAAAAAGAGCGGTCGGTGGCTCGTATAATCGCCGCCATTGCAGAGTATGATGCTAAACAAAAGGATATCTCCTTTACGCGTTGGGGCGATAAGACTCCTCGAAATTGTAAGGTGATGGATGATATTTTATATATGTTTCCTGATGTGCGCTTTATCCATTCTTACCGCGATGGATGCGATGTCATCCAATCGCATGTTCAGGCTGGCTGGAGCACATATGAAGAAGCTGCATATAAATGGGTAGATTCATTAAATGCTATTGATTCATTTAAGCATTCCGATATTGTGTATAATCTACGTTACGAAGAGTTGGTTCTCTCCCCACAAAAATACGGACAAGAAGTCTGTGATTTTCTAGACATTCCTTTTTCTACAGCAATGCTGGATGTCAACGAAAAAGCGCGAAGTGCTTTAATTGAAGAATCAACTCGTTCCCATCACGTTAATTTAAGCAAGCCGGTTTTTACTTCTAGTGTTGGCAAAGGGAGAGCGAAAATACCTGAATCTCAACGAAAGCTGTTAGCACCTATTATGGATGAATGGTTAATCAAGCTAGGTTACGCTCCCTGTCAATCGCTAAATACCTAATTACCGGCCAGAATCCATTTTAAGCAATTCAATGCGCTCTCCCAGAAACCAAGGGGGTACGTCCCACACGACGACTCGGCGCAGTTCGTGCGGGCATTTTTCTTTAGCTTGCAGCCCAGTTCTAGTGGCGGTATTGTGTGGTAGTGTTTTGTGGAAAGTTACTCGGGAACGGTCTTTTAATCCGGTGGTCGCGGGTTCGAGCCCCGCCCCTTTCACCATTTACATATAGAATAAGTCCCAGAAAACTACGTTTTTCTGGTGCTTTTGGGGTTCATACGGTGAATTTTAGGATTCTTGTGTGGGGCAATTGGGGCAGGAGCCGCAACTGGACTCTGCTTTTTTAGGCGTGATAAAGCTGCAATAAGCACGCCGACCGAGGTAAGCCAATGCGTATCCGATAACCACTATCACGAGTAGCATATCCAGCATAGTTTAGCCCATTCCCAGTGCAACAAGCGCTTGGTAGGTGACGAGTGAGGCCGTGTAGGCGAGCACTGTCATGTACCCCAACTGAAAAATTGCCCATTTCCATGAGCCGGTTTCACGTTTGGTCACAGCTTGTGTCGGCAGGCATTGCATAGCCAGTATGTAGAATACGAGCAGGCTGCAACTACTGGCGAAGGTGAATAAGGGTGAACCATCAGGTCGCTTGGCTTCTTTTAAGCGGTCAAGAAGGACGGAGGTATCATCGCCATAGCCTTCTACTCCGAAGATTACGGACAAGGCTGATACAACCACCTCGCGTGCAGCAAAGGAAGCGACGATACCCACTCCTATGCGCCAATCAAATCCAAGAGGCTCAATGATGGGTTCCAGGCCTTTGCCCATTTTCGCAGCAAAGGAGTAGCTGAGTTTACTTTGGGGTTCTTGAACAACTTGTGTGCCATTTAGCGGGATATCTTGAATAAATTCTTCGGATGGTGCAGGTGCTTGAGGAAATGTCATTAGTGCCCACAACACAATCGAGATAGCTAAAATGACTGTACCTGCCTTACGAACGAAAATTTTCCCGCGTTCATAGGCTGTTAAAAAGGCCGTCTTAAAACTGGGGACTTTATAGTTTGGTAACTCGAGCATCATAGGTTGCATATCGCCTTTGAGCAAGGTTTTGCGAAATAGAAATGCCATACTCATTGCGGCAATGATGCCCAACAAGTAGGCACCTGTGAATAAGGCGGCTCCTTTGGCAGCTGATGCTGGGAAGAGGAGGGCGGTAATCATCGCGTACACTGGAAGTCGTGCGGAGCAGGTCAATAATGGGAGTACCATAATGGTGGTCAATCGATCTTGGCGATCTTCGATTGTTCGCGCGGCCATGATACCGGGAATGGCACAGGCATGGGCAGCCAACATAGGTACGAATGCTTTTCCGGGTAGTCCTACACGACGGAGATGTTTATCTATGACACAGGCTGCTCGTGCGAGATAGCCGGTATCCTCTAATAAAGAGAGGCAGAAGAAAAGAATGCAAATCTGGGGCAAGAAAATGAGAACACCGCCCACGCCAGCTATGACACCGTCTACGATTAATTGTCGGAAGAGGCCTTCGGGTAATTTACTGACTACCCATTCACCAAAACTACCCATGGTGCGGTCGATAAAGTCCATAGGAATGCCGGCAAAGCTAAAAATTAAATAAAAGACCACAAAGAGAACAGATATGAAGGCGAGGAGTCCGCCAATGGGATGAGTAAAAAACTTATCGGCCATTTCAGTATTACGACCGAGTGTAGCGTTTTCGTGTTCTACGCTACTTTCGTATACCGATTCGGCCCACTTATAGAGCATGTTGTTATCAGGGTTTTCAGTTGAAGCTAATAGCTTGGGAAGTGCAGGAGCTGTGTTTTCGCTAAGCACAGTTTCGCAGCGATCGATTAATTGTTCGATGCCAGTATTTTTACGAGCAACCAAGGGAATGACCGGTGCGGAGAGATGTGATTCTAGTGATTCGTAGTTTATATGTACGCCAGAATTTTTAGCGAGGTCGACCATATTAAGTGCGATAACAGTGGGGATGCCCAAGCGTAATACCTGTGCGGAAAAAAATAAATTGCGCACTAAATTTGTGGCATCCAAAATAAGAATGATGAGCGCAGGTTTTTCGCTATCATTGTTTAGGATGGCATCAAGGGCAACCCGTTCTTCGGCGTTGGCGGAATCCAATGCATAAAGTCCAGGGAGATCGAGCAAGTCGCGTTCACCGGAAGGTAAGGAAAGTTTTCCACTAAGAATGTCCAGCGTGGTTCCGGGAAAGTTGGCCGTCTTCATACGAAGTCCGGTGAGGCAATTGAAGAGGGTAGTCTTGCCTACGTTGGGATTCCCAACCAAGACTACACGGTTTGAGTGTTCTGAAGACACATTGGTAGAAGAGGTAGACATCGGGTGCCTTAAAAATTAGATCGTGGCTACATCCACATGAATTTGATTGACAAGAGAAGACGCGATACCAACACGGGAGCCGTAGGTACGTACGATACATGGTTCACCGTGCTTGACGATTTTTACATTAAGTCCTTCACAAATACCGAGTCCGGCCAAACGTGCAACTGTTTCTTCGGGCATGTTCATCGTTTTGATGCGGCCAGAAACACCCGGTTCAATGTCGCGAAGTGATATAGCGCTGTCAATTTCTAAGGCATTCATACAAATATTCCTTAATCAGAATAAATAAATGGCTTGCTAACTATCTGTTTAGTAACCTTAACAAAATAAAGTGGACAGTTTCAACCATTTATTAAAGAAAAAATTAAATATCCCTTAAGTCTTTTTTTTCTGTGGTTATCCCCAATGAGGTTCATACTCGGCGCCTTGAGTAACCCATCGCTTTAAGGTGTCAATGGCTTCAGCGCTTAAAGTTTTTCTGGTATCCGGTGGCGGTATGCGTTCCTCGGGATTGTTGAGGATACGTACGATGAGTGCGCTGGTGTCATGGGATGCAGTGGGACCTTCAAAGGTGTACAATCGAAGTTCCGCTTTTCGAGCTGCTGAATCTTGGCCATGGCAATCGAGGCAATACTCAGACAGTATCGGGCGAATATCGTGATTATAGCGCAGGGGTGTATTTTTATTTGCAAAAGAAATACACCCTAAGAGGAATACGCTTAGGGTGTATCCAGCCTTGAGTGTATTATAGATTCGTATCGACTTAATCTAAAAGTTGTACCCGATTTTCATAGCTAAAATCAGATACAATTGACTATAGTGATAAAAGGCTTTAGCAACTAATGAGACTATTTTGAATGGGTCATTGTATTCCCCCTTGCAATTAAGAGGAATATGCAGTATGTTTACGAATTAGCTAATTGGAGATAAGCGGTATGAAAAAAATATCCCTGTTCATTGTTGTGTCCTTAATCATCATTACAGTTGGTGGATGCTTAACATTACCCAAAGGGCCCAAGCCGGTTACTTTTTCCAGTCTAGATGAAGGCTATAACGTGAAAATTTTGCGAGATAATTGGGGCGTACCGCATATCTATGGAAAAACGGACCTGGATACCGCTTTTGGATTGGCCTATGCTCATTCGGAGGATGATTTCCCTACCATCGCGGATGCACTGTTAACCTGTCGCGGCGAGTTGGCGTCGCTAAAGGGTAAAGAACATGCACCGATTGATTACTTGGCAAAATTACTCAAGGTTAATGAAACCGTAGAAGAAAATTATTCAAGTTTACCGGAGGATGTACGCCAACTGTGTGAAGCTTATGCGGATGGACTGAATTTTTATGTATCCCAGCATCCAGATGAATTGCCAAGTCGGTATTTACCAATTCGTGGACAGGACATTGTTGCCGGATTCGTGTTCAAGGGGCCTTTTTTCTATGGCTTAGACAATGAAATCATGAAACTGTTTCGCGATGAGCGAGCACGACCAGTATCCAAAAAGAATGAAGAAGATCAAACGGCTCGTGCAGTAGAACAGTGGTTGAATAAGGAAGGCATGACAGTGGGATCGAATACCGCAGCTGTGGCACCTTCCAGAACGCCCGATGGAAGTACGTATCTCAATATCAATTCACATCAACCTTGGGATGGACCGGTTGCTTGGTATGAAGCCCATTTAAATAGTGAAGAGGGGTGGAATTGCGTGGGAGGTTTGTTTCCGGGTACGCCGATTATTCTTGTGGGACATAATGAACATTTAGGATGGGCCCATACTGTGAATAGTCCTGATTTAATCGATATCTATGTGCTCGAAATGAATCCCGATAATCCAAATCAATATAAGTTTGACGGTGAATGGCTCGACCTGGAAGTGCGTGAAGTACCCTTGGAAGTGAAATTATTCGGTCCCTTCCGCTGGACTGTGAAGCAAGAAGCATTGTGGTCGGTGCATGGCCCAGCGGTACGGCAAGATCACGGTGTCTATGCGATACGCTATTCAAATATGGGGAATGTGGATCAGGTTGAACAATGGTACAGAATGAATAAGGCCACAAATTTTGAAGAGTGGGAAGGCGCTATGCGCATGCAGGCAAATGCTTCTCTCAATGCTGGCTATGCGGATAAAGATGGCAATATCGCCTATATCTATAATGCAAAAGCACCTGTGCGTGAAGAGGGCTATAACTGGGAGCAGTATTTACCTGGCGATACAAGTGAAACACTTTGGGATGAATATATCCTCTATGATTCTATGCCAATGGTGATCAATCCGGCTTCGGGGTTTATACAAAATTGCAACAACACACCCTTTCAAACGACCACCGGTCCGGAGAACCCCAGCGCGGAAGATTACTCTCCTACTTTGGGATTTGAAACCTATATGAGTAATCGTGGTCAACGATATCTTGAACTCTTGGGTGCAGACGAATCCATTACGTGGGAAGAATTTCACACCTATAAATTTGATGATGCGTATTCCGAAGCATCGGATGAGGTAACAATATGGCGAGAGCTAGCCAAAGCACAATCGGATAACCCATTAACGAAAGAAGCCTTAGAGGTTTGGCGTAAATGGGACTTTAGAACCAATATAGAAAGCACCAGTGCGGCGATAGTCATGTTAACTCTTCGTCCGAATTCGAATGATGAAGGCGTCGAACTCAATGAAGAATCAATCCAGGAAATTCTCGATGAAATGACTTGGGCTGCAGAGATACTGAAAGAAAAGCATGGCCGAATTGATGTGGCTTGGGGCGAAGTGAGTCGCGTCATTCGTGGAAAGGTAAATATGCCGGTCGATGGCGGGCCTGATACCCTACGTGCTATATACTCGGTATTTAAACGAGATGGTGAGCTGGTTGGGATCGAAGATGGTCAATTGGATGGCAAAGGCGGCGATTGCTATTTCATGCTCGTGCGCTGGGATGCAGCAGGTAACCTCACTTCAGAATCCATGCATCAATACGGATCGGCAACACTACGAAAAGACTCTAAGCATTATGACGACCAATCGCCCCTTTTTGCGCGAAAAGAAATGCGTACCACCCTGTTTACAAAAGAAGCTGTACTTGATAATCTAGAACGCGAATATGCCCCAGGCGAATAATCGTTCATAATTTTAATGAGTAGCCAATTCCCAAGGAGCGCTGTCATGTGTCGTATTGCAATTCTAACTATGTTTTTGATGTCCCTAAGTGGAGTGACTTATGCGGAGCCTACCTACGGTGAACGCCTAGGTTGGAAAGCTGATGACCGTGTGCTTATCATTCACTGCGACGATGTCGGGATGTCACATGCCAATAACGAAGGAGCCGCTGAAGCTTTGGATTATGGTTTGGTGACCTCTGTCAGTGTCATGATGCCCTGCCCATGGGTACCGGGATGGCTACCCTATATGAAGAAAAATCCCGACACGGATATGGGACTTCATCTGACACTCACTTCGGAATATGACTCATTTCGTTGGACCCCATTGGCCGGTAAAAATCAAGTACCCGGATTGGCCGATGAGCACGGCTGTCTACCGGACAATGTTGACCTTGTCGTAAAGAATGCTAGTGCCGACGATGTTGAACTGGAAATACGTGCACAAATTGATCGCGCTGAAACCATGGGATTCCCCATTACTCATATGGACTCTCATATGGGTACTCTTTTTCGTCCAGAATTTATCGAGCGCTATGTAAAAGTAGGAATCGAAAAGCAAATTCCCATACTCATGGTACCGCAGGCTGGAAAGGTTGCCCAAAAAGTATGGGATGGTGGATTGCCTGTGCTCGACCATATCCACGGCGACAGTTACGATTGGAAAACATTGGATCTCGATGAAAAAGTGGGGTTGTATGTGGACTCCATCCGAAATCTAAAACCCGGAATCACCTATATGATTATCCACTGCACCAAGCCCAACGACATGATTGGGATCATCAACGGAAACCGAGACTTCTTATACGGTGACTACTTGGCGATGATTGACCCACGCACCAAAAAAGCCATCGAAGAAGAAGGGATCATCCTCACGACTATGAAGGAACTTAAAGCCCGTAGGGATAAGGTAGGGAAAAAAAAGTGATTGTAATTTAGTAGAGGGCAAGCCACCTATTAGTTATTATGCGTCGCATCGTCCCCCACAAATGCATACTCACTAATCTCTACAGTAACTTTTTCGTCCAAATTAAACATTCCCACTGTTTTTAAATGGATATCAAAATCCATCGATGAAATGAGGAGAGGGCCTTCTTCAGTGACTCGTTCATAGTTAAATTTCATGTTAAATCGGTAAATTCGAGTGGTGAAATTAGGTTTAAAAGGCTTATTGCATTTGAAGGCAATGTGTTTCAGTGTCCGTTTAGACTTCTCGATTTTGATGCGTCCTACCAAAGAACACATGATGTCTTTAATTTTACCATCACCTTGAGGGAGGAATGCCAAGAGCCAATATTCATCTGTTTCTTCTAGAAGCGCGATATATATCAAATCTTCTATGGGAGATTTTGAACCAAACCCTTCATTTTTTTATCCTGCTCGGCCTACTTTTTTTTCTCCTTTAGGAATGAACCAATCTCTTTTTCCTTAGGCGCGCGATCATCTATCGATACCAAAGTCCATCGATCGCCTTTAGGCTCACGGGGGTCATAGGTACCCACAAAAACGCCTCCGAACTCCTAGTTGTTTCTGTGTACGCCCAAGAGTCGCTAAAGTCTTTTTCGATATCCGCAGTCGCCTCCTTAATCAGCGCCTGATAGTCCATACGCTCTTCCATGGCAGATGCAAGTGAAGAAATGGTTGCCGATAATAAGAAGATCCCAAAGTTTACTCGGTTAAATATAATTTTCCTCCATATAGACATTATTTACTTTCTCTCCTAACAGCAGTATCAAAAAAATCAACAGCTTGGCTTTGGAATTCACGCATGACTTCATCTTTATGCTCTTGAGCCTCAGCGGTACACAATGTGTAGGCATAGCCCTTGCTTTCCAATAAGTCAGCCAGCTTCGTACTCTGGGAGTAAAGTACCGTAGAATCGGCATCCCCATGGACCAACATGACCGGGATCTTTTTAAACACCTCAACATTCTTAATCGCCGAATTTTGATCATAGACTTCAGGTGCCTTTTCGTATATTCCGCCGTAGGCATTGGCTACCAGATCTACATAACCCTTGTTCTCAATTGCCCAGTCCTTAAAATCCGTCATAGGCATAACGGCGCACACTGAACGAATCATGTCTGGCCGATGGAGTGCATATGCCAAAGATGAACCGCCGCCCATGCTTGTGCCCATAACATGTACTCGATTTGCGGGAATGGATTCATACTTAAGTACCTGAGCCACCATGCCATCCAATATCGTTTTGGCTTGAGTATTCATGAAGTGATACTTCCCTAAATCCGGTACTAAAACGGTATACCCGCGTTGGGCCAATTGTTCACGCAGAAGTGCATAGGGCGCTCGTTTGAAATTATAGTCTTCGACCGAACCTCCCGCTCCATACAAATAGATCAATAATGAACGCTTTTCTGGCGGGGGATTGCCTACAGGGTGATACAGCAAGTAGTGTGCTGCTTTAATTAAACTCTGGTCACTAAAGGTATGTCGAGCAATGTGGTCGCTCTTCGAAGGCGCTTCAGCTTGTGCAACAACGGGAGACCACGGCACAGGGATCATAATGAGAATACCTAATGTGAAAATGAATCGGGATTTATTAGTCATAGTAAGATGAGTATAACATTTATTTAGTGTTAAATAGCTATAGAATACAGCGTATTCAAAAATGGTGCACCCAGGAGGGGATTAAAGTGTTTACCTGGGCTTTGGGTTACTTAAAAAACTTGATGCAGAATTGGTAATTAAACCATAGGGTCAAAAAAGTCCGCCTAAGTTTTTGGGTCGTTAATTACTAGGGTTTTATACATTGTCCGCATTATATCTCGATCGCTTGATTTCCGACTGTTTTTCATGGACTATTACTCCTTTTCCATATTTAATCATCAGAAGTCTCTATGAATTTTGTATTACAACCGTGGCATATTATGATTTTGGCTGTTTCGCCTTGGGCAAACCGTGAACAGGCTCTGGCGATTAAGGGAAAAGATTGTACTACTTATTGTTCGTATAGCGAAGCAGAACACGAGTTGGGGCTATGGCTGAATTCAAGGAGCATTGAGAAATGTGGGATACCACATTTCAGATACCACCGTCAGT
>Ga0315320_10000068_pt1 | contig 76530 bp, 61 predicted proteins | sample M140m21515metaG_FD_203458 | JGI IMG/M metagenome (GOLD analysis project Ga0315320, IMG submission 203458) | Ammonia-oxidizing marine archaeal communities from Monterey Bay, California, United States - M1 40m 21515 | ecosystem: Environmental > Aquatic > Marine > Coastal | place: USA: California... | reverse complement strand
GCTCGCCTGAGTGAAATCAAACGAAACCTCGTGGAGCGCCAACTTACCCTTTTGCTTTTCCTCCCCGTGACAGCGAATGCAATGGGTTTCAAGGAACTGTTTTGCTATACGCCCAGCCTCGGCCGCGGGCAGGCCAAAAGAGACCACAATAAAAAGCAGCACAGATAGAATCCGTAACGTTCCCATAAACTCATCGCACTATAGGTGGAGATTCATCTTTTATCAATCAATGTCTAATTGAGACCTGCGGAAATCAAACGAGCAGGGCGAATTGTTGGCGAAAACCAATAAAGAGTAATCTGAGGCTATCTGATAAACACGAACCACCCTGGGCAGACGAACACGCCCGGAATTCCGCGCCCTCACTCACACGAGTTTCCCCATTGTATTAATGGGCGGAAGTTCAGGTTAGGCGCCTTTTTTCTTCTCCGCCTCAATTTCGGCTTGGAGCTCCGCCTCAAACTCCGCCTCGATTTTAGCTTTCAACTCAGCTTCGGCCTGCTTGGCAGCTTCCTCAGCCGCCAGCGCGGCAGCCGCCTTCTCAGCAGCCAGTTTTTCAGTCTTCGCCTCTTCGCGAGCCCTGCGCTTTTCCGCTTTCTTAAATTCGCGCTCTCTACGCTTGTAATCTTTACTGGGTGTTTGCGCCATTGGGTTGTCCTTTAATAGTTGTGAAGCACTTATCTCTAGCGTTTCGGCGACATTACAAATCCATATCGCGCTGCACATTAATCCAAGCGGACTTTCACGGCGAACAAAAACTATTTCTTGAGGTTGCTGCGGATGTCGCACCGCGGCAAAGCATAGGTTCTAGGATTTTTTCTGGGATGATTCATCCACTTTACCAGGTATGGTTTGGCGCCATCCGATTACAAGGGTTGCCGCAACAAAGAGTAGCGGGACAAACCATTTATCCACGGCAAACTCCTTAAGAGTGATCACCATATTGGCAATTGGATGAGTTAAATGCACTATGAACTGCCCCATTACCTTCCAGAGAGATTGATCATTCAACTCCAATGGACTGGGTATTGGCCAACCTGAATCCGGAATCCATTCTACCACCAGTCGAGACAAGGAATATAAAACTCCCAGCATGAGTACAGGCAGCAAGGTAATGGAGAGATCTTTACCAAAATGCTTCGGGATCAAGCGAAGAAGCGGCATCAAGCCATGAACAATAAAACTGAAGATAAGCCAAAGTACGGTTGAGAACTTAGCTGAATTTCGCCCCACAGCGATCCATCCACGCCTAGACTCTTCCCCACCTTCATCCCACGCTTTCTTTTCTTTTTCGTAAGCCTCCACCTTTTCATCGTACTCTTTAACAGCTTTCTTCTCCTCCTCAACTGACTCGTAATTTGCACGATAATCACGCTGCGGCTGTTCTGGTTTTTCGTACAGCAGTCCGTACCCCAGCAGTAGGGCTAAGAGCAAAATCAGCAAGAAAGCTGCATGACCGTATGGCAGCCAATCAGGCCACAATCCAGCCGTAGATTTTAAAGTTTTGGGATTCTCAATATCCACCGGATCACCAAGCTCCGAACCGTGCGATTCTCCTTTTTTTATTTCCATAAAGCTCTGGACTTCAGTGCATCCTATGAACTGCGTCCCAGCAATCTGATTTTCTTAACAAAAAAACATCACACTATCCCAATTTGAATCTGTGCGTTTTGTAGGGCTGGTTATGATTGGGCCCAAAGGTAGGACTCGCTGTCCATTCCCTAGTTATTTGAGGCGATGCTAGGGAAGTTTTCCATATACTCAAACTTCATCTCTACTCGCTAGCCTCTCCTAGAATTGGAGGTTTCATTGAAGGTTGATGATGGCATTATAATGCCTAACAGGATATGTTCGAGCTTCGCCTCAATTAAGAAAGGGTGAATTTTTATGCGAACTTTTACTTTTACCTTTGGCTGGCTGTTAGCCGGAACACTTTTTGTAAGTGAATCATTAGCTGATTGGCCTCAGTTTAGAGGGCCCAGTGGAAATGGTTACCTTGGAGAATTAAATCACCCTACTCAGTGGTCCATGGAGGAAAATTTAGCATGGAGCCAACCCATCCCGGGAGGGGGCTGGGCTTCGCCGATCATCGTTGGGAACCGTATTTTCATCACAACAGCAGTGGATTCAAAAAATACAAAGCCACTCGGGCACGCTGGCGGTGTTCGCAACATGCGAGGTAAAAAGCCGACTGAACCTTTTGATTTCAAACTCATCTGTCTTAACCTTGTAGATGGCTCTACCGAGTGGGAAAAAAATATAGTGCAAGAGCAGCCCAAGTACGCAATTCATCCATCCAACACTTATTCAACCGAATCTCCAGTAACCGATGGAAAGCATGTCTTCTGCTATTTTGCCACGATCGGAAAAATTGCCGCCGTTAGCCTGAAAGGAAAGTTAGCATGGACTGTTGATATTGGTGCTTTCCCGAGTGGAAATGGATTTGGAACAGGCAGTTCACTCGCCTTATTAGAAGATACTTTGTTTATCCAGTGCGATAATGACAAAGATTCGTTTATCGTGGCACTAGATACGGCTACCGGAAAAGAGAAATGGAAAAGAAAACGTTCCTCAAGAACCAGTTGGTCCAGCCCATATATTTGGAAACATGAAAAGCGCACCGATCTAGTTATTTGTGGCTCTGGAAACGTTACTGGCTATGATCCAGCTACTGGAAAAACTAATTGGCAATTAACAAATACAAGCTCGGCATTTACGGCCTCGCCCGCATCAGACGGGAAATATATTTTCCTCGGCAATAGCGGCCCCTTCAGGCAAGGGCCACTGATCGCCATTGGCCCAGAGATCTCAGGGGAACCAAGGCTTGATACCAGCGAATTGCCCAAGGGGGTTATTTGGGCGAAACTACGCGGAGGCCCCGGCATGTCTTCGCCCGTTGCGAGTGGTGATTATATTTATGTTTGCAGCCGAGGTTTCCTCTCTTGTTACAACACAAAGACAGGTCAAGAAGCATACAAATCTCGATTGCCCAGCAGCAAATCCATTGCAGCTAGCATGTGGGCTGATGATAAACATGTCTTTCTGATGGATGAATCAGGCAAGGCATATGTCGTTAAGGCAGGCCCCGAATTTAAGATTGTTGGTGAAAATGATTTAGATGACCTGTTTTGGTCAACACCCGCGGCAACAAAGGGAACATTACTGCTCCGCGGAGCCAACAAGCTCTATTGCATACGGGAAAAGAAGCCGCTACCGAATTGCGAAATCACCGGCCCCTAATCCTTCTTACCCAACTTTTGTTAAAAACTTGTGTGAGTAATCAAATTTACTTCTACTCTTTTTGGACGCAGCCAAAATTATATGTTGCTTTAGCTTCCAGAGAATTCATCTACGATTAACTATGACACGATTACCTCTGTGTTAATTTGACGTGCGTTCGATTATCATGAGTATAGATGACTTATGCTAAAGTACATCCTACCTTTGATATTAGTGGCAAGCCAACTGAAGGCTGCTAATCCTGCAGAAGCAAACACCATTGGAAGTGTTGCGCGGGAGCGGTCAGATCTCACTACATTCCTAAAAATACTTGAAAAATCGGATTTAGCTTCAAGCCTCACTGAACAGGTCAGTCGCAATTACACGGTATTCGCCCCAACAGACAAAGCCTTTAGAAAACTGCCTGATGAGGCATTGCAGACATTGTTCAACCCTCGTAATGATGATCGCCTCGAGGAGGTTTTCAAATTTCATGTAAGGTACGGTTCACTTGCCCCGATTGATCTTGAAAATTACACGCTACTTGAAATGTCTAACGGTCAGCTTGTGGACATAAACTACGCAGATAAACAAATAGGAGCGGCACGTCTTCTCGGAGAAAGAATCGTTTGCTCCAACGGGGTCATATACCTCATTGATGATGTGCTATCTCCGAACACAGACGATTTGTTTCAAGCCCTTCAAAAAGACGGAAGATTCAAAATATTTACTAAAGCTATCACAGCTAGCCGTCAGGGTAAGTCATTTCAAAATACGCACTCGAAATACACCACTTTCGCTCCCACCGATGAAGCGTTTAACAAGCTTCCAAAACGAATGCTTGAATCTCTTTTCAAACCCGAAAACGACGAAAGGTTGGAGGACATCATTAAGCACCATATATCAGTTGGTTTATTCGCTCGTGGGAAAATACCCGGTTATATCAGTCTGGGGAGAGCCGGAAACACGCCAAAATCTCTCTATGGGCAATCCCTGAACTTTAGCTCTAACAGCGGAAAACTGACCATTGATGGAGCAAATATCTCAGAAACGGATATTCCTACCGCTAATGGAATTATCCATGTCATAGACAATGTTATTCCCCCATCGGAGCTCAGCGTTTTAGAAATTTTAGAGAGCGATCCAAAATTTAAAACAACGGTATCTCTGATCAAACTAACGGGACTTGACCTTCCAACAGCTTCAAAGACATTCACTGTATTTGCTCCAACGGATGATGCTTGGGCTAAAAGCACTTACTCTAAAATAGTCAAAAACCCAAAGATGGAGTTTAGGGAAAAATATTACGCCTTACTTGCACGTCATGTAATCACTGGTGCTCATGTCACTGAGAACTCCCTCCTCTTCCAAAAACTGAGAACAATTCACGGTGCACCAATTTATTTAACGAGAGATGAGAAACTAAAAACAATAAACGGAAAAAGAATTATCCACTCGGACTTTGAAGCGTTTAACGGTTTTGTGAACGCAATTGACGGAGTAATATCGGATCAAAAGGAATTACCGGAGGGTGATATCTCTATATTAGATGCAATATCTTTTGTTGAGGATACGCTCAATCATGCCAAGGAACTTTATGATAAGGGTGAATATGAAGAATCTTGGAAGTACTACGCTAAGAAAGGTTTAGAGTTCATTGCAAAGTATGGAGATAGAGGCTATTTAAGCTCTTCTCAGTTAAATAGCCTTCGTAGCATCACCGTGGATGATCAACCTAGCCAGCAATTCGCCAACGAAGCCTGGACTTCCAGGAATACTTTCAGAACCGTGCTGCGACAGCTTCAGAACCTACAAGAGCGTATAGTCGACTCTAAATTAATGATGAATCCGGAGGCAAATAGATTTGGCCGCTGATCATAATGAACGGAGATTACGCCCTAAAACCAAATTCTTTCAAGAGGTATAGCTGAATTCAAAAAGGCTCTACCGAATTGCAAACCCGTCGCCTCCTTATACTCCCCGCAAAAAGCTATCGCTCCCAAATGCCAGAAACATTCTCTCCCGATTTTCCCCAAGATTGGATGAAATTGACATGAAGATATTCTTAATAATCATTGGGCACAGTGGGTTTTTTGTCTCGTTTCTTTAAGGGATAAGTTTTTACTCTCAGTACGTTGAATACACCATTAAATTAAGGGGAAGCCTTTAGATGATTCAGAAAATTTCTAAACCGGATGATCTGTTTGCTATAGCACTTGAGGAAATGGCTAAAGCTACGAGTTCTGCCCAACACGAATTTCACACTTTTACTCTCGGTACAGTTCACCAAGGGTTTCCTCATTTACGAACGGTCGTTTTGCGTAAGTTTGAACGGGAGTGCGTAAATATCCTGTTCCATACCGATATACGGTCAGGAAAAATAGATCATCTGCAAAAATGCCCTCAAGTATCTTTGCTGTCTTACGGTTATAAATTACGGTTACAGGTTTCTTTCAATGGAGTGGCATATATCGAGAAGAACCCAGAACTAACTGAGCATCAATTCGAGAATTCCAGTGGAGATTCACAAAAATGTTACGCCTATGATGCCCGGCCCGGTTCGATGATACATAGTAAGAAAAAAGAGGAACTCCAACCGCATATCCAACTACCACTTACCTCTGATCAGCTTTCAACGGCTAAAGACAACTTTGTGGTGGTTCGAATTGTGCCTGATAAATGCGATATACTTTACCTTCATCACAGCGGGCACATTCGTATTCGTGCAAATAGAACATCCGAGGGTTGGGAATCGAATTTTATTACTGCCTAATCCAATTTTTAAAAAGGGCGAACTTCAAAGAAATTTTCAATGCGGATTGGAGCTAGTGTCTAGAGATGATGTTTGAGTAAGTGAAAAAAGCCCCCCAGTGGCGCGTTGGAGCACACGGAGAGGCTTCACTCACTCGAGGCCCTTTGTGGTTCATCGCCGGACCTCTTCCTACTTCTGCCACAAGCAGTATACCGACCAAGAGCGGGTCGTCAAAAAAAGCACACTCAAATAAAAAAACGCCTTATACCAAGGCAACAAGGTCGGAGCCAGCGGCACCTAATGCCGAACGAACAAGTTTTCAGCTTTTGCAAAGAATTGAAGAAAGCACCAGACGTACCTCTTTTTGGGTGAGCATAATTAGTTGGGGAGTTGTCGGTGGTTGGGCTACAATTGTTATAGTTTGGTTCTAGAAAACACTTAACATCTAATCTCCCCCTTCAAACGGCTTGGCCCGCGATTGTCCCACCTCCTTGCTACGGTTGCCGCATGCCGATGCACCCGAGCACCATGAAGAACGCCTTGAGCGCCTACACATCGCCCAAGCCCAAAGAGAAACCCAACAGGAAAGCAGTGAGGCGCAGTGGTGGCTGTGGATTGACTGACCGATACGCCCACGTGAGTCGGCAGCCATATGGGTGCGCGTCAATCCTCCCCGTGGAACTCCTTGAGCGCGTTGGTGAGCCTCCAAAAGGGCTGGACGGTTGAGGACGATTATAAAAAATGATGACATTTACAGTATGCAGGTACTGGAAACATTGATATGTTTGTCGCGAAAAATTAGAGGATTTATATTATGGGATTATTCGGACCATCCAAAGGCACTGCAGAATCAGCAATAAAATTTATGAATCAATTCCTGTCGGAGTTTGATCTAAACCCGGCTAAATGTTTAGTTCAGAATGACCAAGACATTGCAGCATGGGAACTTGGAAGAGGAAGCGCCCCGTTACTCGTTATGATTTTTAAAAACCCTAGTTTCCCATATATTAAAGTTCTTTCTCCAATTGTGAAAATGCCCGAAAAAGACCAAGTCGCTCCACTTTTAAATTATTGTATGGTGAAGAATAACGATTGTTTGGCCACTATTGCTTTAAGTACGGATTCTGAAATAGTGGTAAAGAGTGAGCGACCAATTGAGGGATTGGATAAGGAAGAGCTTGAAATGATGATGCATTGTGTTTCAGGGGTTGCTGACGAATTAGATAACGAACTTGCTGAAAAGTTTGGTTGCGAAATGATCGGGAAAGACCCGTCATAATTATAAAATCTAGCCTAATGGGTGAACCCTACTGGAATAAATCGACGACTCTCTGCTGATCATCGATTCTACCAATGATTCACCGTTTAAAATCAATTTTCCCCGAGCGATCAGGAATGATACGGTTTTGAATCATGAAATTAATAATCAGTATTCTAGTGATCGCTTTTGTTGTCTTTTGCGGGTTTACTTTTTGGATGTGCCAAGAAGTAGCCAGCATCCAAACCGGAAATTAAAAGGCGAGCCTCCAAAAGGAATAGAAACCTCAATGCGGGGACAAAGCGGGGGTGATTTGGGCTAATTTAAAATTACGGCAAAAGCTCGGCCGCAAACACAACACTGTCCTGCCGCATCGGATAGAAAATGGCTCCAGAGGTAGGACTCGCTGCCCATTCCCTAGTTATTTGAGCCGATTCTTGGGAAGTTTTCCATATACTCAAACCTCATCTCTATACGCTAGCTACTCCTAGCAGTGGAGATTTCATTGAAGGTTGCACTTTTCTCAATTATGAGGCCTGCATTTCCTTGGTTTAAGAAACGCCTGTTTAGTTTGAAAAATTATTTATCAAACAAACAACTCACTCATCGGGATACCGCTACTATCCCCAAACTTCTCCATCGGCACATCCATTGCGTTTCCGATTCTGGCAAAAAGGTTGGACAAGGCATTCTTTTTCTCGTCGTAGGTGATGAATTGTCCGGCCTTGTGGCCCATTTGCTTACCGCCGGCCATGATGATCGGAAAGTTCGTGTTATCGTGAACCCTAGAAGTTGCTGCTCCCTGAAAGATGAGAGTGCGATCGAGCAGACTACCGTCGCCCTCGGGGGTTTCTTTGAGACGATGAATGAAGTAAGCTAATTGTTTGGCCACGAATTGATCCCAAATCCCCCAGTCCCTGAATCCTTCTTGCCCTTTTCCCGCGGAATGACTCAACTGGTGAAGGTCTTTAGTGAGCCCAATGCGTTTGGAAAGATTGTTGGTTGGAGCAGTACCACCTTCGGAAGCAATTTGATAAGTCGCGACCCGGGTAATGTCCGATTTGAAGGCGATATACATCAAGTCGTACATCGTCCGGATGTAGTTTTCCACATCGGTAAACTCAATATTCAGGTTGATTTCCGGAGGTGCGGTCGCTGCCTCTTTTTTCGCCCATAGTTGATCATTGGCAATTTTCTTTTCCAATTCGGAAATCGCCTGCAGATACTCTTCAAGAGTTCCCTGATCTTCCTTCCCAAGGTTGCGCCTAAGATCCTTAGCATCCTCGTAAATTTCGTTAAGCAAATGAGTTTTCCCCTGCAATCGATTCAATGCCGAAGGACTGCTTGCAACGTACATGCGTTCGTAGATTTCCTTCAGATTCGACCAGGAAGGAATCCCTTTTCCATCCTTATCGTAAGACAAGGTATAGTTTCTGGTTAAACTTCCGACTCCCCCAACAGTGGAAAGCGGCATGGAGGCTAATTGCGTCTTCCCTGCGTGGTAGTTGCTGATCGCTTGATCAATGGATATCGAGTTAAGGGCCGTCTTCCCTTTTATCATTTCCTTGGAGGTCAGGAAACCAGTCGGATTGACGTGGGCATCTCCACTATTCCGGTTTAATGGATGAGAGAGACCAGAGACGACGGAAATATCTTGGCGATAAGCGTTCAAAGCTGCCTGACTGGTTCGAAACTCATAGCTTTTGCCGGCACCTTTGGGGAACCAGTACCAGTCCTCATGCTGAGGATCCTTTTCCGGTGGCAGGCTCACTCCATTCGGAAAAAAGATGAATGCCGAACGCTTGGGTAAGGCTTTGATGGCTTTGGCCTCTTTGCCCACGGCCATCGCGTTGAGGAAAGGAATCCCCAGAGAGACGCCCGTCCCTCTCAAAAAAGTTCGTCGATTAATATGCCAAGATTTAGACCCCATTCCGTTATGTTTTTTCTTATCTATTTGAAAATGCTTCGCTTTTGACAATCTCTCTAATCAAGTCTGGGATAGAGTACTGCTTTGTTTCGAGCTCGTCAACTAGCCGGTTCACCAGCTCTTCGTCATGAAAATCGATATCCCGCGAGAGCCCATAAGCCAGAATTCGCTCCACCAGACCTTTGGTGAAATCCCTTTTTCGATGATTGACCAGATAGGCTTTTAGTTCATCGATGCCATCCACACTAATCCCATCCGGCAGGGTCGATTTACGATCGATCTCTAGGTAACTTTTTACTAAGTCGAACTGCTTACTCCCCTGATCCCTCGGCGGATTTGACGCTTTGGATACAACTAGAACTTTCTCCCGCCAAAGTCCGCTGGCATCAAAGTTTTCAAAGGGAATCCCCAAGGGATCAATTTTCCGATGACAACTCTGGCAGGCTTCATTGTTGCTATGGGCAAACAGCTTTTGATTGAGAGTCATTTTATTGAAACCGGGGATACTTTCATCGAGCGGCGGCACGTTTGCAGGTGGATCGGGAGGCGGATCGTGAAGGATCACGTCAGCGAGCCAAACGCCACGGAGAATCGCATGGGAATTCATGCCATTGGAATTCCCAATTAAAAACGTGCCCTGGGTCAGCAGACCGCCTCGATGAGATTTTTCATCCACTGCGACCTTTTGGAATTCTTCTCCTCTTACGCCCCTAAGCTTGTAAAAAGCAGCCAGAGTCTGGTTCACGAACACATGATCCGCTTTAAGCAAGTCCAGAGCGGAGGCACCGTTGCGAAAGACATCGTTCACGGCTTCGTAGGTTTCCCTATGCATCAGTTCCTTGAACGTATCCTTGAATTTGGGATAATAGTTCCGATCAACGGCAACGTTACCCAGTTGCGAAGTTTGCAACCATTGGTCGGCAAAACGTTCCACCCACCTCCTCGATTTCTCATCCTTCAGCATTCGCTTCACTTGAGACTCAAGTTCCGGGTGGCGGATTAGGCTCCCTCCGGCAGCAGCCTTGAGCAAAGGCTCATCGGGAACCGAACACCACAAGAAAAAAGCGAGCCGCTCAGCCAGTTTGAAACTCGCATCTTCTTCCGTCCCAAGATTCCCCGCAAGTCCAAGATAAAAGAACTTGGGCGAACACAAGATTTCCTTGTAAGCGCTCAGAAGGGCGAGTGCAGGAGATTGCTCTTTGGCATGACGGTCATAAACCTGCTGATACTTTTTGAGTTCCGCCTCGGTGGGCGTTCTCCGAAAGGCTTTCGTAACGAAGGACGAAATCTTCCGGTCAACCTGTTGGTTAACTTCAGATTCCCCGAGGTCATGAGGGATCAAAGTCTTAACCAATTCCGTATTCACGTTGCCCCGGTACTCCAAGGCTTCGAGGTAGAGATTCTTCGCCCCTCGGTTCGTGATTCGGAGAAAAAACGGTCGGTCACCTTTCGTAAACTCATCGGTCAAGTCTTCCGGATAGGATTCCAAAACATAATCCCGAAGCTCGTCGCCCTCGGCGATATCGATGCTCCCCATCCGACAGGTGGTTAAGCGGGTATCAACGTCCGAACGTTGGAAACACATGGCAACCTCCACCCTTCCCGGAACAACTGCCTTTGCCACTAAGAGGGTTTGAGATTTGCCCTTGGAAATTGAAGTTACGTTCAGGTCGAGGTAACCCCCATTTCCGACTACTATTCCACTGCCCTCACGGGATACTTTGGCGAGGACAGGCGTGATTTTCTTTTTTTCGGAAGTGTATTTCACCGGCGGATCAACGTCCAGATTGGCGATGTCGGCAGAGCTGACGAAAGGCTCGAGAACCGCAATTCCCTTCATCCGTTCGATAATGGTCATTACGGCGTCGAGGTAGGATTCCAGGTGGGGGCTGCTTATCATTAGCAATCGGGAATTGTTCTTTAACCCGGTTTCGTGACTCGCCCCTTCTTCAGGGAGCATATTCATCTCTTTCTGAACGGGAAACTGCAGAAGATCTTCCAGCGCATATTGCAATTCATAACGGGTCAATCGCCGAACCGCACCACGTTTCTTAGTAGACCCATGAAGCTTCGCTTTTTTAAACTCCGCATCCATCCAGCGAGCCATCAAATCACGTTCGGCACCGCTAGGTTGCGCTTTCTTTTTAGGTGGCATTTCACCGGTATTAAATGCTTCCCGAACGTCTTCCCATTGATCAAAGCTTCTACCCATCACCACATCCGGATCAATGGTATCCAGCCGTATGTCTCCTTTCTGAATTTCCGGACCATGACAGCCTACACAGTACATCTTTAATAGTGGCTTCACATTTTGCTGAAAGCCTTCCAAATCCGACTTGATATCCGAACCTATCAAACTGAATGCACCAAAGATCAGGACCGCAAACACTTCGATACTGATCCTTAAATCACCTTGAATAGCGACATCCAATTTCCGTTCCGCTTTCATTTCTGAATTACTCTACCACACTCATCCCAGTTCAGGAAGTTCAGAAGAACTTCAACTCAATCCCACTATCCTCCTCAATTCTAATGGGAAACACTGAGTTTCATTGAAGGTCAGTGTTTTGAGCGCAGTTCCGACTCAAGGAGAAACTAAACGTCCCAAAAATACAGGTGCGATTGAAAATGGCTCCAGAGGTAGGACTCGAACCTAACGCACCGGCCCCCAGATCTTCTGCATCACTCTGTACATTCGAGGGTCATGCTTTTCCAGTTCCGCACGTACAAACGGATAAAAATCGTTCACACCCAAATATGCCTCCGTACTTTCCGCAAAATATTCCTTATGATTGTTTAAACCATAATGACGAACCGTACGACCGGTATAAAGCATCACTTTTTCGTAAATTCCCTCTCTTCTCATCGCCTCGTACGCACCGATAATATCCTTATTTTCAAAGCTCAATACCTGATCATGGTAGGCGTGAGCCAGCTCGTGCAATATCACATAGGGATGCTTCGCCCACATACCACGATCAATCAACGCCCGCGCGCGCGGTATATGCACATGCTTGGCCAATGCCGGATCATGCCGGTTTGCGCGCAACCAACTCACACTCGGATGATACTGCATCGAGCTCAATCGCTCGTTGTGGAGCTCCAAGCGAATCGGAAGCTTCTGTAGCGCCTTCCACTTTTCTTCCGGCAAAATATACTTTATCCGCTGTAAATGATTGGCCAAGGCCACCAGGCATTTATCGGCCAATGCCTTGTTGTCATCCGCAAACAACCGCGGCTCCACCACAATCGTCCACCCCTCCACATCTTTAACGATGGGTTTATAGAATTCAGTTTTGTTTTCTGCACCCACGAAGCAGGCACTTAAGATGATTGCATAAACGATTTTCATAAAAATTCTCCTAATGATTCTGCACCTGCCCCGATTTGGGAGCGGGTAACTTTTTTCGGTTGGCCATAAGCTCAGTTAGATCAGCTAAAAGATCATCGACGTCTTCTGGAGTCGTATCCCACGAACACATCAAACGTGCGCCCCCTTCCCCGATAAATGTGTAAAAGTGCCACCCAATCCGATGCAAAGCAGCGATTACCGCTACGGGCAGTTCCACAAATACGCCATTGGCTTGCCGCGGAAACATTAGCTTCAGGCCGCGTATGCGGTTGATGCCGCGGGCCAAACGAGCCGCCATTTTGTTCGCGTGTGCCGCATGCCACAGCCATGCGCCCTCGCGCAAGAGATGAACCCAGGGAGCCGCAATAAAGCGCATCTTGGAGGCCAATTGACCGGCCTGCTTGCAGCGCCATTCAAATTCGTGGGCCAGATCGTGATTAAAAAATACTACTGCATCCCCCACAGGCGCTCCGTTTTTGGTACAGCCAAAGCTTAGGATATCCACTCCTACCTTCCAGGTGATTTCCTTGGGCGCGACTTTAAGTTGCGCCACCGCATTGGCAAACCGAGCTCCGTCCATGTGAATTTTGAGCTCATGCTTCTTTGCTACACGATGAATGGCCTGCAATTGGGCAGGCTGGTAAAGAGTGCCCAGTTCGGTTGCTTGCGTAAGCGTCACCGTTCGGGTTTTGGGAAAGTGTAAATCTGTGCGTTTAAGAACGGCCGATTCAATCCCCTGAGGCGTCATCCGACCATTGGCACCGGGAACTAACTGTACTTTAGTTCCATTGGAAAAAAATTCAGGGGCACCACATTCATCCTGTTCCACATGAGCATTTTCGTGACATAGAATACTATGATAACTCCGGCAGGTGGAAGCCAGCGAGAGGGAATTGGCTGCTGTCCCGTTGAAGACGAAGAAGACTTCGCAATCAGTCTCAAATACTTCACGAATTAGGTCGGACGCCTGTTTGGTCCAACGGTCATCACCGTAGCCCGGGGCGTGGTTTTGATTGGCCTCTTCCAGTGCCGCCCAAGCCTCGGGACATATCCCAGAGTTGTTGTCACTGGCAAAATTGCGTGGCCGCTTCATGGGTGCGTTGTACGTCAGTACCCCGCCCTTGCCAACCCACTAATCAGCCCCCAACAAATGCCGCCGCAAAAATTGGACGGTCGTGAGAAATTGAAAGGTGCGATTAGCCTGTTTGCGAAATCCGTGACCTTCATCCTTGGCTAGCAAATACCACGTTTCGATGTCTTTCTTCCGCAGAGCAGCCTCGATTTGGGCACTTTCACTTGCTGGCACACGCGGATCATTGGCGCCTTGCACGATGAGCAGGGGACGCGTGATTTTTTCAACATGCGTGAGCGGCGATAGTTCCTCTAAAAACTTTCGCATCTCGGGTAGGCGCTCGTTGCCATACTCCACCCGACGCAGGTCGCGGCGGTAGTCGCTAGTGTTTTCCAGGAAGGTCACAAAATTGGAAATGCCCACCACATCGATGCCGCAACGCACAAAGTTGTTCAGGTTTACCATACTGTGCAGCGCCATGAAGCCGCCGTAGCTGCCACCCATCACCGCAATCCGGTTTTGATCCCATAACGGGTTGGCGGCCACGGCATTGTAAATCCGCTCAATATCCAGCAGCACCTTGGCGCGACCCTCACCATTATCGGCTTTCAAAAACTTTTTACCATACCCACGCGAGCCCCTCACATTCGGGCATATGAGAACAATTTTTTCCTCGGTGGTTAGAAAATTGTAACGCCCCATGAAACGCGGGCGGAACTGACTTTCCGGACCGCCATGAAACCAGACAACCACCGGCGACGGTCGCGTTGGTTGGGTAGGTAAAAACTGATTGTCCGTAATGCGACCAGGCAAATAAACCCAGGCATCAAACCGGCTACCATCGGCGCTGCGCCACTCCAACCGGCGCGGTAGGCTCAATTGATCCACCTTCATACCTATCAGATCACTATCCAGCCATGTCAACTGCTCCTGTGTGCTGACATCCAAGTGCACCACTTTGCCCGGCGACAGCGCCCAATCAAAGCCGTACATCAGCTCCGTTTCCGAAGCCCAACGCAGTTGATGAATCACGCCCGCCGGCATCCCCGGATTCCATAACAGCTCGCCAGTCATCGAATCGAGCAACCGCAATTTACTGGCGCCCCCCTCATTGGTCACCACTGCCAGCTGCCGGCCATCAGGCGCCACCTCGATCGCCTCCACATCCCAGCGTACCTGCGGTAGAAAATATTTGTACTCGCCAGTGCTCAAATCCAATCGAGTGAGTCGTTGAAATTCAAACCCGTCATCCGAGCTAAAATAAACCGCCCGCATCCTAGGATCAAAACGCGCGTTCTGATGACTGACTGGCACACTCAACTTTGGCGTGAGTGGCGACAAACTTCCGCCCATAGTATCGACAATATGTAGGCGCGATTCGTTGATAGAGATGTACTCCATTAGGATCATCAAGGCCCCGTCGCGCGACCAGTCTTCAATCCACCAACCGCCGCCATCCAGACGGGCTAGCAGTTTTTCACTACCCGCTTTCATGGGATCGGCAATGTAAAGGTCGTTGTCCCGCCCGTTGCGCTTGGGCGAGAAATACGCGATCCGATCGCCCTTGGGCGACCAGTGCGCGCCCGTGTGGCGGTTTTTTCCATCGGTGATACGTACAGATTTCCCCGTCGCCAAATTGTGGTGAAACACCTGGTAACGCTCGCTGCCACCTTCGTCTTTAAGATAAATCAGCGCCCGATCATTCACCGGATTCAAGGCCGCTCCCCGCACTGGCTCCCGACCAAAAGTAACCTGTCGCGGCTGGCCCTTGGGTTTATTTAACACATGCAGCTGGCTCACCTCGCCCTTGGGCGGGCGTTGAGAAATTAAAACCGTCGCGTTCGTGCCCTTAAGCTGCCAATCCTGAAAACGTAGAGGCCGCACCTGCAAATATGGAGCAGCTTGCTTAGCCAACACATCCGGAATCTCCGGAACACCGCGGGTTTCCATTTGCGGGGGGGGCGCAACAGCCGCCCACGAGGAACCCAACAACCCCATGAGAATGAAGCTAAATCGTAACATGCTCAAAAACGGATTCAGCCTGCCCCAACTCCGACAATCAAGCGTAAACGCGTGACGACCAAGTCACAAACCTTGCGCCGTCCACTCCCCTCGGGCATCCTTCGCCCATGACCATTGTCAAAAAACTACTGCACACCCGCTATCGCGTGGACGATCTGGAATCCTCGGTAAAATTCTACACGGAGATTCTTGGGCTGACCGAGACACGCCGGCACAAATCGCCGCGCGGCTCCGAGTTAGTGTTTCTCGCTACGCCCAATAGCGATGAGGAGATCGAGCTATGTAGCTACCCCAGCAGCGGCGGCGTGCAGGTCCAGGAGGATCTCACGCACCTAGCCTTTGAGGTGGAGAGCTTGGTGGAATTTGAAAAACACATCCAATCACTCGGTGTGGAATATTCCGATGGCCCACACATGAAAGACAGCGGCGGCGGCTTTGCTTTCATCGATGCGCCGGAAGGTTACGAGATTGAACTAATCGAAAAGGCTCCCGACAGCAGCGGGTATTAGGATGATTTGGCGCGCCGGCGATCGCGCGTGGGAGTTTCCGCGCAGTCCGCTCATCATGGGCATCGTCAATGTCACGCCCGATTCCTTTTCCGACGGCGGCCAGCACGCCACCCCCGCGGCGGCCGTAGCCCACGCGCTGGCGCTCGCCGCGGAGGGGGCGGATCTCCTCGATATCGGCGGCGAATCCACCCGCCCCGGAGCACCCGCCGTATCCGAGTCGGAAGAATTGGCCCGCGTAATTCCGGTCATCGAACAACTCGCTGGGCAAACCGACGCCGCCCTATCCATTGACACCCAGAAACCCGCCGTAGCCAAGGCCGCCTTGGCCGCCGGTGCTGTAATCATCAACGACATCGCCGCAAACCGCACCGACCCAAAAATGTGGAAAATTGCCGTTGCTGCCCGCGCCGGTTACGTGGCGATGCACATGCAGGGCACGCCGCAAAACATGCAAGACTCACCAGCGTACACCGATGTGACGGCCGAAGTGCGCGCGTTTTTTAACGAACGCCTAGAGCGGTTCACCGAGGCCGGCTTGGATGCGGAACAGGTGCTGTTCGATCCGGGCATTGGGTTTGGCAAAACGGTTGAGCATAATTTGACGTTGCTCACCGGGCTGGAGCGTTTTATAAACATTAATCGGCCTTTGTTGGTGGGGGCCTCGCGCAAGTCGTTTATCGGCCGTCTCACCGGAGCCGCAGTGGAGGATCGTTTGGCTGGAAGTCTAGCGTGCGCCTGTCGCGCCGCCGAAGCCGGAACCGCCGTTCTTCGCGTACATGATGTCAAAGAAACCATCCAGGCACTGCAAATCTGGACCGCCATCCGCTAATTCATGGACGGAGAAAGCCTCAATATAGCCGCCGAAATTCCGCCTTTCCTGATCGGTATCTGGGAATGGCTGAAACTGGATTGGCTGTGGATTCTCCGCGCGCTGGTGGAGATCTCCGCGCTGGCCGTCGGCATCTATTATATTTTCACCTTTCTACAACGCTCACGTGGCTGGCCCGTGGTACTCGGCTTCCTTATCCTAATCGGCATCACCACGCTCATTGCCCTGTTGGAATTGCAGGTACTCCGGTGGTTGCTCCAGCAATTGTTCCTGTTCACCACCGTGGCCATCCTCATTATCTTCCAGCCCGAGCTGCGCCGACTCCTGGCGGAATTAGGCAACCTGCCCATCTTTTCTTCAGACGAAGACAGTCCGCTGGATGTCGATGCGGTCGTGCAGGCCACCGACCAATTGGCCCAACAACGCACCGGCGGCATCATCGCGATCGAGCGCGCCGTAGATATCCATCAGGAAACCGGCAGTGGTGTACTGGTGGATAGCGCGCTAACTTCGGAAATGTTGAATTCCATTTTCTTCCCCAACTCCCCCATGCACGATGGCGGCGTCGTGGTGCGGGGCGACCGCATCATGTATGCCGCCTGTATTTTCCCGCTCACCCGACGCATTGATATTAACAACTCTCTGGGCACACGCCACCGCGCCGCCATTGGGTTGAGTGAAGAAACCGACGCCATCGTCGTACTCGTTTCCGAAGAAACCGGCGACATCAGCTATTGCCACAACGGCGCTCTGCACCGGCAAGTCTCCCTCAAAAAACTCAAGAATTTCCTAGTCGACCAATTGAAATCCGATGCCCCCTCGAAAAAACCCGCCAGCACCCCGTTGCAACGCCTGCGCGATTCCCTGCAGGCAGTGTTGAATCTCATCGAAAAGAAACTCCGGCCGGACCCCCGTTAACCCATGGCAAACGACTCACAATCCAAGGGCATGAGCGATTTCTTAATGAAAGTCATGTCACTGATTCTGGCGATCATGGTGTGGTTTATCATTAAGACCGCCGCCGGTCTGTCCTATTCGAACGCCGAACCCAGCCTCCGCCCTAATGGCTCAGAAACTTCTGCCCCGCCCCTCTCCAATCCCGACGTTCTTAAGGAAAATAATGGCACAAACCGCGAATAAAATTTTCGGCACCGACGGCGTGCGAGGACGCGCGAATGTGGAACCGGTCACCGCCGAGACCGCCCTTAAGCTCGGGCGCGCCGCGGCGCATGTGTTCCGAGATCTCAACCCTGAGTCCCGCAGTCGCCAGCGGCATCAGATTGTCATCGGCAAAGACACGCGTCTCTCGGGGTACATGCTGGAGAACGCCATTTCCAGTGGCATCCTGTCGATGGGCGTGGATGTCCTGTTCATCGGCCCCTTACCCACGCCCGGCGTGGCGCGTATTACCAATAGCCTGCGCGCGGATGCCGGCATTGTCATCACCGCTTCACACAATCCGTACGACGACAACGGCATCAAGTTTTTCAATCACGACGGCTACAAACTTGCCGATCCCATCGAGCAACAGATTGAAAACCTCGTGTTCAGCGGTGAGATCGATGATATCCGCCCTACTGCCGACGCCATTGGCAAGGCTGTGCGCATCGATGACGCCCTCGGCCGATATGTCGAGTACGCCAAACGCTCCTTTCCGCGCGGCCAAACGCTTGAAGGGGTGACCATCGTGGTCGATTGCGGCCATGGCGCTGCCTACAAAGCCACGCCGTGCACCCTGCGCGAGCTCGGTGCCAATGTCATTGTCTACGGCAATCGCCCCAACGGCACGAACATCAACGCCGGCTGCGGCTCCATGCATCCCGAGCAAATGTATCATTGGGTGCAGGAACACAACGCCGATATCGGCATCGCGCATGATGGCGATGCGGATCGCGTGTTGTTGTGCGACGAAACCGGCACGTTGATCGATGGTGACGATATCATGGCCATCGCCGCTCTGGAGATGCTCGCCGAAGGGTCATTGGCTGATAATACCCTCGTGACCACCGTCATGAGCAACGCCGGGCTCGACGCCGCCATCGAGGCCGGCGGCGGGCGCACAATCCGCACGCCCGTGGGCGACAAGCACGTGATCGATGCCATGCTGCAGCACGGTTACAATTTCGGGGGCGAACAAAGTGGTCACTTGATTTTCGGCGATCACGCCTCCACCGGTGATGGCCTCGTGGCGGCCCTACAAATCCTCCGCATCATGGCCGCCAAACAACAGCCGCTTTCCAAGCTGGCCCAATGCTGGACACGTTTTCCGCAAAAGCTCACCAACCTGCGCGTGACGGAGAAGAAGCCCATTGAGGAACTCGAAGGCGTCCCCGCGCTCGTAGCCGAAGCCGAAGCCGCCCTGCAGACCGAAGGCGGCCGCGTATTGCTCCGTTATTCTGGCACCGAACCCAAAATCCGACTCCTTCTCGAAGGTAAAGATGCCGACGCGCTGGATGCGTGGAGTGAGAAAATCGTCAGCGCAATCGCCTGCCAAATCGGTGAAGATCAAACGGGAGGGGCAAGTTCCACCTCGTCCCAAATCTAACTCCCTTTAGTAATTTTGGGGCAAGGTGGAACTTGCCCCTCCTCGTTCCGCTTCAATAGAACGGACATACCGCACGGCAAGCACGATCACCGCGGTGAACAACGCTCCGGACAACACTGAGTTGCGGAAAAACATAATCGCCGGCGGAAAGCCCGCCTTGCCCACGGTAAACGATTGCACCCAACCAGCTACTGTTTTCGCGTATATCGGATCGCCCAGCCAGACCAGTGTGTTGCTTCCAAAGAAAAACGCGCACGCACCCAATATTCCGCCGCCGATTAACACGGCTGGCGATTGTTTTTCCCCCAACCGCCAACCCATGGCAATCAGCAGCAAGTACAGCGCATACGAACCGATCATGCTGACTGAAAACACCGAGTAGCCCATCGGCCGATAGACAAAATAATTCATCACCACATCACTGACGAACAGTAGCCCCACCGGCACAGCCCACGCCCGCCAGCCGTTCAGGTACAGCCCCGCACAAAAACAAATCGCATACACCGGGCTGAAGTTCGACGGTAGTAGTCCCGGCCAACGCATGGCCGTAAAGAGCACCATCAAGCCAAGCAGCCAAGGGATGTGATTGGATCCTTTCATGCTATTCCTGCACGCCCAGTAGTTTTAGGCCGTCATCAGCGGCCTGTTCTAGCGTAAACCAATGCGACTTCTCCGCAGCCTGAATTTGGATCTTGAGATAATCTCCGGTCCAATACGCACTGGTGAGTTCTACGGAACCGGCGGTTTGAAGCTGATTGGCACTACGCAGCAAACGTTGCTGAACCATGGGGTTTACCTTGGGGCTGATGACCTCGGCCAAGGCATTGGTGGATTGCGACAACTGCTTGAAGATGACCAGCGCCGCCTTGGCTTCAGGCGAATCCAGCGCCGCAACCTGTTCGGCGTACTCGTTCTCACCGGAACGCATAAACCCAAACACGGTGATTCCTACCACGGCGACTCCAATGAGAATGATTTGCGCGCTACTCATCTTATTTCACCGGCTTGAAAAAGCGATCGTTGGTATCACAGATGTAACCGAGCTTATCGTCGTTCACGGGATAGGTTTGATCCGGGGCCACCATCTCTACATGACCATCCGCCCACAGTACAGTGGCCTTGCCGTTGTGACGAAAGTGCGTGTAGGCCGTTTCCCAGCCGGACCAAGCGCGAGCCTGGGAAGGCGGCGTCCAAAACCAGTTTTCCTCCACCGGCCCCATCCAATTGCGGGCGGAATCTCCAAAGAGCACGGTCTCCACCGGGCTTTCCATGATCTGAGTGTCCAGCCCGCGGTACACGTAACTGTAACCAGGATCCCACCAGTTTCCGTTTTCCTCCATCTCATTGAGATAGTGGCTGTTAAAGCCGTAGCTGCAGGTGCGTTTTTTGGCGCGCTTGCTAAACGCATTGAATACCGGATCTTGCCAGACCTTCTCACTGTGGCTCACATACTCGCTCAGGTAACCGCCCGAATAATCCACTTCCGAACCGACTCCGTTGTATTGGCCGAAAAAATACCGGCCACTGGATTCCCCAATGCCCACGGCCAAGCCGCCGTGATCATCCGCATACATCGAGAACGCCCCGGCGATTTGTTTGAGGTTGTTTTTGTTTTGGGCCGTTTTGGCCACCATCTTAGCCCGCGCCAAGGTGGGCAAAAGCAGGCCTGCCAATACCCCAATGATTGCGATCACCACCAATAGTTCGATCAGAGTAAACGCTTTGTTTGTCTTCGTGTTCATTCCTCGTTTTGTCTTCGTGTTCATTCCTCGTCGTACCCCAAGTGCGGGCGAAGCCATTTTTCGGCTTCGGGTTGGGAAATGTTTTTGCGCGCGGCATAGTCGGCCACTTGATCCTCGCCAATCAGACCAAGATTAAAATATTTGGCATCCGAATGATTTAGATAATACCCGCTAACCGAGCTGGGCGGATTCATGGCGTAGCTGGTGGTTAAGGTGGCCCCCGTTCGTTCCTCGGCCTCCAACAGTTTCCAAAGCGCAGCCTTCTCGCTGTGATCCGGACAGGAGGGATATCCCGCCGCCGGTCGGATACCACGATACTTTTCCTTGATCAAAAAACGGGCCTGTTCTTCGTCCAATTTGGTTTCAGCCGCAAATCCTTCCTCACTCCCAATACCGCTTTGATCGCGCAGGATTTTGTGCATGTACTCAGCACTGGCCTCCGCCAGTCGATCGCCGATGGCCTGCACGATGATCGCGTTATAGTCATCACCAGCATCGCGGAAGGTGGCGGCAAAATCCTCCACTTCCTGCCCGACCGTGACGACAAAGCCACCAAAGTAATCCACGCGCCCACTTGCCTGCGGTGCAATGTTATCCGCCAAGCTGCGACACAGTTGCCCTTCCTTTTTTTGCCGTTGCTGGCGCAGGAAATGAAATGTGGCCAGGTGGTCCGCCCGTGATTCATCCGCGTATACTTCAACATCCTCGCCAGTGCTATTCGCTGGCCAAAAACCTGCTACGCCACGGGCAGTACAACGCCGATTCACAATAATGTCCTCAAGCATCTTCTGGCCATCAGCAAACAGTTTTTTAGCCTCTTTGCCTTCCTCCGGTTTATTGAAAATTGTCGGATAAATACCATGCAACTGCCACGTCCAAAAGAAGGGGGACCAGTCAATGTATGTTGCCAACACATCTAGGGGGATAGATTCAAAATGTTGTAGGCCAAGAATTTTCGGCGTGCGAATTTCTTCCTCTGCCCAATCGTATTGAGGCGCCGCGGTGCGGGCGGAGGCGATCGGGACGATGGCTTTGCGACCGTCATTGCCCGAGGCGTATTTCTCACGCAACCGCTCGTGTTCGGCTTCCAGTTCCTTAAGGAAATCATCGCGGCGATTTTCGCTGAGAAGATCGTTGCATACGCCAACTACCAGCGAAGCATCCAGCACATGACTAATCGACCCCTCATATGACGGCGCAATCTTGATGGCGGTGTGGGCCTTACTGGTGGTCGCGCCGCCAATCAGAAGCGGGGTTTTAAGGCCGCGCCGCTGCATTTCCTTTGCATTGAAAATCATCTCGTCCAAGGACGGCGTAATCAATCCACTCAGGCCGATAACATCCGCCTGATTTTCCTCGGCGGCTTTCAAAATACTATCACAGTCCACCATCACGCCGAGATCGATCACCTTATAGCCATTGCAACCGAGCACCACACCTACGATGTTCTTACCAATGTCGTGCACGTCACCTTTCACGGTGGCGATCACGAAGGTGCCGGCACTGGCGTCTTCACCATCAGCTTTCTCCGCCTCCATGAAAGGCGTGAGATAGGCCACGGCCTTTTTCATGACGCGCGCGCTTTTCACCACCTGCGGCAGGAACATCTTGCCGGCTCCGAAGAGTTTGCCGACGACTTTCATGCCGTCCATCAACGGCCCTTCAATCACCTCCAAAGGCCGCGAGGCTGCGGCGCGGGCTTCCTCGGTGTCTTCCTCAATGAAATCCGTGATACCGTTGACCAGCGCATGGCTCAGGCGTGTCGCCACATTTTCCTCACGCCATTTTTGGTCCACGGCGACCTTTTCCTTTTTAATGCCTTTGAACTGTTCCGCGTAATCGATCAACCGATCCGTTGCATCGGGCCGGCGGTTGAGCAGCACATCCTCCACGTGTTCGAGCAGCTCCTTATCGATCTGCTCGTACACTTCCAGCATGCCCGCATTCACGATGCCCATATCCAGGCCGGCATCCACGGCGTGGTACAGGAACGCCGAATGCATCGCTTCGCGCACAACGTTGTTGCCTCGAAAGGAAAACGAGATGTTGCTCACGCCACCGCTCGTGCGGACACCGGGACAGCGTGTTTTCACCTGCCGCACGGCCTCGATGAAGTTTACTGCATAATCATTATGCTCCTCCATACCAGTGGCGACGGTCAGGATGTTAAGATCAAAAATGATGTCTTCGGGCGGAAAATCCAATTGCTCAGTGAGTAGCCGATAAACGCGTTCGGCAATGGCCACTTTATCGTCGATGGTTGCCGCCTGCCCTTTTTCGTCGAATGCCATCACCACCGCCGCGGCGCCGTACCGGCGGCACAAGGACGCCTGGCGCAGGAACTCCTCCTCGCCACCCTTGAGGCTGATGGAGTTTACGATCCCTTTGCCTTGCAGGCACTTAAGGCCCTCCTCCAGCACCGTCCATTTGGAGCTGTCCACCATGATGGGGACGCGCGAGATGTCCGGATCCGAAGCGAGCAAATTGAGGAATTTGCGCATGCATTTCTCGGCATCGAGTAGGCCTTCGTCGAAACAAATATCGATAACATTGGCGCCGTTCTCCACCTGTTGCCGCGCCAACATGAGCGCCGTCTCAAAATCGCCTTCCTTGATGAGTTTCTTGAATTTCGGGGAACCCATCACGTTGGTGCGCTCGCCGACCATCGCAAGTTGCCCGGTGCGATCGCCGATGTCCTGCGGTTCCAAGCCGCTCAAACGCAGCGAGGCTGGGCGCCCTTCCGGCAAGCGCGGCTTCACCTCGGCCAGCATTTCAATGATCGCCTGCAAATGCGCCGGCGTGGTGCCGCAGCAACCGCCCGCTACATTGAGCAGCCCTTGATCGGCTAGATCGTGCAACGCAGCGGCGGTGTCCACCGGCCGCTCATCGTAGCCGGTCTCCGCCAGAGGATTGGGCAGACCGGCATTCGGGTAGCAATGAACAAACGTATCGGCAATGCGCGACAGCTCGCGGATGTACGGCGCCATTTCCTTACCGCCCAGCGCGCAGTTGATGCCCACCGTGAGCGGCTTCGCGTGCGCGATAGAATTCCAGAAGGCCTCGGTAGTTTGCCCGGAGAGCGTGCGACCAGAGGCATCGGTGATCGTCACGCTCACCATCACCGGCAAGCGCTCGCCGCGTTCAATAAACACCTCTTCAATCGCGAACAAGGCCGCCTTGAGGTTCAGCGTGTCGAAGGTTGTTTCCGGCAATAGAATATCCACGCCGCCTTCGATCAACGCCTCCGTCTGTTCGCGGTACACGCCCACCAATTCATCAAAGGTTACCGCGCGATATCCGGGATCATTGACATCCGGTGAAATGGACGCTGTGCGGTTGGTCGGCCCAATCGCTCCGGCCACATAACAACGGCGCGAGGCATCCTGCGCCATAACCGACTCCACCGCTTCGCGAGCCAGCTTGGCCGAGGCGAAATTCAGCTCACGCGCCACAGATTCCATCGCGTAATCCGCCATGCCAATGCGCGTGGCGCTAAAGGTATTGGTCTCGATAATGTCGCATCCCGCTTCCAGAAACTGCGCGTGAATCCCGCGAATGATGTCCGGCCGCGTGAGCGAGAGTAGATCGTTGTTGCCCTTCAAATCCCCCGCATGATCGGCAAACCGTTCGCCTCGAAAATCGCCCTCCTCCAACTCATGCCGCTGCACCATCGTACCCATCGCGCCATCCAAAAACAGGATGCGCTCCGCCAACTGCTCCCGCAGTTCCGAAAAAATGGGTGTCTCATTCATGCACGCCCATGCTACGCCACCACCCCGGTCGGTCAATAATTAAATCAATATATCCGGATATGTTGATATGTTTATTTATTGATGAGATCAATAGTGCTGGTCATATTTTCAATTTAGGAAAAAGGCCTAACTCCTTTAGTATCTGAGGCATGGAAGGCTATATCTGCTTGATGGTGCTGATGGCTCTGGTGTTCGGCGTGCCCCTCATCATCCTCTCCAACCGGGTTTCGGTACTGGATTTTCGAATCCGATCGCTGGAAGGCCGCATGACCGATCCGTCCCCTGCTCCGCAAACCGCCGAGGCCCCGGAACCCACCAAGACCGATGATATGCCTCCGGTGATCAATGAGCTCAATCCGCCTTTGGCCGAACCAGAACTGAAACCGCCCTTGGCCACTGAATCCGCTCCGGCACAAGTGGATTCCATGGCACCCTTGGAAACATCGGAACCGATTGCCGATCCTATCCCTGTCCTGTCTGACATGGCAGATCAACCGAATGACTCCGAGTTACCCAATGTGCCCGAACCGGTGGCAGCCCTAACCGCGGAGACTCCGGAAGCTAAGGAACCGGACGCCGCCAATAATTCCTTCGAGCTAGAGGTGGGCAAGGTGTGGTTTGTGCGAATCGGTGTGGTGCTCGTGCTGACGGGCTTGGTATTCTTGGCCAAGATGGGCTACCAGGATATTCCGGACCACATCCGACCGTACCTCAATGTGACCCTGTTGTACCTGATTAGTTTTAGCCTGATGGGCGCGGGCCTGTTTTTGCGTGAGCGATTTGCGGTGCTGAAAAACTATAGCGAAGTTCTCACCGGTGGCGGTATGGCGGCGGTGTATTTTTCCACATACGCCCTGTACTTTGTCAAAGCTCCAATACTGGGGCTGATCGGGTCGCCGACGCTTGCAGGTGTGCTTTTAGCGGCTTGGGCGATCTTTATCATCTGGTTTGCCACGCGCAAAGAATCAGAGGTGATGGCCATGTTCGCCGTGGCCGGAGCGTACTATGCCTCGTATGTGCCCCTGATTCATGCGCCATCGGAAACCAATATCTGGTTTACTTTTGCCTCCAACATGGCGTTGGCGATAACGGCCACTGTGTTTATGGTCCGCAATCGCTGGGCGAATCTGTCTTTCCTTGCGCTCATCACCACTTACGCGGGGTTCATTTTCTGGCGCTTTCAAACGGCCGTGCAGGGCGAAGGGGAGTTCGCGCAGGATGCCCTGTTCCTTGGACTGTATTGGTTGGTATTTACCGCAGCCGGATTTCTGTCGCGCCATGATCAAATGACGCCGACCAAACGTTCAACTTTCGTAAACTTAAACAATGGTGCTTGTTTCGCCCTGTTGTCCATCGTGCTACTTCAGGTGGATCAACTGCGGGATAGTTATTGGGTTCTGCCTACCGTATTCGGCGCCCTCTTACTGGTTCTCTTCCAATTGGCCAAGAAATGGCTCCCAGAGGAAAAACTATTCGCCGATCTATTACTGGCCAAATCTACAGTGCTAATAACGCTCGGCGTGATGACATTAAATTTAGTCAAAGATTTTCGAGGTCTTCTGCTGGCGGCCGAAGCACTCACCTTAACCTACTTCGGTTTGCGCACACAAAACCGACTGCTGCAATACGGAGCAATGGGTGTGACTCTGATTGGCGGTATTTTTGTCGGCTTTAAAGTCTTGGCTACTTCGGGAAAATTCGCGACCACGCCGTTAATGCTTGGCCTGTTCTTTGCCTTGTTGATTTTGATAGCCGCTGTGGTGGCGTATCGGTTACGCGAACACTGCAAAGTCGAAGGGCCACAGGAAAATATGGCTAATTTTTTTGCCGCCTTCGGCTTGCTCACCGTGGGGTTCACTTTGATGGCTGTCACCCATGAGAAATACACGGAACTCACCGTGGGAATCCTATTTGTGTTCGCCTTAGCCCAAATCTTTACCGCGAAACGCTGGCCGCTCGAATCAGTTAAAGTGTTGGGTGAAGCCTATCTGGCGGGATCCATTCTTTTAGGACTTATATTGGCCTTGAAGAATATCAATCCCATCGACCAACTTTGGGCACTGCCGCTGATTGGCGTGTTGCTCAGTGTGTTGTTCCTGAAACTGCGCCTGATCACCGGCGAGATCGCCGCCCAGTTGTTTATCCTCACCGCCGCCCTGCTGGCGCCCATACGTATGTTCGACGCTGAGCACGACCTAGCCTTACTGACCCTCGTGCCATTTCTCACCATGCTCAGCATGAGCCATTTTTTCCTGCACACACACCAGATGCTCAAGAAGGAAAACGGTAATACCAACAAGCAACTTCTGGCGAGCATCGGCACACAGATTTATTTTTATGCCGGCTGGGCGCTGAGCCTGATCTGGGCTTTCAAATATGTGCCAAGCGAATACCTGTTCCTCACCTACACCATCGTGGCGCTGGGCCATTCACTGGCGCACCGCCGCCGGGAACGGCTCGAGCGCCTGATCGTATCAGGCGTCTCCATGGCCTGCGGCCTGATCTATTTCTGGGTGGGCTTGATGCTTGATCCTGAAACGGGCCCAAACCTCATGGATCTCGTGCCTCTGCTGCTGTTGCTGGGTGCGCAATTAACCGTGCGCAAGCAGCAAGGCGATCAGATGGGTGAGACCACCGCCTTTGCCAACAACACTGCGGTCATTCTAATCAACACCAGCCTCTGGGTCGGGGCTTCGCTGATGGTGTCCGGTGATTGGGATGTGATCACGTGGAGCCTTCTGGCCTTCGTCCTGATCGGGCTGGGCATCTGGCTCAAGGAACGCGCCCATCGTCTCTACGGACTGGTAATTCTAGCCGTATCCAGCGGCTATTTGGTGCTCATTGCCTTCAACCACCTGGAAGGAGCCGCGCGCATCCTCACCCTGATCGGCATGGGCGTAATCCTGATCCTGCTGGGTCTGGCCTACACCAAGAATCAGGAAAAACTGAGAAAGATTCTCTAGTCCGCAAAGCGCAGCACAGTCACGGACGCGCCTTCAGCCAGCGAAGTTTCCGGCGGTACATCCACCAGTGCATTGGCCTGCCCGAGCGGCCCCACCGCGTGCGAAGCCTGCAACCCGGCCGCGTGCACCTGCCCGGCGGCGTCCACCCGCACACGCATGAAATGCCGACGATCCCCGCGATTGACCAGCGGAACGGCCAAAACGCCCGGATGCGCGGGCAGCTCCAAGTCCGTGGCGCCGGTCAGTTTCAAGATGCCCGGCCGCACCAGCACAAGAAAGGTCACCATCGCGCTCACCGGATTTCCGGGTACGCCAAAGAGCGGTTTACCCCGCAGCCGGCCGTACACAAAGGGTTTACCCGGTTTGATGCGGACCTTCCAGAAATCCAGTTCGCCGCCCAGCGACTCCAACGCTGGTTTGACATAATCATGATCCCCCACGCTGACGCCGCCGGAGGTCACTATCGCATCGCATTCATCAAACGCCTGCCGCAACGCCGCCTTGGTGGCATCCAGCATATCGTTCACCAGCGGATACACCCGGGCTTCCGCGCCTGTCTCTCGAATCAGTTCGGCCAACGCCAACCGGTTGCTCTCATGAATGCCGCCCTCGCCCAAGGCCTCGCCCGGTTCGCGCAATTCATCTCCCGTGGCCAGTACCCCGACAATCGGCCGACGATACACCTCCACCCGGGCCACACCGGCGGCCCCAAGTAATTGCAAACGCCCGGCATGCATCACCTCGCCCGCGCGCCCAATCGGTTCGCCCTCCTTCACATCCTCACCGCGCAACCGAATGTGCTCAAAGGGTTTCACGCCCTCGGTGATTTCCACGCGATCCGCCTCCACGCGCGTGTCCTCCTGCATCACCACGGCATTGGCGCCCGTAGGCATGGGGGATCCGGTAAAAATCCGCAAACACTGTCCAGATTGCAGGGCATTCTCAAACGCACTGCCCGCTGGCACCTCGCCGACGCATTGCAACTGCGCGCCCGTGCCGGCTTCAGCGGCGATCACCGCGTAGCCGTCCATGGCAGAGTTATCAAAGCGCGGCAAACTCACCACCGCCGCAACGTCCGCCGCCAACACGCGCCCGGCCGATTGCGCCAGTAATACCGATTCCGCCGCCATCGGTTCCAACCTCGCCAATATCGCCGCCCGCGCCTGCTCCAACGAATGCATGCCAATCTCTGACGAATTGCCCATCAAAGGTCACGTCAATTGAATTGAAAATATATCAGGAACTCCTTCGCCTCCGACGAGCAACGCCAAATTCATTAACCCGCAAAGGAGAATAGTTTGGACCATACCTCGAAGCGAAGGCCAATCAGTTTCTAGACGAGGAACACTTACTGGCCTCAGATTTTGAATGGAACGCGGTGCGGAGGGCTGGAAACCGTTGGTGGAACTATTCGGCAACGTGCCGGATGAAACTTCGCCGCTCACGGCGCCTCATTTCCCAACACAAAACTCGCTAAACACGCGGTCGAGCAAGTCTTCAGTGGCGGTTTGGCCAACGACTTCGCCGATGGCGTTTGTGGCGATGCGTAGGTCCATGGCGATCAGCTCCAATGTGGCCTCGGTGCGCAGGCCGGCGAGACTGTCGGCCAGACCGGCGCGAGCGCGGCGAAGGGCGTCCTGATGGCGGGCGTTGATCATGGCCGGCAACATGTCCGCGCGGATTTCACCACTCCACACTGCGGTGCGAATAGCGTCTTTCAACGCCTCAATGCCCGTGCCTTCGGTGGCGCTGGTTTGCAGACAATCGACCCCGATTGCATTCGCGTTGGGTTGATCAATTTTATTAGCAATGATGAGGCGTTGACGATTGGCGAACTGGTCGAGGTACGCCTGATCTTCATCGGTTAATGGCCCGGTGGCATCGAGCACGTGCAAAATGAGCTCGGCGCTGGCCATGCTGTCGTGGCTGCGCCGTATACCCTCGGCCTCAATGGCATCGGCCGCCTCGCGCAGGCCGGCGGTGTCAATGAACACCACGGGGATACCGCGGATGTTGGCGGTTTCCTCAATGGTATCGCGCGTGGTGCCGGCGGTGGGCGTGACGATGGCGCGGTCGTGCCCAAGCAGTTGATTGAGCAAACTGGATTTGCCGGCGTTGGGCCGACCAATGATCGCGGCGCGGATACCACGGCGCAGGATGCGACCTTCGTTGGCGGTGGCGAGGAGTTGGTCGATGAAGTCCAACGCGGATTCCAATCGGCCGATGAGTTGGGCCTGTGTGTCCGGCGCGATGTCTTCATCGGGAAAATCAATGTGCGCCTCGAGATGGGCGAGTACATTCATCAGATCGTCGCGCAATTGACCGATGCGTTGGCTGAGTTTGCCCGCGAGCTGTTCGTTGGCGGCGGCTAGGGCGAGATCGGTGCGGGCGTGAATCACATCGCTCACGGCCTCAGCCTGCGCCAGATCGATCCGGCCATTCACAAATGCCCGGCGCGTAAACTCCCCCGGCAAGGCACTGCGCGCCCCGGCGGCCAGCACGGTTTGCAACACGGCTTGGCTGGCCACCATGCCGCCGTGGCAGGTGATCTCCACAGTGTCCTCCCGCGTGAACGTGCGCGGCGTACGCATCACGGCCAACAGCACTTCGTCAACAACACGATCCTCCGCATCGATGATGTTGCCATAATGCAAAGTGTGCGTCGTCGCGTCACTGGGTGATTGGGAACTGGCCCCGATCGGGCGGAAACAACGGCCAGCAATGGCCAACGCGTCAGCACCTGAGAGGCGGATAACCGCCAGCGCACCTTCGCCGAGCGGCGTGGCTATGGCGGCAATGGTATCGTCAATCATGACCCGTTAATGCGGACAATCGCCTTGTTCGGGATCTTGCCCCTGCAGAAAGAGCCGCGCTTTCTGGTAACTTTTTTTGTGCAAATAATGCAGCAGATCCGGCGAGGTGCCGCGCGGCAGACTGGTGGTCAACGCATCCAACCGGCCGAAGATCGCCAGGAGATCGGGCTTGGGGTCAGCCTGCACGTGCCCTACAGCCTCCTCCAGCTCAATCAAGGTATCGAGAATCGCCTGCTCGGTCTCGGTCATGCGGTTGAGATAACGTACAAGCAGCGGAAAAGACAAGCATGAGCTTGCGCTCGCCAACCGACCATGAAAACACTCGGCCGTGTCCAAGACGCAAACATTTCAGCGACCGTTCCTTCTCGGCATTGAAGGTGGGGGCACGCGAACGACCGCGCTATTGGCCGATGCGCGAGGGCGCGAGATCCAACGTGCCATCTTCGGGCCCGGCAATGTGCGGCTGCTGGACGACCGCGCGCTGAGGCGGTTGCTCCGGCAGATTTCGAAGCAATTCGAATCTCCCGACGCCATCGGCCTTGGCCTGGCGGGCGCACGGCACGCCAAAGACCGCACGCGCGTGCAGGCGGCGGTTGCGAAAATCTGGAAAGCCACGCCGTGCAAGGTAACGCATGATTTGAAGATCGCCTTAACCGGATTCAATGCCAAGGAAACCGCCGTGCTCGTGTTATCCGGTACTGGCTCGTGTTGTTTCGGCAAAGCAGCGGAGGGGCGCACGGCCAAGATGGGCGGGTGGGGCCATATCCTGGGCGATAAAGGGAGTGGGTTTGAGATCGGCCTGCGCGCCCTGAAAGCGGTGGTGTTTTACTTTGACCGCGACGGTACGTGGAGCCGACTGGGCGAACGCCTGCTCACGGCCACCGGCACCAATGAACCCGATGATCTGATCGATTGGGTGGTCACTGCGGACAAGCACGCCGTCGCCGCCCTCGCCCCCGAAGTCTTTGACGCCGCCAAGAAACGGGATCGGATCGCTCGCGATATTCTCAAAGGCGCCGCCGGCATGCTGGCCAAAGACGCCGTGAACTGCGCCCGCAAGTTAGCTTCCAAAAAAACCCCCGTTCACTTTGTGTTGGCCGGCGGCGTGCTGCGCAGTCAACCGGCCTTCGCGCGCAAGGTCCGCCAAGACATCCGCGATCGCTGGCCTCAAGCCACCGTGCAAGTCCAGAAACACGAAGGCGCTTGGGGCGCGATTGAGCTCGCCAAAAATCTCCTGAAGAACACCGCCCAATCAATCACTCCTTCAACCCGTACCCTTCGACCGTCAACCCACATCCCGGCCACCGAACAACGTAATCCGCGCTCGATGGAACTCGATCAGCTTTCCCTACCCGAGGCAGTGGACCTGATGCTCAAGGAGGAACAACGCGCGGCCAAGGCTGTCCGCACGGAAGGGAAAACCATCGCGCGTCTGGCCGGTTGGGTGGCCAAGGCACTGGCGGATGGCGGCCGGTTATTTTACGTGGGCGCCGGCACCAGCGGCCGGTTGGGTGTGCTGGATGCCAGCGAATGTCCGCCAACCTTTCGGGCGCGCCCGGAACAGGTGCAGGGCATCATTGCCGGCGGTCCGCGGGCTTTAACGGAGGCTATTGAAGGCGCCGAGGACGATGCCGATGCGGGCGGGCGGGCGATTCAATTTCGCGGTGTGACTCAAAAGGACGTGGTGATCGGCATCGCTGCCAGCGGCAACACGCCGTTTGTGTGGGGCGCCCTTAAGACCGCCGCTCAACGTGGCGCACGCACGGCGTTGATTTGTTTTAATCCCACCCTCAAACGCCGTGCCAAGGTGCCGCACCTCATCCTGGCGCCGGACATTGGCCCGGAAGTGCTCACCGGCTCCACCCGCCTGAAAGCCGGCACGGCAACCAAGCTGATCCTGAATTGCATCACCACCCTCGCCATGGTGCGCCTCGGCAAAGTGGCCGGCAACCTGATGGTGGATGTGGATCCCAAAAACGAAAAACTGCGCGACCGGGCCATCCGAATCGTGATGACCCTGAGCGAGGTGGATGCTACCACCGCTCAAGAGGCGCTGGCCAAGCATGGCTGGATGGTGCAACGCGCGTTGACGCACTTAAAGTGAAAACGTCTCTTTTCGATTGGTGAGATGCAAGTCCCACCTTGCACCTAAATCATGATTCACCACAGAGGTACAGAGAACATTCCTGATAAGTTCTCTCTTTATTCTCTGTGGTTAAAAACCGGACGAGGCGGGACTCATCCGTCCCGGGTTAGTTACCGGTGATGGCGCTTCTTAGGGTATTGAGAGATTGGCGGCCGATAAGGATTTTTTTGATGACGCCATCTGGGTCGAGGATGAAATAAGTGGGGAACGATTGCACGTCACCATAGGGTTCGGAAGGCAGCACGGCGGCTTTGCCCACTGGAAATTTAGCGCCGGTGCGGCGCACAAAAGCGTCCAGACTGGCGGGGGTTTCCTGACTGACTGCTAGGATGCGCAGATCGCCGCGGGAGGTTTCATCGTAAAGTTGATTCAGGATGGCAACGGATTGTTGGCACCCGGGGCTGGAGGCGCGCATGAGCATGACGATGACGCGGGTGTTCCGGGATTTCTCAATGCTATAGCTGCGGCCGTCGGTGGCGTAAAACTCGATGTTGGGCGCGTGCCGGTTCAGGTAATCCTCGGTCCAAATTTGAGTGATGGGATTCAGCGTGCCGGCAAACAGGCTCTCGGCCATGCCTCGGGTTTGCTCGTCCAACCCCGCCGGAGCCGGGGCTTTGCCTTCGGCAATATCCTGCGCCTGTTGCATGACATTGGCCACTTGACCGACGCGATCGAACGCTTCGTTGGCATTTTCCACATGTAACCCAACATTGGCGGCGTACCCATGCTTAAGCCCGGCCACGATACTCAGACAAGCGATGAAGGAAAAGAGCGTGCCGAAACCAGCCAGCCACCGCCGCGGAATCACCAGCCGGATGCCGGCCTGATAGAGATGCGTGATGCCTTGCAGAATCCCAATGAGCCCCAACCCCGCGCCGATGAATCCAAACCATTGGCCGAATGAGGCGAAAAACATCTTCAAGCCGCGCTCCTTGGTATCGGCCACAATCACATCCTGCATTTGGTTGAGATTGCCGGTGAGTTGCACATTGTCTCCTGCACCGGGGCTCCAAACCAAGCCGGCCACCGCCACGCCTCCCAAAATGCAGCCAAACAGCCCCAGCAACAGGCTGGCGAATGCCTTGCCACAGGGCTTGGGCTGTGGAGCCTCAGGCGCGGGCAACACCTCTGTGGGTGGAGCTGGAGGAAGAGGTTCGGTCATGCTTACGCTGTCAATGTAACCTCGATTTTTCGGATTTGTCGAGGGCTCCTCACATGGATGGGTAAAATTCCTTGCGTGATCGACAAGTAGGCGGGAGGTTGTGCGGGATGCGCACGGTCATCTATCCTGGGAGTTTTGATCCTCTCACCAACGGCCACTTGGATGTGGTGGAGCGGGCGTCCAAGCTGTTTGACCGGGTCATCGTGGCCGTGGCAGCCAACGCCGACAAGCAGCCGATGTTTACGCAGTCCGAACGCAAACGGCAGATCACCGCGGCGGTCAATTCGCAGACCAATGTGGAGGTGGCGTCCTTCAATGGATTGCTGGTGGATTTTGCCGATCAACACCGGGCGCAGGCCATCATCCGTGGTTTGCGGGCGGTCTCGGATTTTGAATTTGAATTTCAACTGGCCCTGATGAACCGGAAGTTGAATGAGGAGATTGAGACCATTTTTATGATGCCCCGCGAATCCTACACATTTTTGAGCTCGCGCCTGATCAAGGAAATCGCCGGGCTGGGCGGCGACATCAGCGCCTTTGTCCCGCCCAATGTGGAACGCGCCTTGCGGCGCAAACTGAAGCCATAACCCCTCCCACCAGACGGGAGCAACCCAAGGAGATCATGTCGATCCAAATTCATATCGACCAATTGAAGGAACAGGATGTCCACTTGGATGGCGAGATCGCCGCCGAGGGGCTAGGGCTGAATCTCGGCGCCAAACACGACCTCGTTCGCTCGTCCGAAACCCTTCTGTACCAGTTGGATGCCTTGCGAACCGATGACACGGTATTCGTGCATGGCAGCCTTAAAATGACCTTCCAATGCGAATGTGCCCGGTGCGTAAAACCCTTCGTTTTCAACATGGATATCCCGGAATGGAGTTGTATTTTACCTCTCGAAGGCGACGATGCCATTGAGGTAATTGGCGAATATGTAGACTTGACCCCATGGATCCGTGAAGATATTTTGCTTGGCCTTCCGCACCATCCCCTGTGCGCCGAAACGTGCCGCGGGCTGGAGTTCCAGCAGGAAGAATCGCCGAAAACAAAGGCGGATACGTCCTCCACATGGGACGCGCTGGAAGAGTGGAAACAACAATAACCTTTAGGTCCTAGAACAATGGCTGTACCAAAACGACGAACCTCCCGGAGCCGTCGACGCAAGCGGATTGCGTCCAATAGCGTGCTGACCCTGCCCAAACTTCAGACTTGCGAACAGTGCGGCGAACCGGCTCAAGCTCACCGCGTCTGCCCCAGCTGCGGCTTTTACAAGGGCCGACAGATCATCACCGTCAAAGGCGGATTTTAAAGCCAACCGCCTTGCGGCCAAAGCTATTTCAGGGAGCCCTTCGCGGGCTCCTTTGTCTTTCTCCGCCCCGACCTTTGGGCGTCCGGTCTTGCCTATCGGTCGGCCTGCCCCTATGATCCCTCTCATAGGCCGCGTAGCGCGACCCTGAATTCATGAGCGAATCCAACCAGCTGCAAGGCTGCGCCATTACTGGCATCGGCTCCTACGTCCCCGAGCGTGTACTCACCAATGCCGATCTCGCCGAGATGGTGGACACCAACGACGAATGGATCACCACCCGCACCGGCATCAAGCAACGCCGCATGGCCGCCGAGGGCGAATTCACTTCCACCATGGCCGTTGCCGCCGCCCGCAAAGCACTGGCCCAGGCCGAGCTTGAACCGACCGAGCTCGATCTCATTGTCGTGGCCACCATCACGCCCGACATGCCCTTTCCCGCCACCGCCTGTCTGGTGCAAAAGGAACTCGGTGCGGCCAAGGCTGCCGCGTTCGACCTCGAAGCGGCTTGTTCCGGATTTATCTACGCCCTCGAAGTGGGCCGCGCCTTCATTGCCAGTGGCGTGTACCAAAACGTGTTGATCATCGGCGCTGAAAAGCTGTCTTCCATCATCGACTGGACCGACCGCAACACCTGCGTGCTCTTTGGCGACGGCGCCGGGGCAGCGGTGCTCCAACGCCGCGAAGGCGCCCGGGGCGTGCTCGCCACCCGCTTGGGCAGCGACGGCACCAAGGCCGATATCCTCGCCATGCCCGGCGGCGGCTGCCGTCAACCCGCCACCGTCGATTCAGTCAACGAGCGTATTCACTTCCTCAAAATGGAAGGCAAGGAAGTTTACAAAAACGCCGTCACCGCCATGACCGCCGCCGCCAAGGATGTGCTGGACCGCAGCGGCGTGAGCATTGAGGATATCAAATGCATTATCCCACACCAGGCCAACCAGCGCATCATTAGCGCGATCGGCGATCGGCTGGGGGCGCGTGAGGATCAGGTGTTTGTGAATCTCCAGAAATATGGCAACACCTCCGCCGCCAGCGTGGCCGTAGCCCTCGATGAAGCGCTTTCCTCCGGCAAAATCGAGCGCGGCGATAAAATACTGATCATCGCCTTCGGCGCCGGCCTCACTTGGGGTGCCACAGTGTTGGAGTGGTAAATAACTCCCCCGCCAAACCGGCCGTCGCGGTTGCTTTTTCATAATTCCGGCAGTAAAGTGCGTGAAATGGACACTGCGCCACCACCTCCGCCACCCGCCCCGGCTCCAGCTGACGCCCCCCCTCCAGCTCCGCCCGCAGCGCCCACTCCAATCGATTTAGGGGCCCCACCTCCTCCTCCCGGAGCCGAGCTCGCACCGCCTGCCCCACCCGCCCCTCCCCCGCCACCTGGTGCTGAAGCGGCCCTGCCCGCGCCGCCAATGGCTCCGGAAGCCCCCGTGGCCGAGGAAACACCTGAAATCATTCCCGCCGCCCCTACCTTGGAACAAGCGGCAGTGGCCGAAGCCGCCCCGGAAACTTTACCCTCAGGCGAAGTCGCCCCGGTCGCAGAAGCGGCTCCCGAGATTGCCATTGCCGAACCCGAGCAAGCGCCGGTCGAGGAAGCGGGTGGCGGCGGCAACGAAGCCGAAGGCAAAGATGGCATCATCCTGACTGCTGAAGATATCGCCCTCAAAAAAATCCCACTCAAAGACCGGCCCAAGGACGAAACAGCCGGCGGCGTGCAATTAGCTGAGGACGAGGACATCAGTTTGCGTTTTCCCAGCGGTTTTCTCAGTATCTCCGATGAAAATTCTGAGTGCTGGAAGGGCCTGGATTCAGATATGTCCATTAAGGATGAGGACTTACGCCTATTCGACCTCATTCTGCAGGACGCCGTGAATGAAGACGTGGCCGACCTCCACATCAAGGAGGATGAGAACATCCACTTCCGCATGAGCCGTGGCTTGCGTGACCGGGATTTTCCAAAACCAACCAAAAAATGGATTGAACGGATCATCTTCAACATGTGCCCCGAGCACTTTGTGGAGGATTTCAAGAAGGATCGGGAGGTCGACTTCTCGTACTTCAACCCCAAGTTCGGCCGATTCCGGGTAAACGTCTTTTCCCAGACCGGCAAATGGGCGATCGCCATGCGGTACATCAAAAACGATCTGCCGCCCATCGAGAAACTGGGCATCAACCCTATCTGCCTCAAGCTCGCCGAAGCCAAGCGTGGCCTCACCCTGCTGGCAGGCATTACCGGCTCCGGTAAATCCACCACCATGGCCGCCATGGTGATGCACTTGAACAAGAATTTCCGCCGCCACATCATCACCATTGAGGATCCGGTGGAAATGATGTTTCAGGACGAACAATGCGTCATCGAGCAGCGCGAAGTGGGCCTCGATACCATGAGCTTTAATCGCGCCCTCAAGAGCGCCCTCCGTGAGGATCCTGACCTCGTGCTGGTGGGTGAGATGCGGGATGCCGTCTCCATCGGCGCAGCCATGCGCGCAGCCGATACCGGCGCCATGGTGCTCTCCACGGTTCACACCCGGACGGCCGCCTCTGTCCCCGGACGTCTGCTCGACTTCTTCCCGGAGGAAGAACGTGAGATGCAACGCAAAAAATACAGTGAAGTCATCGTAGGCGCCGTCGCCCAACGCATGTGCCCCACACTTGATGGCGGCATGGTGCCCGCGCAGGAAATCATGATCGGCACGCCGCTCGTGAAGCAGAAAATTTTCGACGGCGAACTCAACAAGCTCCCCGCCTGCATTGAGGTCTCTGGTGATGACGGCATGATCAGCTTCAACCGCTACATGTACAACCTCGTGGAGGAAGGCCGCATCTCCAAAAAGGTGGCCTACGAAAACTGCAGCAGTGCCCAGCAACTGGAGATGTGGTTTCAAGGAATTGAGATCAGCGCCGGCATCGTTTAGGTTTCAATTTCAATTTAATAACGTAATGCCGGTGAACAACTCACCGGCATTTTACTTGACCACTTCATGTCACAAGCGTTTGATCACCGCAAGGAGGACGCTTCTTTTCTGGAAGCATTGGGAGGTGGAATATGACGACATACCTCAAGAAACAAGAGGTGGAGTTCAAGGATCCCAGCACTGGCGAGGTTTTATCCGTACTCGAGGAACTCGAGACGCCAGGAACGGAGTATCTGAACATAACCCTGAAAGACGACGAAGGATGGAAATTGGACGTCTATGAGAATGGCTTCGTGGAGTTCTATGAACTCAACTACGACAAACGCGTGGTTGGCCGGAACATAACCCACGAGCGAGTCATTCAAATGTGGCGGATGATGCAGGAGGGCAAACGCGATGAGTTGAAAAAGCTCCTGAAGAAAAAGCCCGACCCTAATCAAGCCTAAGGCGCCATTCAGTTAATTCAACGCCCGTAGCGATTGCCCGAGCATATCGGCCGTCCGCTGCGTGGCGCCTTTGTTTGCCTCAACCACACTCTGAGCCGCCTTCCCTAATGCCTCTCGTTCGGTGGGGTTTTCCACTAAAAACTCCACTGTTTCCGCCAAATCTGCTTCATCCTGAACCTGCCGAGCCGCCTCGGCTTGGAGCAGTTCGCGCACCACCGCCCGAAAGTTCTGCATAAACGGCCCGAACACCATCGGCCGACCTAAGGCCGCCGGCTCGATCGGATTCTGTCCGCCTTGCGCCGTCAGGCTTTTACCCACAAACACCAACGTCGCCATTTCATAAAACGCCGTCAATTCGCCGGTGCTATCCACCAGCAACACATCCGGCTGGGACGGGGCCTTATCCAGCTCTGTTCGGCGGGCCACTTTCCAGCCGGCTGATCGCAACTGCTCTTGCACTGCAGCGCCCCGTTCAAAATGGCGCGGGACAATCACCAAAAATAAATCCGGCGCCACCTTACGCCAGCGCGGCAACAATTCCGCCATCAACAGTTCCTCTCCTTCAAAGGTACTGCCAGCCACCAACACAGGCGCCGCAGCCGGCACATCCAGCTGATGCAAAATCCCACGCACATCGCAGTCCGATGAGATTCCGCCCGGAGCGCCATCAAACTTCAGGTTTCCCGTCACGCTAATGACTTCCGGCCGTGTGCCCAATGATTCCAATCGGCGCGCATCCGTCTCGTGATGCACGCCCGCAGCGCACAGGGACTGAAACAATGGGCGGAAGAGCAACCCAAACCGTTGATACCCGCGGAACGACCGCTCCGAAAGCCGCGCGTTGACCAGAGTCATCGGCACCGAACGCGTCTCGGCTTCCCAAAATAAATTCGGCCAAATCTCTGCCTCCACCAGCACGACTGCCGCCGGGTTCAATGCCTTGAAGGCCCGTTTCACAAATGGCAGCCAATCGATCGGGTAATAAACTGCGCTCACTCCCGCCTGCAAACGCCGCTGCAATACGCCCATGCCGGTGGTCGTGGTGGTGGAAACCACATAGACTGACTCCGAATCGGCAGCCTGCAAACGCTCCACCAGTTGCACGGCCAGATTGGCTTCGCCGACAGACACCGCATGCAGCCAGATCACGCGCTGATTTTTCAATTGCTCCGTCAGCTCACCATACGCCCCAAACCGTTGCTCGAAGCCCGCGCGCCAATTCCCACGCCGGACGAGTTTCCAGCAGTAAAACGGCGCTGCCAGCAGAAATAGAACGGGGAACAGGATGTTGTAAAGCAGGCGCATGCGCTGAGGCGTTTTGCCACAGAGAAGGTGCGAGGTCGAGGCGCGTTCCGCGGCTGCGTGTTTCTAGATCGGTTTATCCCTTGAAGTAGAAAAGCGATACAACGATGAAAACAGGAATCAGGATAGCCGTGCTCCAGACCATGTAACCAAAGAAGCTAGGCATCTTGACGCCGTTTTCCTCCGCAATGGCTTTGACCATAAAGTTGGGCGCGTTGCCGATGTAGGTGTTGGCGCCCATGAAAACGGCGCCGCAACTGATTGCTAGCAGCGTGGTACCCACGTCCAAGTCGAACATGCCGCCCGTTCCCATCAAGGTGGTGGGATCGCCGCCGGCAGTATTGAAGAAGACCACGTAGGTAGGCGCGTTGTCGAGGAAGCTAGAGAGTATTCCGGTGAGCCAGAAATACATCATGTTGATCGGATCATTGGTACTGCTTTGCACCATAAGGATGATGTTTTTAAGTCCGCCGTGTACGCCGGCTTTCAGGATTAATAGCGCCGGAATCATGCAGATAAAAATGGCAATGAAGAGCTTGGCCACCTCGAGGATGGGTTCCCACGTGAAGCCATTGGCAGCGCGCACGTTGCTATCTTCTTCACCCTCTGCGGGAATTTCGTGCCCGTGATCGTCTTTCTCCACGCGGTACATGGGCGTGATGCGCAGGCTGATGAACGCAATTAAGATGAGCAGCCCATCCCGGACGAGATTGGAGAAGGGAACGATGACGCCGAAAATGTGCACGCCCTTGGCTTCGTCATGCGTTTTTGTTGCGCGCAGCTGGTTCACCGCAGCGATCGAATCCAAATGCTCCACGCGGATATCGTGATAGGCTTTGTTGGATTCATCAAACGTCTTCCCTTCGTTGGCTTTCACATAATCCACCAACGCAGTTTTCTTCTCTTTCATCACGGTTTCGGCAGCTTCAATTTTGGGATTCATTTCCGCCGCCACCGATTCATCCTTGAATTTGCTGTCTCCCAAGTGTTTGGAAAACAGGATGGCGCCGATGATGCAGGCGACCATAACAAAGTTTAAACCGCCTTCGAGTTTGAGCGGTACTTTTTCGCCGTCATCCGGAGCTTCGCCTTCCTTACGGAACATCAGCGTATCCACGATGAAGAAAATAATCAGCAACGCAATGGAGACCGGTGCCATCACCGGCAACAGTTTCATCGTCCAGAAAAACTCCACGCCCTTGAGGAAGCCGAGGAACAACGGCGGATCGCCGAGCGGCGTCAGCGAGCCGCCAATGTTCGCTACCAAGAAGATGAAGAACACCACCACGTGCACGCGGTTTTTGCGCCAGGCATTGGCGCGCAGGATGGGCCGGATGAGTAGCATCGCCGCGCCGGTGGTGCCCATCCAGCTGGCGAGGCAGGTGCCGATGAACAGGATGGCGGTATTCACCATCGGCGAACCGCGGAGGGAACCTTTTAGGCAAATGCCACCCGCCGCGGTAAAGAGCGCACCAAGCAGGATAATAAACGGCACATAATCCAGCAGCACGATATGCAGGATTTCGTAAAACGCATCGCCCTTATAAGTAGCCAAAAACGGAATCGAAAACAGGACGATCCAGCCGGCCGCTACTTTGCCGTAGTTCGCATGCCAAAAATGCGGTGCCAAAATGGGCCCCAAGGCGATGGATAAAAGCATGCCGGCAAAAGGAATCACCCACAATACGGTCAGACCCTGACCATTCACGCCGTGATGGTGGGCGTGGTCCTCGCCATGCGGCTCGGCATGCCCCGGGATTAAGGCGGATTCGGTTGCGTTTCCAGCGGCCTCGGAAACGTCCGCTCCGCTCAATCCGCTCGTCCCCGCCAGCAGGAACATCAGCCCAAGCCAGCCCAGCCAGTTCAATGGGTTTTTCATGCGCACATTGGCCCGCGACTAACGCGCGTTCCAGAGCTTGTTTCCTATCAAAAAGCAACCGTTGATTCAAACCAAATCGCGAGCGAACCGCATGAATTCAGGATTGATTCGAGCCCGTTCTTCGGGCAAAACGATCAACCGTATTTAAAGATGAGCACTCCGCCCCCCAATCGAGCCGTGAAACGCGTACCCTGCGAACGCTGTGGCACGAGTACGTTTATTCCGGCCAACCTGGGCATGTTTCAGCATTCCAACTGCAGCAACTGCGGCCACGCGGTGATGACACCCGTGAAGCTGGATCAGTTTGAACTGCGCGCGGTGTGTGGTTCAGGCGGCATGGCCACCGTCTATCGCGCCCACGACGAGATCCTAGATCGCGACGTAGCCGTCAAGCTGATGCAACCAGAATTCACCGGCGACGCCAACGCCATGGCTGGTTTCTTCCGCGAAGCCCAATATCAGGCTTCACTGAACCACACCAACATCGTGCAGGTCTACAACTACGGCCAATTCAAAGGTTACAAATACCTTGTCATGGAAGTAGCCGACCGTGGGGACCTTGATGGGTTGATCCAGAAAAACGGGCGGGTGGATGAACTCTATGTGCTTGATGCCGGCATCAAAATCGCCGGCGCCCTGGAGCTGGTCCGCAAAAAAGATCTCATCCATCTCGACCTCAAGCCCGACAACATTCTCTACAACGTCGATGGCGAACCCAAGCTGACCGATTTCGGCATAGCCCGCAAAGTCAATGAACCCCGATCCGCCGAAGGCCTGGTAGGCACCCCTTTTTATATCGCCCCCGAACGCGTGGCCCGCGGCGTGCAGGATTTCCGGTCAGACATGTATTCCTTGGGCGCCACCCTCTACCACGCCCTAACCGGCCAGGTCCCCTTCAACGGAAATACCGTCGAGGAAACCGTTTGGGCGCACGTGAAAACACGTATCACCCCACCGCGCAAAATCGTCCGCGACATCAGTGCCAACACGGAAGGCGCCATCCTCCGTGCTATGAATAAAGATCCGGAAAAACGCTTCCGCGACTACGACGAAATGATTCTCACTCTCGAAGCCTCCCGCAGCGAACTGCTCCAAAAACGCAGCGGCGCAAAATCCGGCTGGTTTGGCTGACTTCACCCGGCTCCGGTCTCGACAAATATTTGAATCTGCATTAGTCTCCTTGCCTTCGGGCCAGATTAGCTCAGTTGGTAGAGCAGCAGTTTTGTAACCTGCAGGTCACCCGTTCAAGTCGGGTATCTGGCTCCATCTTTTTCTTAAGACCTCCAACGGGAGACATGAGAGCCAACCTCAAGTCTACAAAATCAAGTCAACCTCATGATATTCCAGCGCCCATTCGCGCATGAAACGGACTTGCTCAGGGATGATTTTATAGATGATCAGCATGGGGTTGTCCGGAGTGCCGAGGTATTGGCGGAGGAGCGGGTTACTGTCCCAAATGGATTGAATGGCGTCGGCCTCATCCAGAACTTCGGCGCGGCCAGTTATGCGCACCTGATCGTGTCGGCTGTCCATGTAGCATAGCTCTACTTTCGGGTTGGCGGCGATCTCCTGCGTTTTGTGGTAGGCCTTAAGGTTGGCGACGTACACGGTGAAGCCGTCGGTCTTCACAGGGGAAACAGGACGGAGACGCGGCTGATCGCCGTCGAGGCTCGCCAGCATGGGAAATTTCGCATCCGCCATGGTTGCCTGCGCTAAGGCCGGCAGTTCATTCGGATCAATCGGGTCAGGTTCGGGCTTTGCCATAGTTTACTAAATCCTAATCTCGGTTGCTTGCCTCGGGGTCGGTGGTGGATGTATTTACCAGCATTCACTTCCTTCTCCACCTGCACGGCCAAATCCACGCGCCGCTCCTTACCCGGTAAGGGCACCATCACCGCCACCATGCCCTCGGAATCCCGAAACTTCAACAGATCAAGTCGTGGCAATCGTTCGGCGGCAGATGAGATAAACGAGACACGGAGCAATGCAAACAAATGCAAACTCTACCGCGCAGTCCATTCGAGCATGCGCTCGATGGGGAGTTTGGCGCGCTCGAGGATCTCGGGCGAGAGCTCCACTTGCGGCGTCAAATCGCGCATGCAGTTGCGGACTTTTTCGAGTGTGTTCATTTTCATGAAGTGACACTCGTTACAGGCGCATTTCTCGGTGGGAGCTGGAATAAATTTTTTGTCGGGACACTCTTTTTGCAACCGATGCAACATGCCGGCCTCGGTGGCAATGATCACCGAATCACTTTCCACGGCGCGGCAGTAGTGCACCATCTTTTCAGTGGAGCAGACTTCGTCCGCAAGGATCTGAACGGCCTTCGTGCATTCGGGATGGGCGACCAACGGGGCGTCGGGATATTCGTCTCGGATCTTGGTGATCGCGGCGTGTGTCCACTCCACGTGCACATAACAGTTGCCTTGCCAGAGGGTCATCGGCCGGCCGGTTTGTTCCATCACCCATTGCCCGAGATTTTCGTCCGGCACAAAGAGGAGATCCTTGTCCGGCGGACATTGCTCCACAATTTTCTTCGCATTGCCGCTGGTACAAATGACATCCGAGAGCGCCTTCACTTCGGCACTGCAGTTAATATAGGTGACCGTAAAAAAATTCGGGTTGGTCGCCTGCAATTCGCGCAGTTTATCGGGCGGACAGCTTTCCTCCAGTGAACAGCCGGCATCGCGATCGGGCAGAATCACCGTCTTGTTGGGCGACAGAATCTTGGCGGTCTCGGCCATGAAATGCACGCCGCAGAACACGATCACATCCGCATCGGTTTCAGCCGCCTGCTGCGAGAGTCCCAGCGAATCCCCCACGTAATCGCCAATATCCTGAATCTCCGGCACCTGATAGTTGTGCACAAGAATCACCGCGTTCAGCCGCTCTTTCAGCTCGGCAATCTCGCGGGACAAGGCATCAATGGGCATAGTTTCTGGCACAGGGCAATGATACGGGGCCGATGAGGGATCGTCAATTTCTGGTGAACAACTCAGGGTTTCCCTTTGGCCGCCAACGGGTACTCTTTTTAAACCCTGCGCGCCCGTGAAACGGGATGAATCTGTCTTGTGCATTACCGGCCACCCACCCAAAGGCCACGTTTAACCGAATTTACTCGGAGCTAGCCCTACATCAGGCGGTGATCCGCGCCTACTCCAAGCCGCTCTTTACCTGGCGCAAGGCGCTGGGCCGCTCGCACGACGGACGCACGCTATACGATTTCGCGGCCGATTCCCTTCAAAACACCGCCCAACTGCATCGGCAACTGGCCCGGGGCGAATTTGTCTACCGGCCCGGCATTGAGCTGCACTTCAACACCAACGGCAAGGACCGCACCATTTATCTCTATCCATGGGAGGAACGGATTGTGGATCTCATGCTCTACCGGGAGCTCACCAAATATTTTCACAGTGTGTATGAGCAAAGCTGTTTTGCTTATCGCATGGGTAGCCACGGGGTAGATAGCTGCCAGCACCGGGTCGAGCAGCACATCCGCCAATTACCACGGCCGTTATATTTCGTGAAACGCGATGTGGCCGATTATTTCCCGAGCATCAATCATGAATGTCTACTCACTCTGCTGACCGATTGGGTCGAGCCGAATGATTACCTATTTAAATTGCTCCGCCAACGCATCCAGTTCGAAGTACTGCAGGAAGACGGCCTCACCGTAAATACCGCTAACCGAGGGATTGCGTTTGGAACAGCAATCGCCTGTTTCTTTGCCAACCTCTACCTAACCCCGCTTGACCGGCAACTGGCCAAAATCAAGGGCCTGAAATATTTCCGGTACGCTGATGATCTCCTCGCCTTCTCGGCGGACCGATCCAACACACTGCAAGCAGCCGAACTAATGGGAGACGCCTTTGATTGCCTGCGGGTACAAAGCAAGCCCAAGGCTCACCGCAATTTTTTCTTCCCAAAAAACGCCGGCCACACGGATGGCGCGTTTGAATCGGCCGACCGATTCCAGCATCTCGGCCTAGAATTTAGGGCTGACCAGTCAGTGGGAATGGCCCGAGAAAAAGGGCGAAAAATTCGCAATCTCTTTCGGACCGCTTTTCGCAGGAAACGCCATCGATTTAGTAAGCAAAGGCATGCCAATAGCCGGGCGCAATTGGCAGTCGATATTGCTCGGGATGTGGTCAACGAGACGTTTCGATCCGTGGCGGTGATTGATTACTACCTAAAGCATGTGAATGACGAAAAACAGCTCCGGGAATTAGACCGCTGGTTAGCCGAAGAAATTCTCTCCGTCACTTTTAGGAATGGTCATAAAAAAGGCAATTTCCGCAAACTGCCATTTAATCGTCTACGGGCTATGGGCTTGCCTAGCCTGCAACATCGACGCCGGCTCTTAAGGCATGGGCATTTGGAATCGTCCTTTTTCCAAATGCGAAACAAAAATTTGATCGCGCAGCAGCAAAGGCGGCTGCCATCGGCCCGGAACAATAAATCCGGACTCGATTCCCTCTGTACCGGGAAGCACAGGCAAACAACACTCGTGAGGGAGAGTGCCTAAGTGTTAACCGGCATTAGTGACATCGTCCATGATCCATCATGGGACGGTGGAACTCCCATGATGGATCATGGACGCTGAATCGAATTACGACAAAGCGTGCCGGTAAATCAGGGTAATCCACCGACTCCGATCTGGAGACGATGGAACGACTCCAGATCGGAGTCGGTCCAAGACCTAAGTCGCCTTTGCTGTTGCGCGATCAAAAACAAAAGGCACCATTATGGGATTATTTGATGAATTAAAAAAATCGATCTTTGGCGAGGCAACCAATCCACCATCACCTCACCAACAACGAAAGGCTCCTCGCATCCAAAAACAAAGTGGCCCATACGAAGTTATTTTGATTGGAGATGGAGGGAATAAAGTTCAATCCATCAAGGCAGTAAGAGCTGTAATACCCTCATTTGGACTAAAGGAGGCCAAAGAGTTTGTGGAATCAACTCCCAGCACACTATTAAGCGGTGTCAGCAAAGAAGAAGCTTTTGAGGCTAGACAAATACTGGCACAGGCCGGTGCTAAAGTAGATATAACCCAAAACGAGCAAACCGCAGCATCCAGTAATACTCCTGATTCTCCAGGTAACTCACCCAAAAAAAAGAAAACGTATCAACCGCCTTCTTCGGACAAAACCATTGTCATTGAGTACCTCAATTTCCAAGGAGACCTGAAACAATTCATCGGTGATCCAAAATCCATCCGGAGAAAAGGCAATCACTTCTCCGTGCGCGTGGCGCCGACTTTTAAGCGCATTTCACTGAATCGTTCCAAGACTCGTATCCTAAAAGGCGTGGCGGCTCCGGCGCAGTTGCCCAAGGAACCGCTGCCGGTTCAAACCACTACCTCGAATACATCCATCATCCACTACACCAACTGGCAGAATGTGGAGAAGGAATTCAAGATCATCACTGGCGTGGTGGATGACAAGGGCGATTTTGTCCGCGTCCGCGTCTCGCCGACCTTCCAGTACATCACGCTCAAACGCACCCGTATCGGCAATCCCGAAGCGCTCTTTGAAAAAACTCCGGGGCAGGAACCTGCCAGCCTGCACGAGCCCCAACCGGTCACCGAGGAACCGGCACCGAATACTTCCGGACAGGTCTCTCTCATCATCACCAGCTGCGGCCTCGGCACCTATGATGCCACCAAAATCATTCAGGAAATCCGGCCGGAATTGGGCACATTCGAGACCTATCAATTGATGCGTGATTTCCCGAACAAGATCGCAGATAATCTGGAACCGGATGCTGCTGCTCAGTTCAAGAAACGACTGGAGGACGCTGGGTGCACCGTGGAGATTAAATAGAGAACCCTATCCTTAGTATGGATGATTCTGACAAAAAGCCTCTCATCGAGAGAATTTTTACATTCATCGGGACTACCGTGGGCCTCTTCTGCGGACTCTTCGTTGCTGGCGCCTTAGTCGGTAACGGGAATAAAGAGGCGACGATCATCATCATGGGCTTAGTTGCCCCGATCCTCTTCTTTCGATGGGCCGGCCAAAGCATTGGCCAAAAAATTCAATCGATGATGGATGGAGGCAAAACTAAAGTAATTAACCAATTATCGGAAGCAGCCGTTCCCCCAACATTAGAATCTTTCCTGAATGAAAATGAAGCCAATTGCCCCTCCTGCGATGGCTCCATGCGCGAATGGAATGGCAAAATGCGCTGCTGGGAGTGCGGTTACACTGAAGCGGAATCCATCCCCGAGCCCCTCAACCCCCTCCCTTTTCCAGAGGCTGAGGAAATTGGTGAAGAAATTCCCGCCAAACCAGCTGATAGCCTCAAAAATACAGGGTATACGCTCACGCTAAACAATTCGGGCCCAAACTATTATCGAATTAAGAAAATCATAGCTGAGCTCAGGCCCGATCTGAGTACATTCGATATTTACGATATGTTGAAACATGCTCCGCAGACCATCGCAGAGAATCTCCCAGAGGCCACCGCTCAATCGTTCCAGCAAAAACTGGAAGCGGCCGAATGCCAAATCAGCCGGCGTTAACAGTTAAAAAAACTTTGTTTTTAGTTAACAACCTGAAATTAATCAGGCAACATCTCAGAGTATCCAGATGATCATTGGACTGGCATTTATCGGTTTTTTTTATGGCCTAATATTCGGTGCCCGCTATGCCGATGTAATGGGAGGAAATTCGACTGATTGGGGATTCGGGTCAGTAGTTGGATGGGCATTTGCAGGAGGAATTGCGGGCTGGGTTCTCCAGAATATTTCTAGAGCCTTTTCAAAAAGAGACATCCTGCGGAGCATGTGTACCGCCTTGGGATTCCTCTACGGTGCCTGGTTACACCGTGTGATACTGATCGACTATCACGACTTCACTATAGGGCCTATTATTTGGTGGTCCATTATTGGAAACTTTGTGGGGTATATCGTCCACCGTGTGTTTGGAAAAGATACGGATGAGGAAATCACTGCACCGGAAAATGCCATAGCAGACCACAGTGCCAAGGGGATCAATTCAGTTCTCGCAAACTATCAACTGAAAAACCCTTTCACGCACATTACACAATGGATTCAACCTAGTTCCAACGAACATGTAATCGTCCGTTATACCAATTCTAAAGGGGAAAATAAAACGACACGCGTTAGACCTGATTTGATTTCTCTTTCATTTAGAAACAACGTTCTGCTGTTGAAAGTTAAAGTAGATCAGTCAGCTCAGAGTAAATCTCTTAATTTTGAGCGAATTCAAAATCCCGAAGTATTAGGTTTTCAAACCACGTCGACCGTAAACCCTGAAGCTCAGGACCCGGAGCCACAACAGCCAACGTTACAAACCCCAGGCAAAGATTCCTGCCCCAGTTGCAGCAATAGTAACGTTCGCCTCTGGGAAGGCGAATATCGCTGCTGGAATTGTGGTTACGTATTAAGCGGTCAGGAGCCTGAAATAGAGCCATCACCTCCAAAACTTGAGGAACAACATTCCCCTGCAGAATCCAATCCGCCCGTTTTGGAACCTGAGGCCTTTATCGTGGGGAACTCCACTGGGACTGAATTGCTGTACACCCGAAATAATGGCAATCGTGGCGTCATTTATTTTGATCCGGATTCGATAGAACTCACCGATTCACATGTAACGCTCCAAGCCACAGGCACAACAGCCCGATTTTCCATTCTACGGGAAAGAATACTCAATCCGGATGCCCTCTCGACCCCCTTAATAACCGAGGAAGAAGAGCTTCCTCCTGTCATCGAGCCGACTCGAAAGATTATCGGCGATCCCTCAGGTCAGAAACTGATCTACACGAGGAACAATGGTGAAGAAGGTCTCATTTTCTTTGAACCAAACTCGTTGGAAATCACGGCGGAACGAATCATTGTGAGCCCCTATCACACTGAAGAAGAATACGCCATTGAGCGTGTTCGCATAAAAAATCTGCAGGAACTTATCAACCCCACACAAACAGAACTTCCATTGCTGCCACCTACATTACCGGATGTAGCTTCCCCGGCACTCGCCCCCATTACCCCTGCCGTCCAGTGGAAACCCGGCACCCGCGTTATTATTGAGGAACTACCCATAGACACCTATGAGGCTACCCAAATCATGCGACGGCTTAAGCCAAATCTGAACCCCTTCGAGGTGCTCGAATCAGTAAAATTCAAGCCGGAACGGGACCAACTTTTGCAGGGCTACAATCCGGCCATTGCCGAGGATATTAAGACCGATTTTGAAGCTGCAGGCTGTACCGTCAGTTTAAAAGTGGTTGAGGACCGCAAAGTCGAAGCAGATCAGGGCGCTCCGATTGCCACCATGCAAACGACTACTCTGGAACCCGAGCCTATATCAGGCCGCACTCCCACCGAGGAAGAGTTCCATGAAATCCGCATGGGCACAGACCGTCATCGCATTTTTGATTTAATAAATAGCGGCGAATTAAATCTAAAAGCCAAGGACAAGCACGGGTACCCGATCTTGCACGGCTGCCAAAGGGCGTCGATCGCCAGTCTTCTTATCGAACGAGGGGCAGACGTGATGGCCGGTGATGATTCAGGGGACTCTGCTCTGCACAACTGTGATGATTCTTCAGTAATGGAAGTCCTTATTGGTGCAGAACTACCGGTGGATGCCATGAATAAAAACTGGGAAACAGCCCTTCACAAATGGGTTTTTCGAGGCAGGTTAGCACCAGTAAAAACCCTAATTCATTTTGATGCCAATCCCATCCACCCTAACTCTGATGGAGAAACTCCGTTAGAATTGGCATGGCAAGGATTGGCAAAATACGATGATGGTGAACACGAGCAAATCATCGACTTGCTTAAAAAGCAGAAACTTTGAGTCAAATAGGGGTATAGACATAATAAGTGCCATCAGGTTTTTACCCAGCTGTTACCAATCTTTCCTTTTCGTCACAAACTACTTTCGTAGACTACGCGGGTGAGTGAATTCACTGCAGAACTGGTTGGAACTTTTCTTCTGATTCTCTTGGGCGGCAGCGTAAACGCCAATGTGAAGCTCAAGCAAACAACGGGCCATGGCTCGGACTGGATTCTAACCACCATCGGTTGGGGCGCCGCCGTCGCCATCGCAATTTATTCGGTGGTTGCCTATTCGGGGGCCCATTTAAATCCTGCAGTTACATTGGGTCTGGCCAGTATTGGCGAACTCGAGTCCCAAAAAATCGTCAGCTATATTGCCGGCCAATTTTGTGGGGCCATATTGGGAGCCATTGCCGTTTGGCTAGCTTTCTTACCCCATTGGGAGGCTACTGAGGACACCCAAGCCAAACTCGGTGTTTTTTCGACCGGGCCAGCGATTGACCGGCCACTTTCCAATTTAGTCACTGAAGGTATCGGAACCTTCGCATTAGTGTTTGGAGTGCTCGCGATTTTTTCCCCCGAAGCCCTCACTCAAGCCCAAGATGATTTAGGCGGAGCGGAAAACGCTGAAGCTCTCCAGCAGGAATGGGCATACGGAATTAAACCTCTGTTAGTTGGACTTTTGGTCCTGGTTATAGGTATGGGGCTGGGCGGCCCCACCGGTTATGCCATCAATCCCGCCCGGGATCTGGGTCCGCGTATTGCTCACGCATTGCTGCCCATTGCAGGAAAAGGCGACTCGAACTGGTCTTATGCTTGGATACCTGTCCTGGGCCCGATCATTGGTGGGATTGCTGCCGCCTTTACTTACAAGGCTATCTGGATGAATTAAGACTAACTCCGCGTGAAATACATTCTTGCGCTAGATCAGGGAACGACAAGCTCTAGAAGCATCATCTTTGATAAGACCGGTCGCATCAAAGCCATGGCGCAGAAGGAATTCCCGCAGATTTTCCCCAAACCGGGATGGGTGGAGCATGATCCCGAGGCGATCTGGAAAACCCAGCTCGCCACCGCCAAAGCCGCCCTGCGCAAGGCCAAGCTCACCGCGAAGCAGGTCGCCGCCATCGGCATCACCAACCAGCGAGAAACCACCCTGCTCTGGGATCGCGAAACCGGGCGACCGATCCATCACGCCATCGTCTGGCAAGACCGCCGCACGGCCAAGGACTGCGACCGACTCAAGGCGGCCGGCCACGCCCCGGCCATCCGCCATAAAACGGGTCTCGTCATCGACGCTTATTTTTCCGCCACCAAAATTGCGTGGCTGCTCAAGCATGTGAAAGGCGCGCGCGCCTTGGCGCGGCAGGGCCGGCTGGCGTTTGGCACCATCGACACCTGGCTCATCTGGAAACTCACCGGCGGCACCGTGCACGTCACTGATGCCAGCAACGCCTCGCGCACGATGCTGTACAATCTGCGCACCGGCGATTGGGATGCCGAATTACTGAAGCTGTTCAAGGTTCCTCGCAGCGTGCTACCCGAGGTGCGCGGCTCGAGTGAAGTCTTGGGCGAAACCAATCTGCTTGGCGGCAGAACACCCATTGCCGGCATTGCGGGCGACCAACAGGCCGCCCTCTTCGGCCAATGCTGCACACGCCCCGGCATGGTGAAGAACACCTATGGCACGGGTTGTTTCATGCTCATGCAAACAGGCCCGAAGCCGATTGTATCGAAAAACAATTTGCTCAGCACCGTCGCTTGGCGCATCGGTGGCCGCACGGAGTTCGCACTCGAAGGCAGCATCTTCATCGCCGGTGCGGTAACACAGTGGTTACGGGATGGCCTCGGATTTTTCAAGACCGCCACAGAAATCGAAAAGCTCGCCGCCAGTGTGAAAGACAACGGCGACGTCTATCTCGTCCCCGCCTTTGCCGGGCTTGGCGCGCCGCATTGGGATCAACACGCGCGCGGCGTCCTCTGCGGACTCACGCGCGGTGCCACCAAGGCGCACATTGCCCGCGCAGCGCTGGAAGGCATCGCCTACCAGGTGCGTGATGTGCTCGCGGCCATGGAGGCCGACGCAGGTCTTCGCCTCAAGGAACTACGCGTGGACGGAGGTGCCAGCGCAAACAATCTGTTGATGCAGTTCCAAAGCGATCTGCTCAACGTACCGGTCGTGCGACCGCGCGTTACCGAAACCACCGCCCTCGGCGCCGCCTACCTCGCCGGCCTAGCTGTCGGCTACTGGCAATCCAAGACCGACATCGCCCAACAATGGCAACAGGACCGCCGGTTTGCTCCCCAGATGAAGCCCGCCACGCGCCGCACGCTTGTTGCCGGCTGGGACAAGGCACTGAACCGTGCGAAAGATTGGGAGGATTGAACGGCCGAAGGTTGACATTAGCCCTCACTTCAGGCATCCCATCGCCACCGATTTAACCTCAACACAAAGAAAAATATGTCAGACGAAACAATCTACGACGAAATGCTGCCAGTAGGCGTGGGCGATACCGTGCCGGAATTCAAAATGGAAACGTTCGAGCCCAGCACGGGCCAGTTCGGTGAGGTTAGTCTGGCCGATCTCAAGACTGACGGCAAATGGACGATTCTGGTTTTTTACCCCGCGGATTTCACCTTCGTGTGCCCCACGGAGCTGGCCGATCTCGCCGCGCAAGATGCCAAGCTCACCGAGCTCGGCGCCACGGTGATCGGGGTTTCCACCGACACTAAGTTCAGCCACCTCGCCTGGTGCAATGAAGAGAAGCTAATGGACGATGTGAAATACACGCTCGCCGCCGACACCACCGGCGTGGTGTCCAGCCTATTCGGCGTGTATGATGATGCCACCGGCCTCGCCTTGCGCGGCACCTTTGTCATCAGCCCCGAAGGCAAGCTCGTGAGCGCCACGGTGAACTTCTACAACGTGGGCCGCAACATGGAGGAACTCGTGCGCGTGATGGAAGCGAACGTCCACTGCGCCGCCAACCCCGCCGAAGCATGCCCTGCCAAATGGACCCCGGGCGAGAAGACGCTGACCCCCAACGAAGGCATGGTCGGCAACGTCTACGAAGCCCTGAACGGCTAACACTTCGGAGAAAACAGAATCACCACGGCGCGGTTTTCCGCGCCGTTTTTTTATGCCAACACAGCCACAACACTATCGACGCATTCATCGACGCTCATTTTCTCGGTAGGCAGACGAACTTCCGGAGATTCGGGCGCTTCGTAGGGCGAGGAGATGCCGGTAAAATCAGGAAGCTCACCGGCGCGGGCCTTGGCGTAAAGGCCTTTGGCATCGCGTTTTTCGCAGATCTCCAGCGGCGTGCTCACGTGCACCTCAGTAAACCGGCCGGCCGGCATGCCCGCACGCACGCGGTCACGATCGGCACGGAAAGGGGATATAAAGGCGACGATCACCAGCAACCCGGCATCCGCCATGATCCGAGCGACTTCGCCGATGCGACGGATGTTTTCCGCCCGATCATCAGGAGAGAAGCCGAGGTCCGAACATAAACCTCCCCGCACAATATCGCCATCCAGCACGTAAACATTGCGACCCGCATCAAAGAGACGGCGCTCCAGCGCCATGGCGAGGGTGCTTTTCCCGGCACCACTCAGGCCGGTAAGCCAAACAATACGCCCGGGATGGCCATGGCGTTGTTCCCGATCGGCGGGCGCCACATGGCTGGTGATGAGCACCGGATCGGACATTAAATCGCGAAGTCCGTGTATTCCGGCTTATACGATTGGGCGGGCGGATGCAGCATACCGGCGGCGACGGTGGCGTTTGTGCCGGGTTCCACCAGCACAAACGAACCGGTCAACCGGTTGGCGGTGTAGCCGTCGTAGGTCAGCGGTTTGGCCGTGCGGATGCGCACTTCACCGATGTCGTTCATGGCCAATTCGGCAGTCTCCTCCGGCTCGAATGTTTCGAAATCAATCCGGCTCTCCAGACTGGTCACCATGGCCTGCACGGTTTGCGAGCCGTGCTTGAGGAAATATTTTTTACCGGCCGCCAACGGGCGCGGATTCATCCAGCATACGCGCCCGGCCAGCTCGGCACTGTGCCCGGGCAAGGGGTCGAGGCCGACGATGGTGTCGCCGCGGCTGATGTCGAGGTCGTCCTCCAAGCGCAGTGTCACCGACTGCGGACAAAAGGCTTCCTCAAGCGGCCCGTCGTAGGTCCAGATTTCCTGGACGCGACTTTTCTGGCCGCTCGGCAGTACGAGCACTTCCTGCCCCACCTTCACAATGCCTCCGGCGATCTGACCGGACAGGCCACGAAAATCATGTAGCGTTTTGTCGGTCGGATTGTTCGGACGATTCACCCATTGCACGGGGAAACGCAGCCCGCTCAGGTTCCAATCGCTGGCGATATGCACGGACTCAATATGGCCGAGAAGCGTGGGCCCTTCGTACCAAGGCGTCTTGTCCGAGAAGGTCACCACGTTGTCGCCTTCCAGCGCACTGATGGGAATGAACTTCACGTCCTTGAACAAATTAAGCTTCGGCAAAAACGCCTCAATGCCCTCGCGGATTTCACGGAAGCGTTCCTCGCTCCAATCGACCAGATCCATCTTGTTCACCGCGAACACGATGTGTGGAATACCCAGTAGCGCGGAAATGTAGCTGTGCCGACGCGTCTGCTCGATCACTCCATTGCGCGCGTCGACGAGCACAATGGAAAGGTTTGCCGTGCTCGCACCGGTGACCATGTTCCGCGTGTACTCCACATGGCCCGGCGTGTCGGCCACGATAAATTTCCGCTTCGGCGTGGCCACATAACGGTAGGCAACATCGATCGTGATGCCCTGCTCGCGTTCGGCGCGTAGACCGTCGGTGAGGTTTGCAAGATTCACCTGCCCGCCGCCGGTGATATCCGCCGACCGCTCCAACGCCTCCATCTGGTCTTCCATGATGGACTTGGAATCGTACAGCAACCGCCCGATCAACGTGCTCTTGCCGTCATCAACCGAGCCGCAGGTGTTAAACCGCAGCAGCTCGATGGTTTGTTGCGCGTCGCTCATTCTAAAAATACCCCGCTTTCTTTCGGTCTTCCATCGCCGCCTCGCTGGCTTTGTCGTCGGCGCGGGTACCGCGCTCGGTGACGCGTGCAGCGGCAACCTCGCTGATGATGTCATCGATGTTCTCAGCCGGACTTTCAATCATGCCCGTGGAAATCATGTCCGCAATCGTCCGCACACGGCAAATCATTCGGCGATGCTCCTCCTGATCACTCGGTCGGGCGCCTTCGTACGGATCCTTCTTGCCGTTGGCCTCGTGCGCGGGCGGCACCGGCAACCATTGGCCGGCGCGGTGAAAGCATTCGCGCTCGTGGCTGAAGTAAATGTTCGGCACCTCCAGCTCCTCTTTCTTGATGTACTCCCACACATCCGTCTCGGTCCAATTGGAGAGCGGAAACACGCGCATGTTTTCGCCCGGATTCAGTCGGGCATTGTAGAGATTCCAAATTTCCGGCCGCTGATTCTTCGGATCCCATTGGCCGAACGCATCGCGGAAACTGAAGAAGCGCTCCTTCGCCCGCGCCTTTTCCTCATCGCGCCGCGCGCCGCCGATGCAGCAGTCGAATTGAAACTCCTCGATCGCCCCGAGCAACACAGGAATCTGTAATTGATTTCGGCTCACCTGCCCTGGCGTCGGTGTCGCGAGCCCTTTCTCAAACGCCTCATCCACCGTGCGCACGATCAGCTTCGCGCCCAGCTCCTCCGCACGCCGATCGCGAAATTCAATCAGCTCGGGAAATTCATGCCCCGTTTCCACGTTGAGAAACGGCATCGGAATCTCGGAAGGTCGGAACGCTTTCTCGGCTAAACGCAGGATGCAGATGGAATCTTTGCCGCCGGAAAACAAAATCGCCGGCCGCTCAAATTCCGCCGCCACCTCGCGCAGCACGTGGATGGCTTCCGTCTCGAGATACGCCAAATGATCCAAGTGATAACTACTCATTTCGCATCCACCGCCTTTCCACCCCAAGCGGCGTGCAGCCCGCATTCGCGCTTCTCATCCGCCTTGGCCGGATCAAAATAATCCCACTCGTTCGGCAAATCGTGTTCCTTCAAATACGCCTCCATCTGCTCGTCGCTCCAGTGAAACACCGGGCTGACCTTGAGCGAATTGAAATTATTGTCCGGGCTCACAATATCCAGCTCCGCGCGATTTGGATTCTGCACCTTACGCAGTGCCGTGAGCCACACCGTCGGCGCCAGCTCGCGCATGCCGCGCTGGAACGGCTCCAGCTTCATCGCCGTGCTAAACGCCTTGATCGCCTCCTCGTTTTCCTCCGTCAATTCCGGCACGCCGTCGTGCACCGCGTCGTAATGCGCGGTGGTATACTTTGGCACAAACGCCTGAATGTTCAGGTTCAGCTTCGCCTTCAATTCCTCCGAGTGTCGATACGTCGCCTCGCGGTTGTAACCGTGGTCCACCCACAGCACGCGAATATCCGGCTGCACCTGCGTGGCGAGATGTAAAATCACCGCCTCATACGGCCGAAAATTCGTCGACACCATTGCGCCTCCCCCCGCCTGACCAATCGCCCACTCGATCACCTCCAGCGGTGACTGGTCGCGCAAGGTTTCATTGGCTTGTGCAATCTCGTCTGCAGTCATTGAAAAACTTCCTTGAGGTTAGGCGGCATCCTGTTCGGGCCACACGACGCGCGCGCAAAAATCCCCGAAGCGCTCGGTGTTATCGCGCTCGGCTTTGAAGCGGGCAAAGAGGTCGCCGAGTTTCTCGGGCAATTCCTCCACCTTCACGTTTTGATCATACAAACGCGACAGGCGCGTACCCTCCTCGTTGCCGCCGAGGTACAAGGCGTACACGTTTGGACGCTTACCGACAAAGCCCAGCTCAGCCATGTACGGCCGCGCGCAGCCGTTCGGACAACCGGTCATGCGCAAAATCACACGCTCATCCCCAAGACCCTTATCCTCAAGCAGGTTTTCCACCGTACCAAGCAGGTCGGGCAGATAACGCTCGCTCTCTGCCAGCGATAATCCGCAGGTGGGCAGAGCCGGACAAGCCATGGAACCCAGCTGCACTTCACTCACACCCTGCTTCTCAGTCGTGTCCACTCCATGCGCCACAAGAATGGCGTCGATGGCATCCTTTTGATCCGGCGACACATTGGCGAGTACGATGTTTTGCGCAGCCGTCAGGCGCACTTCCGTACGTTGCTCGGTCACAATTTGGCGTAACGCACTCTTCAGTTTCACCTGTTCGGTGTCTTTCACCCGGCCAGCCAGTACATGCAGGCCGAGGAAAAGATTGCCATCGTATTGTTCATGCCAGCCGTGCACATCGCCCTGTTGGGTAAACTCAAACGGCCGCGGATCTTCCAGTGCCACCCCGGCACGTTCGCTGACTTCCTTTCGAAACCATTCCACACCCTGCTCGGCAATCACATACTTCAAACGCGCATGCTTACGATTGGTGCGATCGCCGAAATCACGATGCACTGTTAAGACCGCCTTGGAAAATTCAATGAGATGTTCCGGCTTTAAGAAGCCCACCACATCTGCTACGCGCGGATAGGTCTTTGCATTGTTATGGCTCATGCCCATACCGCCGCCAGCGGCGAGGTTGTAGCCGATCAACTCGCCGTTCTCCTCGATAGCTATGAACCCTAAACAATTAGCTAATATATCAGTATCATTTAACGGTGGAATGGCAAAAGCTACTTTGAATTTACGCGGTAAATAAGTTTTTCCATACAACGGATCTTCGTGGTCATCATCTTCCAGTTTAAGCGGTTGTCCTTCCACCCAAATTTGATGATACGCTTTGGTTGTAGGCAATAGTGCATCACTAACTCGTTTGGCATCTTCGTATACTTGCTCAGTTAATCGACTAGTGGAAGGGGTTGGCGGCGCCAATACATTGCGATTTACATCACCGCAGGCGGCCAAGGTATCCGATAAGGCCTCATTGATGCCTTTCATCAAGGGCCCCAATCCACTTTTCACCACACCATGGAACTGAAAGCTCTGACGCGTAGTAACCCGTAAGGTCTTATTAGCGAACTCTTCACTTACCCGGTCGTAAGTCAGATAAACTTCTGGCGAAACCACTCCGCCCGGAATGCGACCGCGAATCATAAACATGTACTTCTTGCCCTGCTTCCGCACATCACGATCATCCTGCTGATAAATCCCGTGAAACTTCAGGAACTGCTGGTCATCCGCATCAAACATCTCCGCCTCCGGATCATGCAGCGTCACTCCAATATTCCCCGCCAAAGACGGGTTTTCCGCTTTGATGATCTCATTTTTAGTCAATTTCGGCTCCGTTTCAGACATAGTACTTAATGTTTAGTAAATTGATTATGTTTGTAATGATAAAAGCGTTTGCGCGTGGAGTCAAGCGGTTATCCACAATAAAAGTAGTGGAATTGGCCTTTTTCACTATGAAGTTGAAAAAAAGCCAGCACCGCCTACCCTCCGCTCATGATTCGCACTACGCTGGTTTTACTGACGGTTTCACTGTCGCTGATGGCTGAGGAAAAATGGACCCCGCTGTTTGACGGCAAGAGCACCCAGGGCTGGGAGCCCCGCGCCAAGGTGGAGACCTTCAAGGCGGTGGACGGCGAGCTGCATTTGTCATCCCAGGTCAACGTGTGGGTCGTAAGCGAACTGCAAATGGGCGATTTCGAGGTGGAGACCGAGGTGATGATCCCACAGGAGAACAAGGGCTTCAATTCCGGCCTAGGCTTTCGAATGGTCGGCAACGAGGGCAAACCAAAGGGTTACCAATGCGAGATCGACCGCGGCAAACCTGCCGGCGTTTACGGCATTGGCATGGGCGGCTGGCTGTTCCCTAAGGACCCGGAGCAAACCGCCGCGTACAAAAAGGCCACCAAGGATCTGTTCAAGCCCGAGGCTTGGAATCATTTCCGCGTGGAAGCCAAGGGGCCACGCATCCGCACCTATCTCAATGGTAAACTCATTGCAGAGGTCGAGCATAAGCAATCTCTCAAAGGCCGGTTCGGCATCCAGCACCACGGTAAGGGTGGCACGGTCAAGTTCCGGAGCCTGCGCGCGCGGGAACTGAAGTAAGATGATCTCGCTGTTCGCGACCTACGATTCTTGTTCCAAAAACCGCCTCGCATTTTTGGGCGGGGTTGCCATACTTTTCTGAGCATGCAGCATTTTGTGGCATTTATTTTTCTGACGGCAACCGCCACTTGGGCGGCCGATCCGGCGGGCCTAGAGTTTTTTGAGAAAAAAATCCGGCCCGTGTTAGTGAGCGAATGTTACCAGTGCCACAGCAAGGATGAAAAAGTGAAGGGCGGGCTGCGGCTGGATTGGAAAGGTGGCTGGCAGGGAGGCGGCGACAGCGGCACGGCGATCATCCCCGGGCGAGTGGGGAAGAGTCTCCTGATCCAGGCGATCCGTTATTCCGACGCGGAGCTGGAAATGCCGCCCAAGAAACGCCTGACCGCCGAGCAGGTGGCTGATTTCGAAAAATGGGTGGCCATGGGCGCCCCCGATCCGCGCACCAGCGCCGAGGGCACGACGGAGGATCAGCAACTCAATCTCGAGGCCGCCCGCCGGTTCTGGGCCTTTCAGCCGGTGACCAAACCGGCCGAACCGCAGCTCAAGAACAAGGCCTGGCCGCACAACGGCATCGACCGCCATGTGCTCGCCGCGCAGGAGGCCAAGGGCATCGGACCGGGGCCAGACGCGGACGATCTCACGCTACTGCGCCGTTTGTATTTTGACCTCACCGGCCTGCCGCCCACCCCGGAAAAGATGGCGGCCTTTCTAAAGGCGGTAGCCAACGATCGCCAGATAGCCCTTGAGCAAACGGTAGATGTGCTGCTGGCCAGCCCGCATTTCGGCGAGCGTTGGGGACGGCATTGGCTGGATGTGGTGCGCTTTTCCGAGAGCACCGGTGGCGGACGGACGTTGCTGATGAAAGAGGCTTGGCGTTATCGCGACTATGTGGTGAATGCCTTCAACGCCGACAAGTCGTACACGGATTTTATTCGCGAACAAATCGCCGGCGATCTCCTGCCCGAAGGAACGCTCGCCGAACGGCGCGAACGCCTCACGGCCACGGCGTTTCTTCTGCTCGGCCCCACGAACTACGAGCTGCAGGACAAGACCGTCCTCGAGATGGACATCATCGACGAGCAGATGGACACAATGGGCAAGGCGTTCATGGCGCTGACCATCGGCTGCGCGCGTTGTCATGATCACAAGTTCGATCCAATCCGCACGGAGGATTACTATGGCATGGCCGGCATTTTCAAGGGCACCAAGGTGGTGATGCACAGTAATGTTTCCAAGTGGAACGAACGCCCGCTGCCGATGGATGCCGCCCAGGAAGCCGAGGCTAAGAAAAGCGTCGCGTTGATTACCGAGAAGAAAAAGGCCATTGCGGCCCTGAAAAGGAAACTGAGCAACACCAACTCCGACTCCGCACCTGTTCCTGTGGCCAGCCTGCCGGGTATCGTGGTGGATGACCTAAATGCGAAGTTGAAGGGTGCCTGGACACGGTCGACCTCAAATAAGGTTTTCGTGGGTAAGAACTATATCCACGATGGTGCCGCCGACAAAGGTGAAAAAAGCGTGACCTACAGGGTATCGTTCCCAAGCGACGCCAAATACGAAGTCCGCGTCTCATACACACATGGCACCAATCGCGCCCGCAAAGTGCCCGTGCTCATCCGCCACGCGGATGGTGAGGTGACCAAGTACATCGATCAAACCAAGCCCGCGTTGATCGACGGAAAATTTATCTCGTTGGGCACCTACGATTTTCTCGCCGGGGATTGGGATGCCGTTGTGATTTCCACCAAGGGAACCCAAAACCATGTCATTGCCGACGCTGTCCAGTTTTTGCCAGAGAACAGCCCTGCAACCGCTAAGCCAACCGCCAAGCCAGAAAAACCGGCGACAACCGATAACGTGGACAGGGCCCGACTAACGGAACTAGGGAAGGAGCTGAAATCGCTCGAGGCCAAGGCTGTAAAGCAGCCGCGAATCATCGCCGCAGACGAAGGCGACAACCCCGGCGACATCCAGATCGCCATCCGCGGCAATGTCCACAACGCCGGCCCGAAGACGCCGCGGCGCTTTATCCAAGTGCTGAACCGCGATGATCTACCGGAGATCGCACCCAAAGCCAGCGGCCGGATGGAATTGGCCAACTGGATGGCCAGCCCCGAGCATCCGCTCACCGCGCGCGTGTTTGCCAACCGCGTGTGGCATCATCTCTTCGGCAAAGGCCTCGTGGCCAGCGTGGATAATTTCGGCCACATGGGCCGCCTGCCCACCAACCAACCGCTGCTCGATCACCTTGCCGTGCGATTCGTGGAGGAAGGTTGGTCGATGAAAAAACTCATCCGCGAAATCGTCCTCTCGCGCACCTATCAACTTAGCACCGCCACCGGCGCACAGGCCAAAGTGGATTTGGAAAATGAACTGCACTGGCGGCAGAATCGGCGACGAATGCAGGCCGAGTCCATCCGGGACGCAATCCTCTCAGTAAGCGGTCAGCTCGACAAAACCATGGGCGGCCCAACCATAAAGGCCGGTACCAGCATCGAGTATGGCTACAAGTTCGACGACACACGCCGCAGCCTGTACGCACCCGTCTTCCGCAACACGCCACTGGAGATTTTGGCCGTGTTCGATTTTGCCGATCCCAACCTCGTCGTTGGCGAACGCACCACCAGCAGCGTGCCCACGCAGGCCCTGTTCCTGATGAATAACCCCTTTGTACGGCAACAAGCTGAAGCCGCTGCGGCGCGCCTATTGCAGGATGATCTGCCCGACAACTCAGCACGCATCGCACACGCCTACCAACGCACCCTCGGCCGCCGCCCCACCTCTACCGAGCGCGACGTCATCCTAAAATTCGTGCAGACCGAAAAAGACCCCGCCACCGCCTGGACCCAGATACTCCACAGCCTGGTCGCAAGCCTAGACTTCCGGTTTTTGAATTAGTTTAACGGGCCAACGTTTTTGAATCCCGTTCAACCGTGATTTCCTTAGCCTCTTTTTCCACTGACTTTCGGGTGATCTGGCCATCGGGCCAGCGGACCTCAAGGTGTTGAACAGGCTTCTTGTAGCCGAGGACTTGAGTGGCCGAATCTTGTGACCAATAGCCGGAGCCGGCGGTGATGGGTCGTACGGCACCCTTGGTGCCATCAGTAAACACCAACCGCACCTGCGCCCCCACGCCGGTCGGATTGGCCGGGCCGGCATTGACCTTCACCCGCAAACCGGGCTTGGCCTTTTGGTTGCGATATAAATGGGTGAGAGAGCCATTTTGTGTTACCACCAAATCTATTTTCCCGTCCTGATTGTAATCAGCAATCGCGGAACCTCTTTGTTCTCCGTAAATAAAAATCCCTGATTGAGCTCCGGCCATGGGATTAAATTCGCCGGTTCCTTTTCCCTTTAATAGCAGACCACGACCGCCGTCGCTCCGGGGAGTCTCGCGTTGTTGCGCAAAAAAGTTTTGTGCTAAAAACAAATCCTCGATTCCGTCTCCATCAAAATCAGCAACATTGATTCCAAAAACGGGCGCCAACTGTGCCTGAATGTGTAGCGGACGCCATATCATCCCCTTTGATTTGTTCAGGAAAACGCCGTGTGAAAGGATGTTGGCTTCCACAATAGAACCGTCCTTCAAGCACTCTCCATATATCTGACTCAGGCTTCTTTCTCCAAAAATATTGAATGTTTCATTGCGTAATCCAATAAACGGCATGGCTCGCGTGGTACAGGAACGGCCCCGTTCGGGAACTAATTCTCCGGTTAGTGCATCCCGGTGATATTCCACAATGTCCAACACACCGTTTTCATCGAAGTCACCATACGAAATTCTCAGGGCTTCCTGAAATGTGTATGCACCTTCGTACTTACTATTGTTACCCCAGTTCCCGGCAACGATATCCAGACGGCCATCCCCATCGAGATCCCCCAAACCCACGCTGTTCCACCATCCCTGATATGGGGCCAAGCCATATGCCTCCGTGGCGTCCACCAGCTTTCCTGAATCATTCTGAAGCACCATAATGGAACCCCATTCCCGAGCCAGGACAAGGTCCGGGTCTCCATCCAAATCCAAGTCACCAAAGACGGCGCCACTGACCAATCCCAATTTTTTCAAAGAATTTGATTGTTCTTCATTCAGAACGAGCCGCCCATCCTGATTGATATACAACAATGAATCGGCCGGCTCTGGATAGCGCTGGGGGACAGTTCTTCCTCCCACAAACAAATCCAAATCGCCATCACCATCCACATCCGCCATAGCCATGGGGCCGATTGTGGATTGCTGGCCTGAGAGGGTAGAAACCACACTCATTTGCTGAGCAGGATTGTAAATCCTCGCTAGGGGCGGCTGCATGAATTGTTCGTCTGGTTGTTCGTAATTAGAGTAACCGGTCAAAATCTGAGGCTTCTCTCCGGCCTTCGGAACCCAAGCGAGAACCCCGGTTTGATCCAAATCTGCACGGGGCCCTTTCTGAAACAAAAATCCCCCGTTAGGCCGCCCATAGTATACCAATTGAGACATTTCCCTGCCTGCCCCAATGATTAAATCCTCATATCCATCCTCATCCAAGTCGGCCCATGCCACACCCGGACCAAGCTGGCTCAGGCGGTTGGGAAGCAAGGATTGGTATTTAAAATCATCAAACGGTGAATCGCCATGCCCCACCATCACCCGCACATTGGCATCATCCGGATGTTCGATCGCCAGTTTTCCCTGATCATCCACAAAGAGTGATTCCACTGGCTCCTCAAGCTCGGGCACATAAGGAGCTGCCGTTGAGTTTTGTTGAACAACTTTATACAGATGGTTGGGTTTCACGTCGTCAATCACCTGCCGAGTTAACCGACTTCGGTGCCGCCAGATTATTTCCAGCTTTAGCCCTTCGGTGATTTTGCCCGTGCCAAACACTGCCAACGGATCACTACCCGAAGCGTAGCCTCCGGCACTATGAATTTCCTGCTCCAGCGGAATACCCCCTCCGGGTCCTCCAATCAATCGCACCTTGCATCCGATCGCCTGAGTATTTTTTCCGGTACCTACAAGCCTTACCGCGATTCTCGGTGCGACGGTTTCGTTTCGATATATTTCAAGCGGACCAATATTATTAAAAATTAGATCCAAATCTCCATCTCCATCAAAATCCGCATGAGCTAGGCCGCCAGAAATCTCCTCGGCATCTATCCCCCAATCCTCGCTCACATACTCGAACGTCAAATCCCCTTTATTTCGGTAAACCACGTTTCGGGTGGGCAAATCCGGGTAAAGGCTATTGGCAATCATCTGCCCTTCCCTTGTAGCACTCTTTCCGGACTCCTCAATTTGAATGGAGGTATCCGAATCCATAAAATCCCGGATCATACCGGTCGCCACAATCAAGTCCTCGTATCCGTCCAAGTCCACATCGGTAAATGAAACACCCCAGGACCATTCAGATGCTTTAACTCCCGCAAACTGAGCAATCTCCGCCCAAGTTCCATCACCGCGATTTAACTGCAACGTGTTCTGCATGATTTGAGGGCGATCCCGATACAAGCCGATTACCGTCTCCGTAACCTGCATCATTCCCATTTGAGTTTTTCGCCGCTTATGAGACCTGCTGAGCATATCAACAGTAAGAAAATCCAAATGACCATCCCGGTTGATGTCAGAAAAATCCAACCCCATGGAAAATTGGCTCGTTCGACGCAGAGACAATGGCGGAACTTCCGTAAACCGCCCCTGCCCATCGTTCAGATAAAACCGGTCCTCCCAATTGAAATCCGAACAGACATATAGATCTGGGTCCCCATCTCCATCCACATCCCTGAACGCCGCCTCATGACTCGGGTCTCGCGGCATTGGAATAGGACGCCCCATGAAATCCCGAAATCGATTTTCCTGATCAGTCACCGGGCGGAATTCCCCATTCCCCTCGTTCAAATATAGTACATCCGGCAAATGGTGCTGTTCCATTTGCAGTCCTTCCCGCTCGGCTGTAATAAATTTTTTGCGCCACGAATAATACTTTAGCCAATCTTTTGGCATCGGCTTCCCTTCACGACGAGCCTGAGCTCCAGCCGCCTCAATTCGCCTCAATGCCTCCGGGCCAACTTCAGCCTTGGGAAACATTTTAAGAAAGCGTGACATGTAAATATCGATATCCCCATCCCCATCCACATCCGCCGTAGCTGCCCCCACACTTCCACCGCGAGGGCTAAATACCCATTGGGTCTCCAAATTTTCGGAGAATTTTCCATGGCCATCATTGATGAAGAGAAAATCCCGGCCGTCACGCAATGAAGTAAGGATCAAATCCAGATCCCCATCAGCATCCGTATCACTAAAAAGTGCCCCACTCAACCGCCATCCACGACAAGCCACACCTGCGTTTTCTGTAATATCTTCAAACTTCCAGTTTCCCCGATTTAAGTACAACGCGTTCGGCTTCTCCATACCGCAGACAAACAGATCCACCAAACCATCCCCATTGATATCCCCCGCCGCCAATCCCGAGTTGCCGGTATCACGAATAAACTCATTTTTGATCCCCACATATTTGCCTTTGGGTCGCAGCCCAGTCTCCTTTACAGTCAATAGTTGGTAACCGGTTTTACCCTGCTTAGAAATAGCGAGCGGTGTTACCGTTACCTCCGCCAATGCGCTCGCATGCCACCATGCCATGCAACCGAGCAACACCAATAAACGTAATTGCAAAATCACAGAACTATCAGGCCTCATGGCCAAAACCTAGCGCATCCATCCGAAAAGACAATTCGCTTTATCCGTAGCTCCAATTCTGCTAACTCAGATCGCCATGGATACACCTCCAAGCACACGTAATGGCAAGGCCTCCTTCTTCGCTATTATTGCTGTTCTTTTTGTTTTTATTTCTCTTTTGATTTGGCCGATCTTCACCGGTAGCTCTTTTCTGCAGACACACAATCGCACACTTGCCGATTGGGACTATCATTTTGAAAATAATGGATGGAATGCCCACTTGGGCCTTGGCCAACCCGAAGCCCAACTCCCACCAGGAATCACAGGTGCCTTTGCTGAGTTAGCTAAAATAACAGGAGATCCAGCTGCTAATTTCGCAAACTATCTCCCTCTGGTTTCCCTGTTGTTCCTAGGGGCATCCGCTTGGTATTGCATCCGCCAACTCAACGGAAATGCATGGCAATGCGGCATCGCAACAATTGCCGCCACATTCAGCGGAGTTTTTTTTACAACTGTCATGGAGCATTCCATCGGCATTGCCGTTTTGGGGGGCGTTGCATTCATCACTTTTGGAGTGTTCCTTGGTGCGAAAATGGGGTGGCCCAAAATCGTTTTGACCGGCTTAGTATTAGGCATCGGCATCCTTGAAACCGGGGTAACTGTTGGTATTCCAATCGTAGTCACAACCCTCATCCTGAGTATTCTGATTGCACACATACACCATGGAAAACAAGGCCTCGACAAAAAATTACTATTCAACACTGCGGCCATTGCATGCCTTGCCGGAATAATCACGTTTGCATCCGAAATAGATCATTCACAATATACCCCTTCTAAGACCTACGCATTACAGCCAACCGATTGGGCTACCATCCCCATCGGAGGATTTAATGGATACCGACAGGATTCTTTGGGAGGGACAGCTCACCACGGCACGCTTGGAAGCGGTAGTGCTCACATAGGCATGATGACACTGCTGCTATCATTATGGGCATTGATTCATGCGTTCAGAAATAATAATACGTTAAGCTCACTGGAAAAATATTTGGTCAAATTTCTGTCAACCACCACAATCCTCAGCCTCGCCGGAACTTTATGGATATCACAATTTATCGTCATTAGTTCGGTTTCTTTTGTGCTGCTATGTGCGCTCGGGATCAAATCATTCTCCAATTGGATAGATAGCGATGAACATGCACAGTCCCGAAGTTTTGGTGGCGGGGGATTTAACTCCGCTTGGCGAATGGGTTTTCTCGGGTTACTTGGGATCGCCGCACTGGGGTTCGTTGGATACGGTTCGATGGAACAGGCCCATGAGGTTCATCAGGAACTCGAAGCAGACCGCTTTGCCGAAAAACACTGGCGACTGGGCGTTGCTGTCGTTTCCCTATTTCTTTCAGTTACAACTCTCGTTGCCTTGAGCTTCCGGCAATGGTCTCCACCAACAAGAAAATGGGCACTTAGCCTGATTGGAATCATTCTTTGCGGCGATTTACTTTTTGCCGGAGCCCCGTTTGTAAGCTTCAGCTCCATTGACGAATCCACTTCAGAAAAACACATCGCCACTCAACTGAATGGCCAAGTTCACTCAGGTAGGCTGGGGATACTCAATGAGTTCCACCTACCTTCTCCGGGCACCGAACAAAAAACCATCGAGCATCCTGTGGATGAATTATTGCTCAGTTTGTCGTTCAAAAGGAATCGAGAGAATGCAATTGATACAAGTTGGGACGCCGCTGCCATTCAAATAGCCAACGATTTCATCAAGGCGCTAGATTTCTATAATGAGCCCACATTCATTAAGGCCTTCAAGGACAGGGCTGCAATTATTCTGAGTACACAAGATGATCAATCTCGAGAAAATGCGCTGTTGGAAATCCAGAAATTGCCCGGCGGCCAAGCATTCATCAAATCTGCGGGCAACGGTCCTTTAATAAATTTCATCATCCAATCCACAAAAGCTCGCGAACAAATACTGCTTAGATCGACCCTCTCCAAACAAGTCGCCAATAGATTTTCAGCATTAAATTTTGCCGCGTTTGCCGACCAAGAAATTCACCGCGGCATCTCTTCCGACCTACTTGAAACTAAAGACCGCCACCGTTCTTATCAGGAATCATTGCGCCAGCTTCTTAGGTATTGGGAATTAACCAGCACTCGCTATCTGCTAAGCCATTCGGGCTCTTCTTTTTTTTCAAACGAAGTGCAATCTTATTTCCGATTCAATGCACTCCCCGTGTACCAAAATTTACTGAACAAGGAATTGGACCCAATCGAACGTCGTTTCCATGCCCATTCCCACTACAATTTGGCAGCTTCCAATTCTCTCGAAGACTCCAAATTGGAAATCCAGCCTAGCTTAGAAACACAACAATCCGATATTTGTTTGATGGAATTCTCGGGAGCATTACCCCGAGCAAAACTTTTTGCTGACTGGCAATCAGAAACCTCTCCGGACAACCTCTCATCCATCCTTTTCAGCCCTGGTTTCAATCCACATCAGCGTGTTGTCCTGGCAACCGAAGATATCCCTTCGCCGGAACAACCCTCACAAACCTTGAACTTACCTGAGCCGGTGTTCACGAAAGATTCGCCATCCCATATTTCACTTAAAATCGCCCCTACCGATTACGCCGCGATCCTTTTACTCAACGACCAATTTCATCCAGACTGGCGTGCGACCGTGAACGGCAAACCAACCCTTATCCATCGGGCTAACGGTACGGGGAGGGGTGTGTTTTTAGCCGCCAGTGATCAACCCCGAAAAATCGATTTTCTTTATCGGAACCGTAGTTTTATTTCAAAACCTTCCACAATTTTGATCATTGGCTGTTTAATCGTCGGGTTGTACGGATTGTGGATTACACGCAAACCGGCCATATCATCGGATTTAATGGACGCCGAAGCTTGATCCCACCTCTCAAAAAGGTCAGAATATTTGCGTCGAAATGACGTCCAATTCATCCATGAACGATCTGTTTCACAATCCCGTCAATCGCCGCAGCGCCCTGCAATCCATGGCGTGTGGCTTTGGCGCGATGGCTGCGGGGGCGATGGCGCATCGGGTGTCGGCGGCGGATAATCCGCTGGCCCCCAAGCTGGTGCATCATGCGCCCAAGGCAAAGCGCGTGATTTTTCTCTTCATGGCCGGCGGCGTGAGCCATGTGGATTCGTTCGACTACAAGCAGAAGCTGTTTGATGACGACGGCAAGATGGTACGCTTCGATGATGCCCGGACACTGGCTAAGACACGCAAGATCGTAGAGCACCGCGTCAAGAAACCGCTGTGGGGTTTCCAGAATTACGGCCAATGCGGCCAGCCTGTGAGCGAGCTGTTCCCGCACATGGCCCAGCATGTGGATGATCTCTGCCTGCTCAAGGGCATGCATACTGAGGGTGTGGCGCACGGCCCGAGCACGCTGTTCATGCACTCGGGCACGATAAACCTCATTCGCCCGAGCATGGGGGCGTGGGTCAATTACGGACTCGGCACCGAGAATGAAAACCTGCCGGGCTTCGTGAGCATTGGCCCCTCGATGGGCAATGGCGGTCCGCGCAATTACAGCAACGCCTTTTTACCAGCCGCCTATCAGGGCACCCCACTGGGCCGCGCCGGCATTCCGGCCAAGGATGCCACGATCAAAAATATCACCGCGCCCGGCACGGATTCCAAGGCGCAGGCCCGACAGTTTGACCTGTTGCGCGCCATCAACGCCGAACAAGCCAAACGCCGCCCCGGCGATGACGAACTTGATGCGGTGATCGGCTCCTTCGAGCTGGCGTGGCGCATGCAAAACAACGCGCCGGAGATTCTCGATCTGGCCGATGAAGATCCCAAGACGCTGGAGATGTACGGGATCAACCAGCAACCGACCGATAACTTTGGCCGTTACTGCCTGATGGCCCGGCGCATGAGCGAAGCCGGGGTGCGCTACATTCAGGTGAATTATACCGACAACGGCAACAACCCCTCGTGGGATCAGCACTCCAACATGCCCAAGCACATGGAGCATGCTAAGGCCACCGACCAGCCGGTCGGCGCGTTGCTGACCGATCTCAAACAACGCGGGTTGCTGGATGATACCATCGTCTGGTGGGGCAGTGAATTTGGCCGCACGCCGTACGCCCAGAACAAGGGCACCGGCCGCGACCATAACCCCGATGGCTTCACCGTGTGCCTGGCCGGCGGCGGGTTCAAGAGAGGCTTTGACTACGGCGGCACCGACGAATACGGCCACCACGCGGTGGAAGGCAAGGTGCATATGCACGACCTGCACGCCACAATCCTGCACCAACTCGGCCTCGACCACGAAAAACTCACCTACCGTTATGACGGCCGCGATTTCCGGCTGACCGATGTCCACGGCCACGTGGTGAAGGAAATCCTCGCGTAGCTTGCGGCGCGCATCCGCATGTATTTCACTGATCACACTGCCGTGGTCACCAGCGGTACCCGTGCCATCAGTTTGACCATTGGCCGAGCGTTAGCCGCCGAGATGACGGAGGTATTGATTCGTTAACGCGGCTTGTCAAAAGCCCCCCACTCGCTAGACTTTTCCCCAAGCAAATAATGAAAAAGACACTGATTCTCTTTGGCCTCACCCTCGGCCTGAATATGGTTGCCGCACCCGGTTTGTGGACGGATGCGAAGGACAAAACGTTGCCCGCGGATTTCAAGATCCAAGGGGAATACATCGGTGACCTTTCGTGCGGTTGCGATATGGGCGCGCAGGTGATCGCGCTGGGCGGCGGCGAGTTTCAGCTCGTGCTGTACCCGGGCGGGCTGCCCGGCGATGGCTGGGATCGCGGGGATGATCGGTCATTGTTTGCCGGCAAACTGAACGGCAATAAGGCCGTGTTCACCGACGCGATCGGCAAGCGCCGTTATCTTGGCAACGGCGCAAATGAATTTAGCGCCACCAGCCAGTACCCGCCCAAGGGCCAGAAGGAAGGCAAGGCCGTGATTGAAAACGGCAAGCTCACCGGTTCCTACGGCAAGAAAACCTTTGAACTGGAACGTCTGGAACGTAAGAGCCCCTCCCTTGGGGCCAAGGCACCCAAGGGCGCTATCGTGCTGTTCGACGGCACGGGCAAAGGCGAATGGCAGGGTGGCCGTCTGGACGAACAGACCAAACTGCTGAACACCGACGGGCGCGACATCCGCACCGCCCGCAAATTTCAAAACTACACCATGCACGTGGAGTTCCTGCTGCCCTTCAAGCCCGCCGCGCGCGGTCAGGGCCGGGGCAACAGCGGCTTTTATCAGGTGGATCATTACGAGGTGCAGATCCTCGATTCGTTTGGGTTGGAAGGAAAAAACAACGAGTGCGGTGGCGTCTACACCAAGGCCGATCCGATCGTGAACATGTGCCTGCCGCCGCTCCAATGGCAGACCTACGACGTGGAGTTCACCAATGCCGTGATGAAGGACGGCAAGAAAATCAAAAACGCCCGCATGACACTGAAACACAACGGCGTGGTGATCCACAAGGATCTGGAGATCAACGGCAAGACCGGCGGCTCCCGCCGTGATCCCGAAGGCACGCCCGGCATCATTAAGCTGCAGGGCCACGGCAACCCGCTGCAATTTCGTAACGTGTGGATCGTGGAGAATAAATAACCAATCCCCCAACTAACGGAAGGGGCGAGCCTTACCTCGCCCCTTTCCTTTTTCACCACCCCTTGCTCTATGAACGCCCAGCTGTTTCTCACCCTTGGCCTGCTCGGCGTTCTGCTGCAATCAACAGGCTGCGCGGGGCTCAGTGGATTCGCACGGCGCACTGGGCCGGCCTATGAAGCGGAAGTGCAATCCTGGCAACAGGTCATCCAAGAGAAAGGCGGCAACGGCATGTGGCTGGTGAACCGCGGCTACCGGCTGGGCGATGACATCGTGGCCACCGCCACCGGCTCCGCCTTTCCTCACTCCGCCATTCTTGATCATAAAAACGGGGTGGTGATCGAGGCGCTTTGGCCCGGCAACGTCGTGACTCCACTGGACGAATTTCTCGCCCTGTCCCATCGCATAGCCTTGGTGCAGCCGAAAGGCTGGACGCCGAAAGCCGGCGATGCCGCCCTGGCCAAAGCACGGTCGCAGTTGGGCAAAAAATACGATTTTGGCGGCATCCTTGGCCTGCCCGGTTCCAATCGCTGGTACTGCAGTGAACTGGCCGCGTGGTGCTGGGATCGCCCGGCCGATAGACTGGGCCCTTGGCATGTGATTCACCCGCGCCGGCTGCTAAAGATGGGCACGGTAGTGTTTGATTCCGGCTCCCGCGATGGCGTGCCGGATGCGCCTAGCGCGGCGGCTCCGGCTCTGCCGGCTGAATCTGCTCCAGCTCCTGCACCGCCTTGTTATATTCCGCCTGCAACCGATTGCGGACGGTAAGCTGTTCGAAATATTCCTTATTGGCCACGCGCCACGCATCCAGACCCTTGCGTTGTTTATCCTGGACCGCTTCCTTGGCGCGATAGGCCGCATCTACCACCTCTCTGGCTGCCCGTTCCTGATCCTTAGCGGGTTGGATTGTTTTTTGAAATGCCTCCATCTTCTTCTGCTCTTCCGCCAGCCGTTGTTCGGAGCGCTGCAACTGCCGCTTAGATTGATCCACCTTCCGGCGAGCGGCATCGTGCCGGCCCTTGGCGGCGTTGCGTTGGTTCTCGGCGGCGGCGGCCAGAGCTTTCGCCGCGTCCTCAAGTCGTGTTGTCTCCTGTTTCACCTGCCGACTCCAACGATCCATCTCAGCCTGCACGCGACGGATGGCGGCCTGTTTTTGGCGTAGTTGACTGGCTTTCGTACGGGCGATTGACTTGACGCGCAAATAGTCGCCATTGCGCTGAGACCACGCCTGCCGCAACTGATCGTACTCGCGCCGGGCAGCGTCGTTGGCGGCCCGGATGTCGCCACGTTTTTTATCCACCAAATCCATCTTGGCCTGGGCCAGTTTCAGAGTGGGTTGTTGACGGGCCACTTGCGCCCGCAGATCGAGCATACGGCCGATATTGGCGACGCTGGCCAGCAGTACGGTTTTCTCTTCCGGCTTGGCCTGATCAATCCGGTTCCACGCCTCCGTCACGACATCGGCCGCATTACCGCACCGGAGCTGCACCAGATCCGCCAACGGAATGCGGTGCTGGCGCAGCGGCGGTTGATTGATCTCCACGCCGTCGGGCGTCAGTGCAACCGATTCCGCCAGAATCACCGAGCCGTTTCGTGTGTGCACGGTGTAGGCGGCCGGGTCCACCTTGGGCGGGCGAATCCAAAGCGCTTCGGCTTCGGTCCCTACAGCGAATGATTTACGACCGAACAAAATCGACTCGAGTTCCACCCGGCCATCATTCAGACCCAACAGGCGGCCTTCAAAAAAATCGCCCCCCTTCAACAACACACCGGCGTTGCGGGATCGCAGGGCATCGAGTTGGTTATAGGACATGGCGGTGAAAAACACGGCGGAGGTATTGCCGGTGCTGAGGAATAATTGGGGCGGCTGGTTTTCCAGACTCACCTTGGTATCGTCGATGGCGGTCACGCGACCGGCAACGAGCGTGCCATTCCAGCTCAGGGCACCCGGCTGGCCCACAGCCATCAGGCCGGCAGTAAGCCGGGCCAGTTCATCCTGTGGAGCCGTCGTTTCCTTCAGGTCACGCGTAACTTCGCGCAGGTTCTTGAGCGGCACCAAGGTCGCACCGATTTTTACCGCGCCCGCCTGCAGGGTCAAGGCGCCTTGATGACGCTGCCCGTCCAGAGTGATCACCGTATCACTCTGGACCGACAGAGCGGCCCACAGCAGCATTCCGGCAATGGCAGCGGGTTGTTTCACAGTTGGGAACACTATCAGAATCGGCCGAAAATGAAAATCCGTTTACTGATAATGTGGGGGCTTGGCGTTGTTGCTCTTGATGGAGTCCGCATTGTCCTTGGCCATGCGCTCAGTGAGTTGCTCGAGCTGCTGGTTTAGCCGGCGTAGAGTTTTATCCTGCTCAATCACGGTCTCATTCAATGCCTCGGTGAGTTGGTCCAGATGCGCTAGGGCGGACTCGATTTTCACCATACGATCCTCATCGGCCATGCCCGAGGGTAAAAAATTTCCTATCCAATTACACGACAATTCGCCTTGCGGCGGTGGTAGGTTCGTGGACAATTGCCCGCGCATGAAAGCCCTCTCATGGATTGCCCTCTCGTGGGCCATTGCCCTACCGGCCGTGGCTCAGAAATCCTCTTCCAAACCTCCCGCATACACGCCGGAACAGGCTACCGCTCGCATGACCCTGCCCGACGGATTCAAGGTCACGCAGTTCGCAGCCGAGCCGCACGTGGTGCAGCCTTTCGCATTTTGCTTTGATTCCCGCGGTCGCGTGTGGGTGTGCGAAAATCTAAATTACAAAACCCGCCGCAGCGACACCTTCAAAGAAGGCCCCAAGGGCCGAATCATTATTTTGGAGGACACCGATGGCGACGGTCATTTCGACAAGAAGAAAGTCTTTGCCGAAAACCTGTTTTTCCCCACCGGCCTACAAGTGGGCTTCGGCGGCGTGTGGGTCGGCTCGCCGCCCAACCTGTTGTTTATCCCGGATCGGGATGGGGACGACGTGCCGGATGGCAAACCGGAGGTGGTGCTTGATGGCTGGGGTAGGCAGGACCGCCACGAGACCTTGAACAGCTTCACCTGGGGCCCGGACGGCTGGCTCTACGGCTGCCACGGCGTGTTCACTCATAGCAATGTCGGCAAACCCGGAGCACCTGATAGCGAACGTCAACGCATCAATGCTGGCGTGTGGCGCTATCATCCTACCAAGGAAAAATTCGAAGTCTTTGGCTGGGGTACTAGTAACCCATGGGGGATAGACTTCGATGATCGAGGACAAGCTTTCATTACCGCCTGCGTAATCCCACACCTTTGGCACATTGTGCAGGGCGGGCGCTTTCATAGACAGGCTGGAAAGCATTTTAATTCCCATGTTTATAATGACATCAAGACCATTGCCGAGCACGTACACCAAAATTATGCAGGCCGACCACACGAAGGTGGAAAAGCTTATTTCTGGATAGACGGTACGGTGAACGTAAAGAACACCGGCCAAAGAAAAGGTGGGTTTGCCCATGGAGGTTGCCAGATTTATACCGGCGGCGCATTTCCCGAGAAATATCATGGTCAGGCGTACATGGGAAATATTCACCACCATCTGCTCTATATGGATAAACTTGAGCGAAAAGGCTCCGGCTTCCGAGGCACACATGGTGGAGACTTTATAGTAGCCAATGATAAGCATTTCCTTGGTTTCAATATGGATACCGGCCCCGAGGGTGGAGTATGGGTAATTGACTGGAATGACGCTGATATTTGTGGGCGCATCGTCCATCAGGAAGGCACCGGTCGCATCTACCGGATCACACATGAAAACTGTAAGACAGTAAAGAACCTCAACCTGTACAAACACGACGACGCCAAACTAGTCGAACTGTTGAAACATGATAACGATTGGTACGTGGACCATGCCCGCCGAATCCTGCAGGAACGAGCATCGGCCTCACAAACAAGAAGCTATTCGCTCACAGAATCTAAAACACCCGGCTTACTAGCGAAGATATTCAATGACTCCAAGACTAGTACCGTCCATCGCCTTCGAGCCATGCTTACATTACATGCAATGTTCGGACTTAAGCCAAGCACACAACTAAAACTGATGAACGATGAAGACGAAACTATCCGTGGCTGGGCTATCCAATGTGCACTGGAGGACAAAAACCCCTCCATAGCAATACTCGAGAAGCTCGTGACCATGGCTAAAGAAGATGATTCCACCTTTGTGCGCCTCTACCTCGCCACCGCCTTACAACGCCTACCACTGGACCAACGCTGGGACCTTGCCGCCGCGCTCGTTTCACATGAGGCTGACAAGGATGACCATAACCTGCCGCTCATGTACTGGTACGGAATCGAGCCGTTGGTACCGGCAGATAAGGTCCGCGCCCTGCAACTAGCCGCCAAGGCAAAGATCCCGCTCATTCGCCAATATATCGCGCGCCGCAGCGCCTCCAAGTAACCATGAAACAATTCCTGCTCACACTCAGCCTCGTATTCAG